>Ga0255065_1000079_pt1 | contig 24436 bp, 12 predicted proteins | sample Colum_Cont_RepC__2_FD_188441 | JGI IMG/M metagenome (GOLD analysis project Ga0255065, IMG submission 188441) | Freshwater microbial communities from Columbia River, Oregon, United States - Colum_Cont_RepC_0h | ecosystem: Environmental > Aquatic > Freshwater > River | place: USA: Oregon...
AGTTCCTTGAAGTCCTTGGAGACCTTGAGAACCAGTAGTTCCTTGAAGTCCTTGGAGACCTTGAGAACCAGTAGTTCCTTGAGTACCTTGAAGACCCTGAAGTCCTTGAGAACCAGTAGTTCCTTGAGTACCTTGAGACCCAGTAGTTCCTTGAAGTCCTTGGAGACCTTGAGAACCAGTAGTTCCTTGAAGTCCTTGGAGACCTTGAGAACCAGTAGTTCCTTGAGTACCTTGAAGACCCTGAAGTCCTTGAGAACCAGTAGTTCCTTGAAGTCCTTGGAGACCTTGAGTGCCTTGGGGACCTCTAACTGATCCGACATTGCTCCATGATACTCCACCATAAACCCACAAATTTCCAGTATTACTATCAATAACACCATCACCAGGTTGAGGTGGATACCAAGAATTGCTTGGAGAATTTAGTTCCGATTGCTCATTTCCTGGAGTTAACCCCAAAGATCCTTTAATGGTTACAGATGTTCCATCATTTCCCCTAAATCCCTGAATTCCCTGAATACCTTGAGTTCCTTGAAGTCCTTGAGAACCAGTAGTTCCTTGAAGTCCCTGAAGTCCTTGAGAACCAGTAGTTCCTTGAAGTCCTTGAGAACCAGTAGTTCCTTGAGTACCTTGAAGACCCTGAAGTCCTTGAGAACCAGTAGTTCCTTGAAGTCCTTGGAGACCTTGAGTACCTTGAAGACCCTGAAGTCCTTGAGACCCAGTAGTTCCTTGAGAACCAGTAGTTCCCTGAAGTCCCTGAAGTCCTTGAGAACCAGTAGTTCCTTGAAGTCCCTGAAGTCCTTGAGAACCAGTAGTTCCTTGAAGTCCTTGGAGACCTTGAGTACCTTGAAGACCCTGAAGTCCTTGAGGCCCAGTAGTTCCTTGAAGACCATGAAGACCCTGAAGTCCTTGAGACCCAGTAGTTCCTTGAGTACCTTGAAGACCCTGAAGACCCTGAAGTCCTTGAGACCCAGTAGTTCCTTGAAGTCCTTGGAGACCTTGAGTACCTTGAGTACCTTGAGTACCTTGAGTACCTTGAGTACCTTGAGTACCTTGAAGACCCTGAAGACCTTGAGAACCAGTAGTTCCTTGAGTACCTTGAAGACCCTGAAGACCTTGAGAACCAGTAGTTCCTTGAGTACCTTGAAGACCCTGAAGTCCTTGAGAACCAGTAGTTCCTTGAGTACCTTGAAGACCCTGAAGTCCTTGAGAACCAGTAGTTCCTTGAGTACCTTGAAGACCCTGAAGTCCTTGAGAACCAGTAGTTCCTTGAGTACCTTGAAGACCTTGAAGTCCTTGAGAACCAGCAATTGCAATTGGAGCCCAACTAACTCCAGCACCAGTAGATACAAGAACTGATGTTGTAGTTCCTACAGAGTTATTGAAATCATAAAGTCCACCAGTAAGTCTCAGATTACCTTGAACGTGTAATTTTTCTGTTGGAGTTACTGTTCCTATACCAGTGTTACCAGAAATCGTTACATTGTCATCAATATTTGTTGTTCCACTTTGTGAATTTAATTCTAAGTTTCCAAAAGTGCTATAAATTAAATTCGCAGAACCTATACCAAGCTCAATGTCGTGAGCATCCACACCACCATCAAATGAACCTTTACCATAAAAATTAGCATCTCTCCAACGATTTGCTCCAAGACCTATCTGTGTTGGTCTTCCAATATCATAAACACCATCACCAGTAGGATAAAAATTTGAAGAGATTCTTCCAGGAATACTAATTAAATCAGTACTTCCAGCACCAAGAGTTACACTTCCATTAACTTGTAATTTTGTTGTTGGATTTGTCGTCCCTATACCAACATTACTTGATGTACTTATACCTGCTGTATATGTAACCCATTGGGATGAAGTTCCACCACCACCTCCACCACTTTGAAAGATAGTTCCATTTTGATATAAGTTTCCTGTGAAATTAATATCACCAGAAACCCAGAGTCTTGTCGTTGGATTTGTTGTTCCTAAACCAACATTTCCTTCTGTATAATATAATCCAACACCTACTGTTTCCGTCCAAGGTGTTAATAATGTTACAGTTGTTCCGACGCCGACACCACCAGTATCCTTCTTCGCAAACAAACGACCATCATAAGTATTAAGTGCTAATTCACCTAATTCCAAGTCTGCGTTTTGTGGTCTCTTTCCTTCTACGGCAGATCGTCGAATGCGAAATGGTAGTTGTTCGGACATCGGTATATACCTACAAAAAAAGAAGGATTATATAATCCTTCTAGTATTTATTCTTCTTCTTTGTTTAGTTCAACAAGTGCTTCAAGTGCTCCTTGAACTTTTAAAAATTGTTCCTTCTTAGTAACAAATTGTCTTTCTAAACTTTGTAATTCTTCTGCCAAACTTTGTAGTTGTTTGGTAAGATTTTCAATCATTTCTTGTTGTTTCATATGAATATAGAATCATTATAGAGGTATTTATCAAGTTTTCATAATGAAAGCAAGTGCATAGTATGGAGGAAGGTTTGCATTTATTTGGTTATTTGCAGTTCCAGCATATGAAATATTTGCATGCCCAGTACCTGTAGTCCTAGTTTGACCTCCATATCTTGGAGTATTAAGATCATTTCCTTGAAGTCTTAGTGGATTATTATCTGGACTGTTTATTCCTGGATCATAATTGTGAGTGTGACCAGCATCAGTGTGATTATGATAAGGAATTATTGCATCCTTATTACCACCAGTTTGATTGACACCAACTCCAGGATAAACACCATCTCCTCCACTAGTAGCACCTACAATAAACCTATCCTGTAGATTTGGAGTTCCATTTGTTCCATTGCATAATGCCCATCCAGTTGGAATATTTGCAATAGTTCCAGACCACATAATAATTCCACCAGTAGGAATTACAGCTCCAACAGCAAGTTGCGCAGCAGTTATAGTATTATCAGCAATCTGTGCAGCAGTTATAGTTTTATCAGCAATCTGTGTAGCAGTTATAGTTTTATTGTCAATATCTGCTCCAACAATTGTTCCGTCTCTATAAATCTGTACTTCGGTAGGCATTTGAGAATCTTTCCTTTTATTAGTATTTAATCAAAAAATCTATCAATATTTGATGCACGCCAGAAGTGCTACGTTTCTTGGGCGGGTTTCTGTTCCACCATTACCATACATAGAAAAACTTGTAGAGTTTTGTGGTCTATTTCCGGGTCCCATTGACCAAGCTTCCCCCAATGATCCTGATATTTCAACTTGTAATCCATCAATTGATGTTTGGTGGTTATGACTCTTGAAGTCATCTGCCTGCGTAGAACCAAAAGTTCTTCCAGCATCAGCACCACTCCTACCATCTGTCCAACCACGAATAAACTCACCTCTTAAATCTGGAAGTTTTCCGGCAGCACCATAAGTGCTTCCGAGAATAGCATAAAGAGCAGAGAAGTTGGCAGTAATTCCTTGAACTGTTCCAGTTCCATTTGGTATAGTATCACCATTTGCCTTAAGATATCCAGATGGTGCTGTTGATGTTGCGAAATGGAATACTGCCCCAGCTGGAACAGCTTGAGTTATATAAGTATTTGAATCAACGGAACCATCTGCTTTTAAGAATTGACTTGCAGTTCCACCTGATTTCACAAATGATGATGCAGTTGCAATTCCTACGGTAATATTGGGAGTTCCTGTAAGATTGGAAGCAGTAGCAGCATTACCAGCAAATGAAGATTTCCAAGCAAGACCAGATGCTGTATTACTATCAGCAGTTAATATCTGATTATCACTACCAACACCAAGTTTAATTCCTAAATTATCAGTTGCAGAACCAACTAAAAGCACACCTTTAACACCATCCCAATCTTGGTTTTGAGTAAGGCCACCCAATCCACCAAAGGCAATAATAAAACAAGATAGACCAGCAGTAGGAGGATTGGTCCAAGCAGATGCTGGGAATGTTATATTGCTACCAGAAGTTGTGTAATCTGTATTGGCTCTTTGTATAATACCACCAACAGATACAAGTAAATTTTCTGCACTAATTGGAGTAAATGCTGTATTATCTATTGTTCTAAGTGCAAATGTTCTAGTTCCACTTGCACCATTTCCATCAAAAGTTATAGATTGTAGTTGAATTGAATTTCCATTTGGCAATGTGCTGTTCGTAACTGGTGGTTGAATGGAAAATCCAGCAGCAGTATCAAGTTCTGACTTTGTTAATGCTTTAGCAGTACCAGTTGCTCTCAATAAGAGTGCTTCATTTATTGCATTTGTAACTTTAAATCCTGATGCAGTTACTTGACCTGTAACTCCTAAAGTAGTTCCAACAGTTACTCCACCAACAACTTCTAAGTCTCCAGATGTTTTTATTTTTCCACTGGAAGTAAGAGTTCCAGTATTAGTTACATTGCCACTAGTATCCACAGAGAACTTGTTGGAACCCGAAGCAGTTAGGTTGAAAGCACCACTAATATCCAAACTACCAGCAATTACTGTATTTCCAGTAGTACCAGCAACAGTAAATTTATTGGTGTTTAATGTTAAACCACCACCAGCAGTTAATCCACCAAGGAAGGTTGCATTACCACTCGTATCAATCTTTAATTTAGTTTCTGGTAAAAATCCACCACCAAGATTTCTATCAAAACTTTCATCATCAAAATAAGCAGTATCAGGTCTTGCAAGTTTCCAAGAATTACTATCACTTACATCAATACCAGCATACCAACGTTGTTTGTTAGTGCCATTTAAATTATTATCCCAAGAGATTACAGCATCACCACCATTTCCTGAGTTTGTAATTCTTAAATGACTTCCTCTGGTTTCTGTAAGAGTATTATTTATAGTTGCAGTGATGGTTCCACCAGTACCAATTCCCAATCTATCATTTGATTGATTTTGGAATATAATTGGTGAATTGTGATTGTGATTTACGACAAATCCAGAAGCACTTGATGATAATTGAGATCTACCAGCAGTAGAACTAGAACCATCAATACCAATGGTTCCACTGACTACTAATTTGTTGGTTGGATTTGTGATTCCAATACCAAGGTTTCCAGTACCAGTAAGAGTTGCAATTGGTGTTGTTCCAACATACCATTTAAATTGTGCGTTATTATCAGGAACAGAAGACCACAAAGCAGTATTTTCTATACCAAGTGCATAATCAGTAGTAGAAGAAGTAAGATTTGGATCAAATACAATTTTAGTTCCAGTACTTCTTGTCGTAAATGTAGGAGGATCCCAAGCACCATCTTTAACAAAATCAATTCGGTTTCCACCAGAACCATTCAGGTATATTTGTCCTCCACCAGTTGCAGGATTGTTTGCTTGTGTGGACTGGAATTGCCCTGATGTGTGAAGTTTTGAAGTTGGATCTGTGGTTCCAATACCAAGATTGCCAAGAATATAAGCATTATTTGCTACTTCTAAATCATAAAGTCTTGATTTGAGTGCAGTATTGGAATTTGCAATAGTTGGTGGGTCAACATAAATTGCATAAGAAGTTCCACCAACTCCACTAAATTTTGCAGTCTTTCTAACATTAATAACATCAAAATTGACATCATTCAATACAACGTTTGATGTGAATGCAACAGTACCAGTGACTGATAAATTTTGAAGTTTGGTATCCCCCGCAACATATAATTCCGCATCACCAACACCACCAATACCAGAGAATATACTTGTGTCTCCAATACCAAGTCTATCAACTCTAATATCTAAAATATCAGCAGAATTACTAATCAAACCAAACTTCTTCCATTCATTATTGACATATACTTGACCGATAGAACCATCAGTTGGATTTGCCTTTAATGAAATATCACCAGAGTTGGAAGATGGAACAGTTAAAGATGTTGGAGTAGAAATACCAACAGTAATTAACTTGCCTTGTGATGCAGTCCCTTTGATGAATAAATTTTTTGTATTAATTCCTTCTTCTGCAGTATTCGTAACTTTTTTTGTAAAGTTTACAGGACCATAGAATTGAGAACTTTGATTTCCATTATCACCACCTTCAACAGTAATTCTTTCTTTTACAAGGACATCATCGAAAATACCACTTGATTTATTTTGATTTTCTCCTTGTGCGTCGTCACCAGTAAAGGAAATGATAGGTGCATCAATAACTCTTTCTTCACCAGTAGCAGAACTTGTTTTTGTAGTTCCCGAATAAAATTCACCCAAGTCATTCATACCACTATAAACGACTGTACCACCTGCCTGTTCTCTTGCTTGGGAAGTCAATATATCATCTTCCGTAAGAGTTCTAGTTTGCTTTTGGGGCATACCAGTTGAATAGTTACCAGGACCATATCCAAGATACTCAAAGGTATGACTTGATGCTCTCATAAATGAAGGTCTACGAACTTCCATTGGAAGAACGTCAATCTTTTTGACTTGAGTTCCTACTTCGGCAGTTGTCTTGTAAGTACTAAATTGTCCTCTAAGAACTTCAAATGTATTTCCAGTTGGAGCACTTGCAAGACGAAGAATTTCAGCATTAATAAGAACATAATCACCACGATTAAATCCAGCAGCACTACTCAATCCAACAGTAGAACTAGAAGTTGTTAGTGTAATGGTTAATGACGTGGTAATACCAGCATAAATGTATGAACCTCTGGAACCAAGATTTTCTTCTCCTCTGGTTAAGTTTAATGCGTTTGCACTGATAGCACCTTTAAGAAGTGTTCCTGTTGTTGATGCTTTTGTTTGAGTTACAATTCCAACATAGAACGTGAATGTATTGAGACCAACATTCTCTTTAACAAAGAAAGAACCATCATAAATCGTATGACCACTTTCAACAATTGTAAATTTATTACCTGCAAGTAATCCGTGTGCGGTTGATGTGGTAACAGTAACAATTCCTGTTGATACAGAATCAAACCGGAACGAAGTAATTCCAACTCCTTTTGATGATAAAACTGCTGTTGGTATTCTTCCATTTGTATTTTGAGTATAAGCAGATACTCCAGCAGGATTATAAATGGTGAAAGATTTAGAAGATGGAACACTCAAAATCTTATATACACCATTTAAATTGGTTTGGTTAAATCCAGAAAGTTCAATACCATCTCCAATATTATTATTAATTTCATTAACTGATATTGTTGAATTAACCGAAGGAGTAATTCCAGGTGGACCAGAAACTGTTAATGTATTTCCAACAACATATGCAGAACCTGGGTCAACGATACTTACAGATTGAACTGTTCCCGCAGCCAGATTTGCTCTTACCGAACCGTTTGCTCCAGAACCACCAGTAAGACTTGATGCATAAATTGTAGTATTTCCATAACCAGCACCAGCAACAGAGATTGATACTCTTTTTAATGAGTTTAATGTGTGCTCTACATCTGTAAAAACAGTAATTGTTGTTCCTGCAATTCCACTTGTTGATATACCAGTAATTCCAAAACCAATTCTTGTATTCCTTACGAAAGAATTGATTGCTTCTTTGGTGATTGATTTTTTCTTATCACCAGTGACTACTTTACCTAATGTTTTTATATCTGCATAACTAACTGCTTCAGTTGGGTCTGCATTAAAATTATCACGGTCAATTTGTGGATAAAGATTTCTTATATCCTGATTAAATGATTTTAATGAAATTCCATATCCAACTGATGAAACTGGTCTTACATTTGATGCAAGAATAGTTAAATTATAAATTCCATCTTGACCTTGAGTTCCAGGAACGTGATTTTTGATGGTATTTACTCTGTAAATAAAATAATTTCCAGAATATTGTTCTCTAGATACTAAAGGTAATTGGTCTCTTTCCTGCCTAGTATCACGTTCATTGATTAGGTTTGTATAAGTTCCTGGATTAATTTTTACGCCAGAAATTTGATAAGTAAATTGTTTTGTGCTTGGAACTGAAAGAACTTGATATGAACCGTTATAAGTCGAAGTTAACCCAGTGCCAAGTGGATTATTTGTACTCTTAATCTTTTGGACTTTGACTTTATCACCAACTATAAATCCGTGTGGAAGTTCTGTCGTTGCTGTTACAGTTTGTGTCCCATTCGAAACATCCCCAACTGTTGCATTTGAGATAATTTTTTCATTTCTCAAATAGGTAGGTGGTGTCGAACCATTAATGGTATATGTATTGTCAAATGAAATTGTGCTTACTCCAACAGTTTTGGATTCTTGTAATATAAATCCTCCTTGTGGTGGTCTTGCATTTGTAAATTCTTTTGGAATTACATAACGAACCTTATAAACTCTATCTTCAATGGAACGAGTATCAACTTTACGTTTTACAAAAGTTGATGCAGTTTCATTTCCCAATGATGTAGTTCCAAGATTAACAATTGTATTATAAATTTGATTTGTTGTAGTTGTTGTTGAACCTGTAATATACCACTGATTTTGTGTTGTACTATATTGAATAGGATGCCCTAAATCACCAGGCAATTTATCAGTTACAGAACTTATAATAGTAAGTGTACCACCGTTATTATTAATTCCTGTTATTGGTTGATTTGCAATTGCATCATTTAGTGAATATGCAAGTTTAATTTCATTTGAACCAAGTCCTGTAGTGATTGCATAATAAACAGTATCTACATCAATTCCATCTGGTGCTTGACTTGTATCACTAAAAATTCTTACACTCTCACCATTGTAAAGTTGATGATTGGCACTTAATGTAAATGTGTTATTGGTAATATTATTTTGTGTTCCAGTTTTTGTTACTGTATAAGTTTTCTTTGCAGAAACACCAGTTCCGCTTGGAACAGGCATTAAGATTGGAGATGTGTATGTTGTTTGTGCCGTTCCAACAACAACCGTAAGATTCAAAGTATCATTTTCTCTTGCACCAATTCTATAACCATCAACTTGATGTGTTGGTGCAATATCTTGGGATTTGTAATTATAAAGGTACAAATTACTTGTAGTTGCAGCACTTATTGTTTTTGTAACATCTAAAGACAACCAAGTAACTTCATTTTCAATATCATCAATCTCTTTTGGCGGGATGATGTGCGTAATGTAACCTACATCATCTCTATCAAATGATTCATCTCTAAATCCAACCGACTCAAGAGAAATGGCACCAAAGTTTGAGTTTGAGTTGGTGATGGACATATCACCACCACTTTCAGTTACAAAGTGTTTAGCAAAACCAATTGCGAAAATTGAAACACATTGAATAAATCCGTTATTTGATACACGAATGTGTGTATTTTCATAATCTGGTTTATAAATCGCATTCCCATTCGTATGTAATGGTCTTTGAGTGCTGTTAATATCTAAAGTTGCATTACTTTGATAAGCACCATTCTCATAAACTAAGAAAGCATTATCATCTTTTTGAAGTGAAACCCCAGTAAACTGGGCAACTACCATACTCTTAAATCCATCTGCCTTTGCTCCATCGGCCCACATTCCATTAAGACCATAAACGGAACGAATGGAACAATTGAAGACGTAAGGAGACGCAGAACTTACTGTATCTGATTCAATTGTTACAATACCACTCTCATAATCACTTGCTACTGGACTTGCGTTTGCTGGTGCGGCAGTAGATGTATAAGTAAATGTTGTTAAACCAACAACTTCTTTTACTGTAAATGAACCATTAAATGCTGCTCCATCTGCTGCAATGCCAGAAATCAAGACAGGACTATCAATAGCCAATCCGTGTGGTTTATCGTCTCCTGTTAAGAAATCTTTGGTTGTTACGGTAATAACATTTTTTGGAGTAACTATACCATCTCCACCAAAAATTGATGAAATGCCAATTGGATTTGCTTGAAGTGAACCAACAATACGGTATTCATCAGTAGAAGGTTCAAAATCACTATTGCTTGGATAGTCAAGAATTCCTCTTCCTGTTGTATCACCATATGCTTTTGCGACCTTATAATAATACATATCAAGGTCAGTCAAATCGGTCTGTTCGGTTCCACCCAAAACAACCTTATTCACACCATCTGCATAGGCAAATGATACTAATTTATGGTGAGAATAATTAGGAACAAAACGATTATCTGTATAATCTCTAAATACTGTCTTTGTTGTATCAGCATCTAAAAATGTAAAGATACTAAAATAACAAGTACCAGTTACATTGAAGATACTGCTATTTTCAACAGTAGTATCCTCTGGATTTGGAACATAAAGAGGACGAATTTTTGTCTTTCTTAAATCATAACCAATAATGGATGTGCCACGAGGTAAAATAACACCACCATTAACCGAGTTAAATTTATATAAGTCGTTATTTGTATCTAAAATATCATAATTTGTATTTGTATTAAACTCATCAAGAGTTGTAGAGGTCCAAGTTGTAGCACTTGTTCTCTTTTTATAAGTTACGTTATTTCCAGATGCCGTAATTGAATAACCAGGTCTATTGTCAATATAGTGAGTTCCTGGATAAACTAAAATTGTAGTTCTATCAATCTTATCGTTATTTCTTCCGTTCTGATATGAAAATCTTGCTGCTTCAATTAATGCTCTTTGAATTGTTTTAAATGGACGAGTTAAAGAGTTTCCTTGATTCTCAAAACTATCAGTAGCATCAAAATCTGATGGACTTACATAAAGAATATTACCTTCTGCATTCTTTAAGAAATTTTCTAATCTAGAGAGAGGCATCTTACTCGCACTATAATCTTTTCTAGTTATATTTAGACGCTAAAAAACCTCCCAAAAGGAGGTTCTAAAGTCTATTCATCACAAGGCATATCTTGTGGATTTTCTAGTTCCACATCGAACAAACAAGGATGTGCTTCTTCATCTATAAGATAGAAAGATGAACGATACAAATCTTCTGGTTCAAATCTTCTTTGTAAATCTGCTTGTTTCATTAAATCTGGGTCTTCATACGCATAATGTGGTAGTTCATCAAACGTAAAGGGAACTTCATTAATAAAATACATCTTCACAATCATACTACCTTCATTATACCAGCAGTAGGCATATGTGATCTTGTATTTCATTTTATTGTCCTTACATACTTGTATTTAACTCATTCAGTTCACCACGAAGTTCAGCAAGTTTTGCCGTCGCAAGACACTCCACACACGTCCAATATGTCTCACCACTAATTGGGAAGTTCTCATCAACAAAATGTGCTGCCATATCTTCCTGCATTCCACGGAGGTCAGCAAGAGTGTCTTTGGTAATCATCATAAGCAAAACTCGTTCGGTGCTTCCATATCATAGCACAAAAAGACCCCCCTTGTGTGGGGGTCTGTGCCACTTTGAAAAGTGCCTCAACCAAAAACTTTTTTATAAACTTCGTCCAATCTTTCTTTTAAAATATCATTTTCTGCTTTCAGTTCTTTAACTGCCTCAACCAAAGCACCAATCACACCATTATAATTGACTGTCTTGATTTCTTCACCATTTACAAGTTCTGGTAATACTTTCTCAACTTCTTGTGCGATAACACCAGCAGAGGACCTATTGGTTTCTTTCCAATCGAAAGTTACACCACGAATTTGAATCACTTTTGCTAATGAACCATCAATTTGATGAATATTAGTTTTTAAGTTGAAATCCGAAAGTGAATCAAAATCAGTAGACGTTGTAACACCAGAAACAAAAATATTAGTAGCAGTTAAGAATCCTACTGTTGCAACTCCAATATAAGCATCAGTGGCAGTTAAGAATCCTACTGTTGCAACTCCAATATAAGCATCAGTGGCAGTTAAGAATCCTACTGTTGAGATACCAAAAACATTAAGTTGTTGAGTTGTTAAATTTGTTGTTGTTGTAATTCCTAAAGTACTGACCCCAGTAATTCTAACATCACCAACAACTGTAAGTTTTGATGTTGGATTTGTAGTTCCAATACCAACACCAGTTTGATTGATTCTTACTTGCTCGTTTGCTGATAAAAATCCACCAGCAAAGAATGAAAGATACTTTGCTGCATTACTAGTAGCAATACCAATTGATAAACTACCATCAGAAGTATATAAGTATCCATCCAATGCTCCATTGACCGTCCAAGAACCAGAAGAGAAAGTACTATTATTAATACCTAAGTCAATAAAGTTTGTTGTATCAGACCCAGTATCTGCCGTAGCAATCAAATCAGCAGAAGCACTTGTACCAGCAAGAGAGTTTCTTATATTAAGTTGAGTATAACCATCTACACTGCCAGTAAAATCAGCAATCGCATGTGTTAGCCCAGTAGTTGGAAGAGCATTATTAGTAATTGTGAGTTTATATTCTGGAATTGTGGTTCCAATACCAATAGAACCATTAGCACTCACAATAAAAGCAGTTCCATCTGGACTTGCTTCATCTTCAACTATCAGAGCATTTCCAGAACCAGTTTGAGTAATTCTTACTGCATTTGATGATGTATTACTAGAAACAATTAACTGCTGAAGAGTTCCAACACTCGTTATGCCAGAAGCAGTAGAAACACTAGATGCAAGTTCAGTGGAACTTAAAACTGGATTATCATTGATTTGATAAACTTTTCCATTTGCAAGGTTAAAATTTTCACTTGATTTTAATGCACTTGAACCATAGTTCCATAGTAAAGTTTTTTGAATTGAAGTTGAACCAATACCAATTCCAGCACCATCCAATAAAATAGGGTCTGTAAAGGAAACTGCAACTCCAATTGTTTTAGCACTTGATTGTATAGTTGCTTGTGTGGTTGTAACTGTTGTCCCATCAACTTGAAGATTTCCAAGAATTCTTACAGTTCCTGTGGATACACCAATTTGATGTGGACTAATATAAATTGTATTTGGACCACTAATAATACCTGTGGCAAATCCTATATTTTCTGTTGAAATACCAGTTGAAAATGAAGTAGCAGTTATAATGCCAGAAGTATTGATGTTGATAGTAGAACTTACGTTATTAGCAGTAGTTGCTGTACCAGAGAAAGTGGTAGCGGTGATAATTCCTGCTCTAAAGTTTCCACTTGCATCACGAGCAACAATTGCTCCTGCTGTGTTGGCACTTGTTGCATTTGATGTTACTGTAAATGTAACTGCAGTTCCTGTTGCTTGATTTGCAGTAAAGGTCGCAATACCAGATAATCCCGTTCCTGATGTTTTGAGGTCTAATGTCCCATCACCAACAGTGATTCCACTGGTGGTTACTCCAGTAATTATGCCCTTACTATTGACTGAAATTGATGGAATAGCAGTGCTTGAACCATAAGTTGCAGAAGTAACACCAGAAAGTGCTAAAGTTACTGCCAATCCAACATTTTGAGTTCCATTAAATGCAACAGAAGAACCAGTGGAAACATCACCACTTACACTAAAATATCTTGTATTTTGTAATTGTATAGCAGTATCTGCTATACCAGTAATAGTGCCTTCAATTGGTCCTACAAATTTAGAAGCAGTTATAATACCACTAGTGTTTACATTGGCAGTTGTAGTTAAACCAGAAGCAGTAGTTGCTGTTCCAGTAAGATTTCCTACAAAACCTCCAGTAGCAGTTATAATACCACTAGTGTTTACACTTGCAGTTGATGTTAAATTAGAAGCAGTAGTTGCTGTTGCAACATTGCCAGAAATACTAATATTATAAGTTCCGGATAATCTTGCGGTACTAACAATACCAGTAGTTATATTTGCTGCATCTGCAAGATTTGTAGCAGTAGTAGCAGTACCTTGAAAAGTTGGAGCAGTAACAGCACCTATAAATCTCCCAGTACCATTTACATCCAATCCTGCTGCTGGTGTATCTGTTCCAATTCCTAGATATTTTGCAGCAGGATTAAAAATAATATAATTGTATGATGAAGAAACACTCGAAATAGTCCCAGAAGTTTGAGGTGTAACTAAAAGGTACTGATATTCACCAGTATTGATTGTGGATGATTGATTTGTTAGTACTCCAGTTAAACTAACACCAGAACCAACAAAACGAGTAGCACTTACAATACCAGAAATATTTGCATTTCCACTTACATTTAATCTTTCAGTTAGAACTGTGGTTCCTATACCAACTGAATAAGTATTTGATAAAACTAAATTCGATGCAACTCTACCACCGATGGAAACGTCAGTACTAATAGCAACAGTTGGTGCGTTAAGATTCAAACTTCCCGCATAAGTGATGGTAGAAGATGCTATAGAAATTGTTGGCGTACCAGGGTCACCAACAAAGTTTATCCCCTTTACTCCAAAGTTTTTATCTGCCATCGGTCTTTTTAGTTATTTATGAATTGGGAACTAGGCATACCGAAAAACATAATATAAATTCAGTGTTAGAGTAAAGTATTTCTAGCAAATCTATAAGTCGTCAAACCACTAACACCAGTTTGTGGAGTTGCTTGAAGAATACAATTTCCACCACTAATTGTTGCTCCAATAGAAACAATTGGTAAATTATTATACATTACTCCATATTCTTGTGAATATGCAGTAGTTTGATCTTGTGTCACAAGAACCTTTTGTGCCTGAATAGAAGAACCAAAACCAATATGAATTGTGTATTCGGCAACCTTAAAGTCAGTAGAAGAAACAGAGAAACTATCTATCGTTGTAGAAATACCAACAGATGCAAAAAATGTTCCAACTCCAGTTTTTATTCCATAAGTTTCAACTTGAAGTGGTGTTCTTGGATTTGTGGTTCCTATGCCAACAGAACCAGAAATATAAGCACCACCAGTAACTTGAAGTCTTTGTGCTGCTGTTCCAGTAGAAGTTGCTGTTCCTATAATAACTGGCCCATCAGTAAATGTGGAAAAACCACTAACGTTTATGGAAGGAAAATTTTGTCCTGTAGATGATGATAAACTTCCAACCAAAGTGCCATAAAATGCATTAGCAGTTATAATCCCACTAGTGTTTATGTTAATAGTAGAACTTACGTTATTAGCAGTAGTTGCTGTACCAGTAAGATTTCCAGTAAGATTTCCTACAAAACCTCCAGTAGAAGTTATAATACCGGAAGTATTAATATCAATAGTAGAACTTACGTTATTGGCAGTAGTTGCTGTACCAGTAAGATTTCCAGTAAAACTAGAAGCAGTTATAATACCAGAAGTATTAATATCAATAGTAGAACTTACGTTATTGGCAGTAGTTGCTGTTCCAGTAAGACTTCCTACAAAACCTCCAGTAGCAGTTATAATACCAGAAGTATTGATACTGGCAGTTGTAGAGAACCCAAGAGCAGTAGTTGCTGTTGTTGCTGTTCCTGTAAGATTTCCTGTGACATTTCCTGTAAGATTTCCCACAAAAGTAGTAGCAGTTACAATACCCAATACTTTTGTATTACCAATAACGTCAAGTTTTACTGTTGGTTGTGTCGAACCTATGCCAATATTTGTATTAGAATATACAAAATCAGGTGCTCCTGCTAAAAGACCACTACTTGCCTTATATGGTATCGAATCTACGTTTCCTGGACCAATTAAATCTGTTACAGAAATTCTAACTGTTGCAATACCAGTTTGTTGTGTTACTGCTGCTCCAACAAAATCTACTGTTACACCAGTGCCAACAAAATTAAATCTATTAAAACTATTTGCTGCACCAACTTGAATATTGTTATTAAATACAGTAAAAGAACCAGGAATTAATCCAGATCCAGTTATTTGAGAAGAAGCAACCCAGTATCGTTTTCCGGTATTTCCACCAGCAGCAACTAAAACATATTGAGTTGCGCCAATTGGAGGAGGATTTGCACCAATAGAAGAAAGTCCAACTAATGGGTCACCCAAATCTGGTTCTGCTTGGTCCAGACCCAAAAATTCATAACGGTCTGTCGTAAGACCAGTTTGTGATTTCTTTTTAACTCTCTTGCTGAGAAATCCTGGAGTTGCCATTTATCTATTATTGATTTGAGGTTTCAAGAACACTTGTAATAAACTTAAGTTTTGCTGGAGTCGTACTTGCACTTCCGACGATTGTAATGAAGTCACCAGTTTCCAATACCAATTTACCAGGCAATAGATTTGCTGTATCATTTGCTGGAATTGAAAAATCTTTTACGATTTCTGTGGTTACAGTTGAACCAGAACTTACACGATTGTGATACCAACTAATCGATTGAGTACTATCACTAATATTAGCACACTGAGCTAATAGAAATACTCCAACATATCCTGCGGGTGCTGTGTAAACAAGATCAGTCGTCAACCCAACAACTTTGGTATATGTTTTAAAATTATTTACTGCTGCTGCCGCAATTGCCATTTCTAATACTCCTCCTTAATCTGATAGTGCAAGAATAAATGGTGTCATAGTAGTGAATAGTGCTTTTGTAAAATCTCTACCTGATATTTGACCTGTTGATTGGTTAATCACAACACCATCACCAATATTAAAATTACCTGATTGGTCTGTACTTGTATAAGTTACAGTTCCACCATCAATTTGAACTACTTTGTTTTCAGGGATTACAACACCACCAAGAGCAGGTTTTGCTGTAAAGATGTTTGTACCAGCACCAACGTGTTCGAATGAAATTGTGGATGCGAGTTGTAAACTTCCTCTTGCAAAATAAACAGTCGTTCCAGCACTAACTGTATTATTTAGTGTCTGTAAAAATGTGACTGTGGAAATACCAGCAGAAGGTAAAGTTGCAGAAGCAACCTTATAATAAATTGGTTGATAATTCGAAACAGATGCTGTTGCTGTTGTTCCTGCACCTCCTGGTCCTGCGATTGTAATTGTTGCACCAGCATTTAAATATTGAGAACCAGAATTTAAAACGTTAATTTCGGTGACTGAACCATTTACAACTGTTGCTGATGCTTGTGCGGCAACTCCATTTGGTCCAGTTGGATCACTAATCGTAACAGTTGGTTGACCTGTATATCCAGAACCACCACCATCTACTCGAATAGTATTGATATTATAATATAAAGTTCCAAAGTAACAAGATTGACCGTCATAAGGACGATTGGTTCCAACACCAGAAATCGTAATTACATTTGACCTTGCTGCTGCTTCTGTTGTTGCAGTTCCAGTATAACGGTAAATGGATTTCGTTGTATTATCTCCCACACCAACTGCATAAAGACCGTAATTGCCAAATGATGAGTTGGAGTTCGTAATATCACACTGCCCACCAGATGCTGTATAAATTGCTATATCATCACAAATCGTAAAGATAGAAACTAACTGTGCGTATCCACCATTTGTAATTGAAACACCAATACCACCTTGATTGTATTGAGTATAACTATCAACACTCATCGAACCAGTTACACCAATATCATCTTGGTCTCCTGGTTCTGCTGTAAATCCATCAACTTTGAGACCAATACTATTTGCAATAAAGTTAGTGCAGTTACGAATATAAGGTCCCTTGTCAATATTTCCAACACCTGGAGAGAATGATGGGTCATTTGGATTGGTAGTTCCAATGCCAGAATTGCCTGGATATGTGGTATTAATTCCCACACCAAGAACACTCAATCCTTGATTGATGATCGTTGTAACAACACCAACACAAGAGTAAATTGCTGATACAACATTTGCACAACCACTTAAACTTTGATTTCCATATGCACCATCGGGTTGCATACTTAAATCTTTTACTTGAGTATAATATGTTTGATAATTTCCACCACTTGTTTTTGCAAATGAAACATTATTGATGCACGACCTTGCAATTCCAGCAGCATAGTTTAGTGCATCAATTGTCTCTGTTTTTACTCCAACAATATGCTGAAGTGCTCCTGCTTCCGTATAATATGATTTGCCTGCGCCAACAGACTTGGAGTTTCCACCTCTTGTGATATCATAACAAACTGCTTTAAAAATCGATACGATATCTTCCTTGCAGTTTCTTATTGTACTTACACCAATTGTAAATGCTGGACTTCTATAATCAGTGCTCGTCAAATATCCCACAGTCTCACTTGCAATAAAATCAAGATTCAATCGAATCATTCTTGCTGCATCAAAAAATCTATCTGATGAAACACCAGACAATGGAACAAATGATATAACTGATGCACCATTAGTTGCAGGAGAACCATTAAAATTCAGGTTTGTCATATGACAACCGTTATTTACATAGAACAAATCTCGATCTGGATATTGTGGAGTTACGGTACAGTTACGAAGTTCTGTTCCTTGCACGGAAACATTTGCTGCTAATGTAATGGGATTGTTTTCGACAAAAGTTCCAGGGAATACCTTAATTGTATCTCCAGGTAATGCAAGTGCTGCTGCTGCTTTGATTGTTCTCTTTGCATCACTTTCCACCAAACCAGTATTTGTGTCACTTCCCAAATAAGAAACATAAATTGTTTTTCCAATTGAAGTCTTAATTCCAACTTGAACTGTTCCTTTTCCAAGTGCTTGAGAAGAAGTTAAAGTAAGACCAGTTCCTATTGTAAGTTGCGTTACAATGCCAACTAAATTAAGTCCACTTCCAGAGAAGGAAGACCCAGTAACAATTCCAGCAGAATTTAATTCACTTACAGTAGTAACACCAAGAGTTGTAATTCCTGTTGCTCTAAAATTAGTAACACTAATAACACCAAGAGTTGTAATTCCTGTTGCTCTTAAATTTGTAACAGAGGCAATACCACCAATAACATTTACTGATGTCGTTGCTGTGGATGCTTGAGAATCACCAGTAATACTAATATTATAAGTTCCAGATAATCTTGCTGGATCTATTATACCAGTTGTTATTCCCGAAGCATTTGAAAGATTATTAGCAGTTGTAGCAGTTCCAGATAGATTTCCACTAAATGTGGTTGCGGTAATTATTCCAGAAGAAATATTAATCTGACCTACAGTAGTAATACCAATATACGCATTTGTAATTGAAGCAATCCCAATGGTTGCTATTCCAACACTTGCAATTCCAGTATTAATTCTATCAAGAGAAGTAATTTGAATTCCTCTAAGATAATCAACAGTTAAATTAGTAATACTGGCAGTACTAATATTAGATAATGTAGTTGCTGTTAAAATTCCAATTGTTGCATTTGGTGTAGAAATATTAGATGCTGTTAAAAATCCTACAGTTGAAGTTCCAGAAACATTAGAGTTGGTTGCTCCCAAAAATCCTATAGTAGCAACTCCAATTGAAGCACTCGTGATTGTAGAATATCCAATAGTTGCGGTATTCGTTACTGTTAGATTTGTGGTTGTGGTAAGACCTAAATTGGAATTGCCACTAATGTTTAAACTTGTTCCAGTAACATTACCACCAGAAAGATTTGTAGCAGTAGTAGCAGTTGCCGCATTTCCGGAAATATTAACGGCATAAAGACCTGGTGTTAAATTTGATGCAGTTGCAGCAGAAGAAACATTAATATTATATGTTCCTTGCATTCTTGCTGGATTTATAAATCCAGCAAGAATATTTTCAGCACGAGTTAAGTATTGAGATCCTAATGCTCCATAAACATTAATATTATAATAACCAGACAATCTTTCACTACTAATAAAACCAGAAGTTATACCAGCAGCATTTGTAAGTATATTTGCACTATTTACATCAATTCCATAATAACCAGATAATCTAGAAGAACTAATTGTTCCGGAAGTTATATTCGCAGCATCATTTAATGTGTCTGCACTCGTTGCATTTCCTTGTAGAGTTCCAACAAACTTATCTGCGGTTATAGTTGTAGCACCAACAATACCACTTCCTTGGAGATTTAAATTATCACCAGAAGCCAACTCCTCAATTTGCTTGGATGTTGGATTTGCTATAAGTGGAAATCTGTCCGTCATTACTTATTGCTGGTACTTTTTTTCTTATAATATATAGGTTTCATTCTATGGAGCAAAATTAAATAGTTCCAATACCAACAGTGGAAGAAGATGTTTTTCCTGTATCTGGATTGAAATAATATGTTGGTGGTTCAAACTGTTTTAAATCTACTGCTCGCAATGCTGCAAGTTCTGTTTTGAGTTTATTGACCTCAACATCACCATATACTCTTCCTTGCAAAACAGCAAATGCTTGTCCTTCCATCTTATCTCGGATACTTCTCAGAGCACTTGATGATGTAATTAAACTATCAATCTTTGGAGTGTTTCTTGCAATAATCGCATCTCTACTTGTTTCTGCAGTAGTAATTGCAGTATCAAGTGGTGTACAAGTACCAGCACTTGGATTATTCGAAGATGTTCCCGTATAACCAATACCAAAAGGAGTTGTTGAACCAAAACCAACAGTAATTGTATCCCCCTCTTGTGCGTATGTGGATGATGTGGATATTGCGGGATACCCAGTAATTCCATAAGTATAAGTAATCTTAATAGGCCAAGAAGTATTGCCAGGATAATATCTCTCATAACCAGCACCACAGGCAGGTTCTGGGTATGTTGTCCTTAAATATCTTTCATTATCATTTAATTGTGCGTCTGTTTTATCCGAAAAACTAGAAGTCATCACCTCTTTCCATTGGAAAGGACCGACTGGACTTCCATTATTCACTCTTACTAACTTATGTCCAAATCCAAGTGCATCATTTCCCATAATTCCAACAGTTACTGGGTCTATAGGATTGTTTGAATAATCAAATATAGTTGCGTCAGTTTGTGTAGTTCTTATATCTGTAAAATTGGTATTGGCTGCTGCCTTTATGGATGTACCACTCAAAATTACTGATGGAAATGTGGATAAAATACCAACCGTAAATGAACCATTTGTTGTATTACCAATTGCTGCGGTACTTACAATCAAACTATTTACAGATACTGATGTGCTTATCATTGAACCAACACCAGCACCACCATAATTTGGATTCCAAACTATCTGAGATTCTATTGTGGTTCCAATACCAGAAACTGTTGTATTAAGTGCCAAAACACCAGAGAGAGTTATTGTATCTCCAACATTAATATTTCCAGTAGTTCCAATTCCAGTATGTGCGATAATAGTAGAACCAATACTAATTGAACCACTAAATTGTGTAGAAGATGCTACAATTGCTGTCGTTCCAAATCCAACAATTGAAGGTAAATTCGCAGAAGAAAATACTGTTGGATTATCTACATTGTCAGTAATTGTATCTCCAACTTGTAAATTTGATGTACCATCACTACTTAATATTGCTAAACTAGAACTTCCTATATTAATATTGCCTAAAAATTCTTTAACAATATTTGCACCATAATCCTGGTTTTGTGGTCTTCTATAATATTTTATTCCATATTTACCATAATCCGTCTTTACATTTGGATTTTTCTTACATTCATATATCGTATCTCCAAAATAGAAACCCCCAAATCCATAAGATTTTGTACCTATCTGTTCCCAATACAAATCACTTTTACAACCAGCAGCAATCCTAGCATCATAAGCAGTTTTTACTGATGCAATCGCAACATTAATCTCATCAACAAGAGGGATAATTTCTTTATCTATATTTTGAATAAGAGCATCAAATCGATCAATCTTAATATCCATAATTGTTAATTGATCCTTTAGCATCTCAACTTCTGCGAGTTTTCGGTCTAACTCTGTTTGTTGGTCCGCAATAATAGTTGCTGTAATTGAAGTATCACTATTTCCTACACCTATTCGTTGATTGTCTAATTGTGCTTGAAGAGTATTTACATTATTTGATGGTTTCTCATAATATTCTTGAGATTGACCGATGGACGCAAAATATTGCGAGACTGTGGAATTAATCTCTTGTATTTCAGCAATATAATCTCTTTCATTGGCCATAATAATTAATTATATTCTCTTTCTTTATAGTAATTAAACATATTTATTGGATATTGTCACCAGGATAAGTTTTATCTTCTTCTTGTTTTGGTTCTATTTCTAATTTTGGAACATCTTTCCTTTCCGCATAAACGACATAACTGCAATCAACTGGTCCACCACAATTGTTTATAATTTTAATTCTAGTTCCCCACTCAATACTTTTCACATAAAGTTCCTGGTGAAATGTGTGCGGAGTTAGTGAGACGGTAATTGTTTCGGCATCCACCAGACCTCTCCAGTATTCTGGCAATTCAATTACATTTGAATTTACAAGTCTGCCACGATAATATACACCAATTTCTGGACCTTCCAAACAAGTATGAACCAATCTATAACCAGATTTTGTTGGGTGTGTGATATCAAATTTTTTAAATGGTGCTGCAACTGAAGTAAAAACCCCCAATGCAGCTGTACAATTGGTAAAAATTCCTTGGTCTGCTTTAATTAATGGAACAGTAGCAACTGACTGACAAACCTTTGGTCCTTGTGTTATTTGTACCGCAGCATTTGACTTAAGACTAAAAATTGATTTAAATGCTGTTTGAATTTCAGCACCAATTCTACTTGTAAATCCAAATACATTTGATAATGCTAAATCATTTATAGTTCCTGCTGTATTTGTAATACCAGCAAAATTTGATATTCCAGCAACTTCAAGAGACACAGGAGCAGCAAGTCCCGGCAAAGGTGGTCCAATCATACAAGTTGCTCTTGCAACTCCAATCTGTGGCGTTAAACCAATATAACAAGGTCCATTGATAACTGCTGTTCCTGGAGTAAGTTTATCAGTAGCAGTCAAAAAGGACATATCTAATTGTCCAACAATTAATTTCTCTCCAGCAGTAACAACTGTAAAATCTGCCATTATTTGCCTCCAGGATTATCAGAGCAAATGGAAGCAAAGAAATTTTTAAACCTAGTAATTGCATCTAATATTTTGCCCAAAACAGAAGACTTATCGGAGTCTATTCCTGATTGAACTTCTGCTTGTGTATTCGCACTTAAAGATGCAGTGCTTCCAGTTACTGAAGCATTATTTGCTGCTGCAGTTGTTGTATTTGTTCCTTGTGTAGTGACCGTTGGAGCGTCTTGATGAATTAATTTAGATGCTTGAAATGTAATCTCTCCTCCTCCTGTTCCATCAAGAGCAACAAACCGAATGTTTGCTGCAACAATTGTAACAGTTCCATAGGGTGCAGATAGTACTATTCCTCCATTTTCCGCACGAATAATTTTTGCTGGTTCAGATTCATTGGTAATTTTTCTTCCGACAACTTCTTTTGATGTTTTATCGGCAACAATATCTAAATCACCATTTTCATAATAGATAAATCCTTGACCTTTTTTTGTTGTGCAAGAATAGTCTATCTTCCCATTATGAGGACTTTCTACTCCACAAGCTTCTATAAAATGGTCAGTCTGTCTTAAATGTGGGTCTGGAGTTGTCATACACAATCTATCACTGAGGTTACTGCGATTCCAGAGACTGCTGGAACACCAGTTGTTGAAGAATAACTTGGAGTAAATTGCATAACTGGAATGAGTTCTGCTCCTACTCCTGTGTTGGTATTTATAGTTAGTGTGGGAATGGTTTTAAATTCTCCTATAATATTTGTTGGCAACTTAACATCTACAATTGCTCCACTTCCAGGAGAAATAATTGGTTCATAAGTATTTTTACCATCAGTAATTTTATCCCCAGTTGTATATCCATATCCTGGTTTATCTACCACAACATCAGTAACTATGCCAGTTATAGAAGAACTTATTCCTGGTACTGTGCCAGTTATAGAAGAACTTATTCCTGGTGCTGTAACATTGCCTTTACAATATCCATCACCAGAATTTAGAATTATAACTTTATCAATACCACCATCTTTTTCATTCACCTCAACTCTTGCAGTTGCACCTAAACCATAATTACTTTTATCAACAATTCTTACATCTGTTGTTCCATTTGTATAACCAACTCCCCTGTTGGCAATTTGAACAGAGAAAATCTTACCATTATCACCAACTATTGGAATTGCTTTAGCACCAACTCCGTCACCTGTGATATAAACTTGTGGTGGTATGCACGTTTTCCATCTGCTTCCAATTGGCATTCTCATTAAATCATCCTGATTCTGTGGATTAAGAACTTTAGACACACAAGATGCATTATTAAGTGCTCTATCAATCAAACCACCAAATCCAGACCCAAAAGTATCAGTTGCAGAATATAAAGGAGTATTACGAAGAGAAACTTCTATTGAACTACCTGCATTGGCAGCAGTTTTAAAAACATTCACACTATTAACCATCTTCTTCCAATCATCTGCTTCTTTTTCACTTGGTCCAAATTTTGCTGCCCAAGTATGTGGTTTCTTGCAAGCAAGTCCAGTGCATTGAAGAAAACTAAAAATTTGAGATGCCAAAGAACTTGCTTGATTTAAAATTCCAGAAATTGTTCCCAACCCACCAGTCAGCCAACTAATGCCAGACATTATATCAGATAATGCATCTTCAATTGCATTCATCATTTTGGCAAGGATGCCCGCAGTCCATTCTTCGGCTGCACAAAGAGGAACATTTACTGTTCTATTCACCAAATCACTTAAAGCACCCGTAATAAAATCCAAAAGACTTGATGGGAGTTTTTCCAGAATACAAAAAATCACATCAAGAATTCTTTTCATTGCTTCAAGAACAACTTTTTGTTGAGGTTGAGGAACAACAAGACCAACCAATTTTCTAAATGCCCAAGTAATACATTTAAAAATTGTATTTCTTAAATTATTGATAATGAGTTTTACAATACCAAGTATAGACCTAGCAGT
>Ga0255065_1000085_pt1 | contig 23457 bp, 36 predicted proteins | sample Colum_Cont_RepC__2_FD_188441 | JGI IMG/M metagenome (GOLD analysis project Ga0255065, IMG submission 188441) | Freshwater microbial communities from Columbia River, Oregon, United States - Colum_Cont_RepC_0h | ecosystem: Environmental > Aquatic > Freshwater > River | place: USA: Oregon...
CACCTCGGGACTACACATTTAAAAGACTTGCTATTTATTGAGATCCCAGTTATACTTAAAAGATACTAGACCGGAGTTTTATGATTCCAACTGAAATAGAAATATTAAATGAAGTAAGTAAACAATGGGTTTCTTGGCGCACCAAAAACGACGTTCGAAAAGATTCATGTATCCTGGGCTGTAACTTCGCGCATCAGATATTGGTCAAGATGGGGGTGGAGCACAAGGTGATTCCCATCGGGACTACCGTATTCAATCGAAGAGGTTGGGAACTTTTTGGAGTTCCGGTGAATCGGCTGCCCGCCGATGCATGGCAGGTTCATTGTTCAAGCGCATCACCCGGTAAAGGGTTTGGCGGACACATCGTAATCCAGACGAAGAACTATTTTTTTGATCCAACCGCGATCCAGTTTTCTAGACCCGAACGCAATATGTTCGTTGATGAAACCCTGATAGTCCCGTTTTCGGATATGGAAGTTCACAACCGGGACCCGAAGCCGCACCCAATTCATTTGATGTATCGAACGGAGAAGTTTTGGACTTTCCCAGTTGGTTCGGTTTTGTATTCGTATTACCTAGAGAAGTGGAACACAATTTACCGTAAAGCCCCCGACTGGCAAGTATCACCAAAAGAGTTAGGGATACCCGACATAGTCGCAGAGATGCGTAGGGGTATTTGACTTTGTAACACCCAGCCCATATACTTATATTGTTATATAAACCTAGACAACAAGGAGAAATTAGATGAGCGAATATACAAAATATATAGTCTTGGCAACTGACCCAAAAGATGTCAATGACATAGCGTTCAAAGACGGTTACTACCAACAGTGCGAGTGGTCAATCTTTGACGGAGTAAACGCGTTACAGTCAGCAGATTTTTTTGCAAAAAGATTGCGTGAGTATTTTAAAGAAGTTCAAGTTCGCAGCGTAGGCGAATTAAAAGACACATACAAGGTAGGTGCGTAATGGGATACACACACTACGCCTGTCGACCAGTTAAGAACGCAGGCTCTGCCTATTTCTATGGCAAGTTAGCATTAGACGCTAAGAAACTATGCGACTACGCAAACGCCAACGGTATTCGTATTCGTAATGGCGAGGGCTTAGGCGAACCTGAGTTCACGGAGTTCAGTTTTTCCATAAACGGCGACGCTGAGGGCTTTAGTGAAGACGGGCGAGACTTAGCGCACGAGACTTTTTACTGGGCAGGCATTCCAACTCACCCTAAGCATCGTGAAGGTGAACCCGAGTTCTTTAGTTTCTGTAAGACTGCCTACAAACCTTATGATGCCGTAGTTACGGCGATACTCATACGAGCCAAGCATATCTACGGCTCTTGTGTCTCTATCTCATCTGACGGCAACTGGCAAGACTGGCAGGCAGGGCGTGAACTCTATGAGCGAGTATTCAGCGAGGTTGCCGAGTGTCCATTCGAAAAGGTGGGTGCGTAATGAACCGGAATTTTAAAAGCACCTTATTGTTAGCAACGGCAATTATTGGGGTAACGGCGGCGTTCGTTATCGGCGAGAAAACTAGCAACAACTTTAATTGCGAACTAGCACCTCACACTGTTCAGCAAGGCGACACCCTATGGGGAATAGCAGAGAGCAAGTGCGAAGGCGACATTCAACGAGTAACCGACAACCTCGTAGACACCTATGGAACAAATATCCAAATAGGGCAGAACATTTACCTACCCGAGCACGAGAATTGTGAGTTACGACTTACCGACGGTGGGCAAGTAATCGAGGAGTGCGACTAAACTGGGTGAGTGTCAGATAAACATTTATACCTAGCCGATGACGACTTAATTTCTACCTCGCCCTATGACCGAGACGAAGTAGAACAAATAAAAGCGATACACGGTGCTAAATGGGATAAGGTAGCCAAGGTTTGGCGTATCCCGATGAGTTCAATCGTGGAAGCCCGAGAGTTCGCTATGCATAACGGGTTCACCATAGACCCACAAGTCTTAACATTCGACCTACCCGAGAAACTTAATCCAACTTTCGGCGTAACTCTTGAAGCCGACTTTATTTATATGTCATTCGCCTATGACCCTGTAAAAGTAAAAGCCGTCAAACAGATACCGAGCGTAACTTGGCACGCAAAAACTATGGCGTGGAGAGCACCCGTCGCAAGTATCGCCGAGTGCATTGAGTGGGCAGATAAGTTTAACCAAGGAGTTCCCAGCAACTTAAGCCAACTCGCAGCCCAACTAAAAGAAACACATGACGCGTCGGTCCGGCAATCACGATCGACCGAAGCCGATTTGGAAGTATCGGGACTACCACTTCTTCCATACCAGAAAGCCGGCGTTGTTTATGCCAGCCGGGCCAAACGCTGCTTCATTGCCGACGACATGGGATTGGGTAAAACTTTGCAAGCGATTGCGACTTTAGAAAACACACCGAACTCGTATCCTGCGTTGGTTGTTTGCCCACCGAATCTGGTTTTAAACTGGCAAAAAGAATACGGAAAGTGGTTGCCTGAAAGGCAAATCGTAACGGTTACAGACCGAAAGACTTTCCCTGAACATAGAGACTTTGATGTCCTTGTTATTGGATATTCCAACATTTCTCATTGGAGAAAACAGTTGGAGGGGTTCCGGAGTTACATTTTCGACGAATCGCATTACGTTAAAACACCAACGTCACAGCGCACCAAAACGGCCGTAAAAATTGCCAGAACAGCCCCGTTAGATGGCATCATTTTGTGTCTAACCGGCACACCGGTAACCAATCGCCCGGCTGAATACGCGAGCCAACTCGACGTTCTGGGAAAACTCAACACATTCGGTGGACTTTGGGGTTTTTACCGACGGTATTGCGGTGCTTTTAGGGACAGATTTGGTCAATGGAACATAAGCGGCAATTCCAACCTTGATGAACTTAATGAAAGGTTGCGTGGGAACTGTTATATACGAAGAACCAAAGACCAGGTTTTAAAAGATTTACCACCTGTTCGACACGCGAACATTGTTGTTTCCGGCAGCCCAACACAGATGGTCGAGTATCAAAAAGCGGAACGGGACATCGTAGAGTATTTAGTCGAACGAGCCAAACAAATTGCCGTCGAGATTGGTAAATCACCTGGGTCAGCAGCCGTTGTTGCGCGCATCAAAGCCGAATCGAACGAACACTTAGTTCGTATTTCTGTGTTGCGCCGTCTGGCTGCGAAGGCAAAAATGGACTCAGTTGTGGAGTTTATTGAATCTCACCGAGACGCAGGCTTGAAAGTCGTGGTTGCAGCACACCACCGGGAAATCGTCGACGAACTCGCCAACAAATTTGGGGGGCTTAAAATCCAGGGAGGAATGCTGGTTTCGGAGGTCGAAGATGCAAAGTCCCGTTTCCAAGATATGTCGATCGAAGATGCGCCGGTAATCGTTCTGTCGATCCAAGCCGCTAAAACCGGGCATACTTTGACCGCATCCCAGGACGTGTTGTTTGTTGAACTTCCATGGACACCAGCAGACGTAGACCAGACGTATAGCCGCTGCCATCGGTTGGGTCAACGGGGCTCCGTAACTGCAACTTATTTATTATGCGAAGGAACCGTCGATGAGGAGATTTATAACTTGATAAGCCGGAAACGCGGAGTGGTCAATGCAGCAACAGAGGGTGGAATGGTTGATCCAAGGGAGGAATCAGTCGGGCAAATGATTGTCGGCTTGTTTGCACAGCGAGGATTAAAAAGCACACAAAACCCTTAACCAGCAAGGAGTTCACCTAATGTTTGCTTGTTGGGACACCCATTTGCTATAATAGAGATATAAGAATACTTGACATAGACGGGCACAAGAGACCCGAGACCTATCCCATAACTGAAGGACAATCTTTTGATACGCAAAGCAACATTTCTGATACTTACTATTTATACCCTGACTTTTCTGGCTCCTGTCGCCAGAGCATCAGCACCCGATGACTCTTCCAAGAAGCAATTTGTTGCCCTAGCCCCCCTGAGTATCCTTCGGGTAGACCGTGTAGAAAACCCTGTAAAACCAGTCGTTTTCACGCACGGAGACATCAGTTGGTTGCCCGAACTGGCTACGAAAGCCGGATGGCAACCTGAACATTTCAAAAAGTTAGGCGAAATCATTCTTCGCGAATCGGGCGGATGCCCGAACCGTAAAGGCGGAGACATGGTTGATAAGAACTGCAACATCACAGGCGTCTCCGAACGGAATCACCGATCTGACACGGGACTACTGCAAATCAATGGCGTGAATTACGATATGAGCAGGAACAAATGGGCGGCTGTTTGCCGGGATCTAAAAATCTGCACCCAGGAACCATTGCTTGATGCGGTCACCAATCTCAGGGCAGGGAAACTCCTTTACGACTATTCGGGCTGGAGCCCGTGGGATGTATGCTCTTGGAACCCGACGGCAAAAGGCTGTAAATAAGCCAAATTCCTTTGTTTTGGTAGTTGCATAATCAATCCTCCTCATATAAACTATTGTGTATAAACTAAACAGACACCCAGGAGGTATCTGATGGCAGCGAATATTGAGATAAACAGAGATGGAACAGCACGGTTTGCGTATGCAGGCAACCAAACGCCGTGGCACAAACTCGGTAAGTCAATGAACGGGCTTCAAACCATTGACGCAATGTTGGAAGCGGCACAAGCGGACTACCAAGTGTTACTCACCAAGATCGCAGTAGTGGACGACGAAGGAAACATCATCAGGAACCCTGACGGCACACCCGTAGTCCTACAGGACGACAGGGCAACTGTAAGAATGAACGAAGATGGTTCGTTCTCTCCGTTCGCAACCGTAGGCACCCGTTACGAAGTTCGCCAGAACCGAGAAGTTCTTGAACGAGCAATGGCAGTTGTGGGTGCGTCAAAGGGCGATGCGGTTATTGACACTTGTGGTGTCCTCAAGGGTGGAGCACGATTCTTCGCAGGCATTGACTTGGGGACTCTAGTAATTGACCCAACGGGCGTGAACGACAAGATTGCGCGTTACTTGGTTGTGTCTCACGGACACGATGGTTTTTGGCCGATTCGATATGCAAACACCGATGTTCGGGCAGTATGTCAAAATACTGTAGTTATGGGTATCAAGGATGCAGAGCGTCTATTCACCGCACGACACACCCGTAATGCAGATGAATACCTCAACACAGCACAAGAGGCGTTACAAATCTCTACCGAGTGGGCAAAATCGTTCAAGATTATGGCAGAACAAATGTTGGCGATTCCTGTCCCTCAGGTATCACAGCGGATAGATAAGGTTCTTAACACAGTATTCCCAGTCAAAAAATCTGAAACCGATCCTCAGCGACGCAACCGTGAGGAAATCACGGGGACTATCCGAGCGTTGTATGGTTCCCAAAAGAATGCCGGTGGTTATGGTTTCAACGGATGGAGTATCTATAACTCAGTCGTTGAATATCTTGATCATCACCGTAAAGGCGATGCAAATGACCGAGCATTGGCAACCATTGAAGAAAATTCGTGGGTAAACAAAGCAAAGATCACCGCACAGCAAGCAGTGTTGCAACTCGCATAAATCTCACATCCCCTCGATGAGACTTGAATACCACCCCGACGCTGGGGTGGTATTCTTGTTTTATGGGCGACAGTTTATGGGACGATTTCATAGGTAAAAAGATAGAGTTACCCCTCACAAACATCCCGAAAGATTTATTGAGAGAGTTATCTGAGTTTGTTCAGAATGCTTTAGAGAAAGAAGACAAATTAATGAGTTTTACCACCGAGGTGTTAGATGAGTTATACCGAGAGATAGCCGATGATGATGTCGCCGCATCACATATCGTTTCCTACCTCCAACGCCGACACCATTGGGATGTGGAGTTGCTTGCCGAACGCCGAGATATAGACGAAATGCTGATGGCAAAACACAATATTTTTGACGAACACATGTGGGACAAAGTGATGAACACCACCGCAATATCCGATCTTCACCATGAAACCTTTAAACTCTCCCAGAAATACATTGCTCGCGCAATTGCGGAAGTATTGGCCAAAGACGGGACTGTCGAACAGCCGGCGTTTTAGATCAGATCTGCTGCCTCCAGCGGATCCCCCTCGATGATTTCGATTGCTGCTGTAAATCTGGTTCCTTCTTCGTTGTCCACAGATGTAACCTTAAACCCAAGCGAATCAAGCACTAAATTAGCCACACCTGCCATATCTTCTTCAAAAGCAGTGATTTCTTCGTCGGTCGTTTCGTCGTCGACCGCCAGGGAAACAAGAATATCGACCAGCAAATCATGGACTTTAAGCCGGGCTTCATCCGGAGTTGTCGCGCTCATGTGTTGTATCTTAGTCCCGTCTTGACTATAATTCAAGCAACTACCCAACCATAAGGGTTGGGATTTACATTAGGAGGATACGAAGTGAGTGCATCACCAGTAACACTGATTGGTAATTTAACCGCAGACCCGGAACTGAAGTTTCTACCAACAGGAGTTGGTAAGTTGGCTTTCAGCATCGCAGTAAACCATTATTGGACTGACACAGATGGTGAAAAACAGGAGAAGGTTTCCTTCTTCAACATTGTTGCGTGGCGCAATTTGGCCGATGATGCTGCGAACGTCCTGACCAAAGGTGTCCGCGTTGTAGTAACGGGACGGTTGGAACAACGCTCGTGGGACGACAAGGAAACCGGCGCGAAACGATCGACAGTCGAAGTTCTGGCCGACAATATTGGATTGGCCGTTGGCAACATTGAATCATTTGTTAGAAAGCAGAAACCAGAAGGACAAACTGGGAATTATGCACCGAAAGCAAAAGCGGCTTCTGGGTCGGTTCGGAACACACCGAAACCAATGGCTCAAGTTCAACTTGAAGAAGAAGAGGCTTGGTAAAAATCTAGTTCTCAAACTCTCCCAATAAATATCACCCGTGAGTGATGCTTGGGATGTTTGTTAGTTCCGTTCTTCTATATCTCTTTTATTGTGTGATCGTATTCTTTTTCTAGATTTTCGTGACGCATTGGGTTATAGAAATCGTTGTATGTTCGTTTGATATTCGGATTGCGTAATGGGACGAATCTGATACGCACCGTAGTCCACGGTTGCTTGACATACCACTCGTATGCTTCCTGACCGTTTGCGAACGCACCATACTGCTTTTCGCTTTCAGACGCAGTTCCGCTGACGGTCGCAATCAGGGGTGTTGTCGGGAACAATGTTGTGAGACGATACCAAACTTTTGCTAGTTGTCGTGTTTCGTTTTGTTTTGTTAGTTCTTCGTAGTTGTCTAGTTCTGTTGCTTGCTTGCTCATCGTATTGCCCACGCCCAATCTTCTTCCGTTGCTTGTTGCGGTTGTGGGTTCGCTACCACGACGGTTTCGGTTTTTAAGTTGTGTGCTACCACTCTGTCGTGTTGCACAAGAACTGTGATATCACCTGAGAATTCATAAAAATAGTCGCCGAGGTCTACTGCGCCGCATTTTGTATCTGCTACATATTGCGCGTATGCGAGTAGACGATCGGCTTCTGTTTCGTAATCGTCTTTCGGACGATCGGGGGGCATTTGCTCTTTTGGTTTACGCATTACTTGTAACTTTCTAGTAGTTGGTTGAATTCAACGCCGAGTTGATAGTTGTATGCGTGTGTATTCGCTGAGATTAGTTCGTCGTCCTGTTGCGACAAGTCCAATATCAACACACTGTCCGCACCCATGCCGTCTCGTCCAAGAACATTGACTTCAGTTTCGCCGTCCAACCAAGTTTCACGAACATGGTGGTGTCCGCAAACATGGAATTGTGGTGTTACTTTGTCAAGGATTTCTTTTACAAGATGTCGTTGTGCGATGGATATTTGTATGTCATCTTTGTATGTGATTTTCTCGCCGTTGTTATACGGTGCGTCGTGGGTCATCAAGATGTCTACAGGTTGAGGTGAGAGTAGGTCTACATCAAACGGGTTGATGAGTTCACCACGCCACCAAGATTCGCCTTCTACACGGTCTAACCAATCGACAGAATACGCACCTCCGTAACCCATCAAGGTGTTGCCTGCGATGGTGAAGCGACACCCACGAGGGATGTATTGACACCACTCGTTAGGGGTGTTGATAGGTGCGTGCTTACCGAATTTGTCGGTGAGGTCACGAAGTATGTCATGGTTTTCGTGGTTGCCGTCAATCCACAAGAACTTGATTTGTGCTTGTTCTGCGAGTTGCGCTACGCGATTTACGAACTTTTGTCCACGAGGTAGGTGAACCCAGTATCCGAAGTCGCCTACGGAGATGATGTGTGTGCAATCTTGTTCGCTCGCATATTTGATTACCCACTCTGCGTGTTTCGTGTCGCCGTGGATATCGCCGGCAAATAGAACTCTTTGGTTTAGTTGTCTAGTGTTGTCTAATTGTTTCATACTTCCATTATATAGCGTTACAGTCATATTGTCAAGCCCATAAACGCCCTATTTTAAAGGCTTTCTGTGATATATCGTGAAATAAGGTAGTGTATTTGCATGACCACAACAGAACTAATCGCCCGTATGCCCGAAGACTTCGTAGAACTGGTGGGTCGTTTTATCGCCGACCCCGATATCAACACCGAACATCTCGACGTTCAGGAACTAATGCCGTCGCAGCCGTGTGTGGCCCTCATCGCCAACCATCTGGGGCTCGACAAAGATCCGATCGGGACTGATGAGTTGGATCAGGCAAAAGCATGGCTCGATGAACAATCTTCTTGGCAAGACCGGTCGTATGCGGTTCAAAGAAAACTCGCTGAGAAATACCCGTTTGCTGAGGAGCAGGCACTAAAAGGTGAAATCCCAATGTGGATGAACGCAAAATGGGCACCAAAGTTATTATTTGCGTGGTCGGACGGTTTGCGTGATGCAGTCTTAGAAGCAGAAGAATATGTGGAGGAAGTCCAATGAACGAGGAAATTATGCCACCAGAAGACAATCTTGAAATCGCAATCGATGAGGCAGCGAAGGATTTGACCCCAACTCGATCCAGGCTCGTCGGTAAGAAAAAGAAGGACAAAGACGGGACTGAACTTTCCTCGCCGGCACAAGAACAGGTTTTGTTCCGGGCTTCAACTGAAGACAAACAAAAGTGGGAAGAATGCGCCAAACATTTGGGGATTTCTATGGCGGAGTTCCTGCGTGTTGCGGCTAATGAAAAGGTTGAAAGAAGCACTGTCGTATGTGAACACCCACAAGAGTTCCGTAAAACATATCCCTGGAGAGAGGATTGTTTGAAGTGCGGGAAGGTTCTGTGGGTTAAGAACGACAACGTCAACTTTGGGAATCGTCGTTAGTTGAAGCCCCGTAAACCGCTTAAACGATCGCCGCTGAAACGGTCCACAAAACCAATCAAACAGAAGTCGGCTAAACGGGAAGTTGCTGATGTGGAAAGACGCATCTTTGTCGCAATGATGCTGAACAAACACCCGTATTGTGTTGCGTGTCCTGTGTTCGCTGAACATGATGGCTTAGTCACTTATGCCCGTAAGCCCTCTCGTGACATTCACGAGTTAGTGCGTCGTTCTCAGGGTGGCTCAACGGTTAGTGAGGGGAACTGTATCGCTGTGTGCCGTCCCTGCCATACGAGGATAGGCAACTACCCTCAGTTGGCGTTTGACTTAGGGCTTGCTAAACGGTCGTGGGAATAACACCCGTAGCACTATTTTCGTTTGCGTCCATGTCTTTGTTCATGTCGAACGCCCATGCGATACAACCATAAACCGGCTAAGAGCAAGATTAACCCCGTGATGAAACTCATATAGTTTTATTCCTCTTACAAAAGTCAATGAACTTAGACATTACATAATCAACGAACTCTGATTTTACTATTGCTTCATCGTGTTCTTTAACAACAGTGAACTCAGGTAAACCTTTATCGTTGTAAACATAAGTTACACACTTACCTACACTCTCCCCGTGATACCCGTAGGTCGCCACAGTCAATGCCTCAGAAACAGGTGAATTGGGGTTGTGTTTATATTCGCGTGCTAGATCGCCTCTCTGATAATCGCCGATACGGTCTACAGGTTTGAGACGAACATAACTATCAACGACAACGCTGACAGTGTCAAACTCAGTTAACCCGTCACTGAACGCTTCACTCAACACATCAGGCAACGACTCAAAAGGATGCCCGTCCACGCCGCTTTGACGGCACTCGAATACATCACCTCTTTGAAAGACAACGAAAGACTGCATATCGCTAATGCCATTATCTTCTTTACATATCTCCGTCTTACGAAGTTGCGCTATCTTTGCGACCTTCTCTACCTCTAACGCTATGTCAATCATCTCTTTACCCGTGTGCCTTTTTTGTCAATCAACAAACATTCTCTATACGCCTCTGCCCTAGTGTCATGAGACGACACAGGCGAATTGTTATTGAGTGTGTCAATCACTAACCACTTAGTGGAAGGATATCTATCAGGTGATATGTCGTATCTATAATTCATCTCACTCCTTTTAATCTAGTAAATATTAATCTAGTAAATAATCTACAGACTCAATTATATAGCGACAAAAAGAATATGTCAAGTATCTACTTTTTCTGAAACAATCTCACAAACCAATAAAAAAACAAAGCAATAAAACAAATCAACAAAGAAGCAACAACATTCTCGAAGTTCGTGACAAACACAAACCACAACAACTCACAGATCCAATACAGGAAAACCATCACAAACAACAAAGGAACAAGCAGCCGCATCATGACGAGGCTAGAACCGGCTTTATAAACGGGACTGCCAACCTTTCTGCTCCTGGCCTATAGCGTGGGTAGCCCTGCGACAAATTTTTTGGCTGTAGTTCTTTTTTTAGGTTTATCTGACGGGGGACTGTTGAGTTGCTTTTGAAGTTTTTCATTTTCTTTTTCCAGTTGCGCTATTTCTTTTTCTAGTTGTTTGATTTGCTGGTCTATCGAGGTTTTGGGTTTTGGGGTTGTCATTGGTTGTGCTTTCTGGTTGGTGAATCATATTAATACAGGTGAGGTAGCCGATGGTGTCCAGAAGCGTGTCGTAATGGAGTTGCCCTTGGTCAAGGTTGGTTTTTAGTCTTGCGAGTTTGACTGAGACCATGAATAGTAGTGCTTCAGTGAGGGTGAGTTGTTTCCCTGTGAGTGCTTGATAGATGTTTATTACTTTGGTGTAGTCGTCTTTTGGGTGTCCGTAGGTTTTTTGACGGTCTTGGTTGACGATTTTGTAGGCTTCTTGGAGGATTTCGGTGCCAGGTGTGGGCTTATTTTGGGGTGTGGGTGTCATGGGTTTATTTTCGTGTTGCTTGGATGGTTGTCCATAGTGGGCAGTTGTCGTCGTGTTTAATTGTCATATGGATTAGCCCGTCTTTGATTTTGATTTCCGTGTCTGCGTTGCAGTGTTCGCATGCTTCGGTGTTGGTGTGGTTTCCGTCTTGTTTGGCGAATTGTTCCATGATGTTCATGGGCGTATTTTTCGGTGTGTTGGTCATGGTCGTTTTAGTTTATCTGTTGCGGGACTGTTGGGGCGGTTTTTAAATTTTGCGCGCGGCGATTTCCCTCATCTATTTTTTGTTTTCTGAGCATCCGTTTGTGTGCTTTTGTGCCGGGTTTGGGTTTGTGTTTTATTTTTGGGTTGTCTATTTCGTATTGGGTGAGTGCTTTTTCGGTTGTTTTGGTTCCGTCTGCTTTGGTGATAGTGACGGGTGAGTTGAGGTTTGGTTTGTAGGCTTTCCCTGAAAGATATTTGTCGTTTTGGGTGTGGCTTGGGATGTATCGGGAGTGGTTGCCCGAGTAGTTCATTTTTGTCATGGTTTGTCCTTTCTTTTGTGTATGGCACAGTATTTGTCTGTGGGGGTGGTTTGTCGTCTACATGGGGTTCCGCTGTATGCGGTTTTTGCGGTGCATTTTCGGCGGTTTTGGTTCATGGGTGTTAGTTGTTGTTCCAATTCATTTGTAAACCTGGGAGTGTTCTTAGTCCAAAGTCTTTTGTGGCGATTCCATTAGGGTTTGACACAGTTGCTCTAGCGTAGAAACTTCCAGTTATTTTGTTTACTTTGTTCCAAGATGCAAATGGGCTTTTACCTGGCGCTGAAATATCAAAGCCCATAGAACACCATCTCAAATCACAGTTCCAACTGGAGTCAAAGTATGGGCTGGCAGTGAACGAGTACACAATTTGTGTGTATGCCGAATCTAACGCTATTTGGAAGGTGTATGTGGTGGTCGTGTTGGTGCTTGTTTTTAGGTAATATCCAACAACATTGCCGTAGATAGAGTACCCACCGTAGTCCTCCCATCCATCTTGAATTTCTGGTTGTATTGAGTTTGATGATCTTTTTAGGCAGACAAGGTTTCTACCAAAGTCGCAGTCGTAGTATCTCCACAGCAGTAGGTTGCCGACTCTTTGGCATTGATAGTTCCAGCCATCTTCGCCAAGAATTAAATTTAAGTATTGACTTGTTCCGCAACGATATTCACCTGATGCGGGGTGGCTAGGTACGGGCAGGATAACTGAGGGCACTTCATTGCTGAGTTCATCTAGTGGATCCGCAAGTGCTTGGACAGTTATGCCATTTTCTGTTTGTGAGCCTTGGTCTGCTGGTGGGTTTGCGAGCGCAGAACCTGCCGTGAACATAGAGAAAATTAGTGTCAGAACAATGCTTGCTGAAATTTTTTTCATAGTTTAGTAGTGCTTTCTATTTAGTTGTAGTTTGTCGGTTTAGTTTATCTAGCGAGGGACTCGCTTATGTATATGTTTAGGGTGTCACAGGTAATTCGGAGTATTAAGTTGCGAGATATGTATTAAACGAGTGTTTTCTGAATCATAGTCTGACACTGAGCCTATCTCCCACGCTTCGGTTTGCCTAATCCACCCATATAGATGAACCTCTCGTAGTTCGGGCATAACGGGTTTTGCGACCCATAAAACAAGTTTCGCAATACTGTTTTGATGCTTTCGTACTGCGGCGGAATCTCGTGTTCTGAGCCTGCGTACTTCTATGTTAAGGCCGACATCGGGGATATGACGATATTTATTGTGTTCGCTTGCGTGCCATACATGACCTGACCAATAACGGTTGGTGTGTTTGGCTACCGCTAGTTCGCAGACTGCCGACGCCACCTGTGCGGTTCTATTGTCTTCTTGGCGAGTTTTATCTTGATAGTGCGATGCGTCTTGTTTGTCCCAGTTGGCGGTATATCTGCGTATGCCGACATCGCAGGCGTGCTCATATTCCCACGCTTCTAATTTTATTATGACGGGTTCCATTTCGCTCCTATTTATTCCATATAGAAAATTTAGATAATTGCTGTTCTTTACGCCAACGAACGAGTCCGTTGTTGGAGTTGTTCTGCTTTTGTGTTCGTTTGTCTTTTTGGCGACGCTGTTCCGCTAATGCCACCAATGCACGATGCCCACCTGGGGTAATTTCGTAAACATATCTTATGGAGCCATTGTCGTTTGTTCTAAACGGGGTTCCAAGCCTGTATTTTTTCAAATAGCCCAATCCAGTGAGTGCGTGAAGGGACTCATCTAATCTCTTGGGATCAATACTGTTTAAAACAAATTTCTTGTAATCATTTGAGGAAAATGCTTTGTTTCTTCTAAATCTCGCATAACACAAAATTTTGTACGCCCCCGAACCATAACGAAGAAACCTGCCTGGATTATTGATTGGATTGTATTTCATCAATTAAATTTACCTTGAATAGTCTAGTTTTATGGGTTTTCTCCCCAAAAATTTTATAACGAGGAGACTTAAAAAATAAAATTAGTAATTTGCGTGTGCGTCAACAAAATTAAGTACGCGCTCTGCTGTCGTATCTCCATCTGTGCCGGGATCTGTTTTTAGCCAGCGAATAAAGTCGTACCATTTTCGTTGTTGGTCAGGGCTGTCAAATACGAGCGTGTATTGAACTATGGTTTTTGAACCGTTCGCCACCACAGATGGCGCGCCTTGAGTTACTGCTTGCTGTATGTCCGTGCCTTTAGGTGCGGTGAGCATTGTTTCACCGTTTTCCATTTGAGTGCTTATAGCAGTTGGGTTATTTGATGATTCCGTCGTTGTTATTGATTGAATGACTGGTGCTTCGTAGGGTGCATCATCCTCTTGATAGTAATCACCTTCCATGGCGGCTAAATCAAATTGATCCCAGCCAAGTGCATCTATCAAATTGTCGTACTGTTCCCCGACCTCTCCAAGGAGTTCAAAAAGCATGTTGCTGTCTGTGGTGCCGAGTTCATTTGTTCGGTTGTCTGCTAGGGCGTAAGCAATAGCGCTTTCTGTATTGCCTTCAAATTTGACGCAAGCAATTTTATCCCAACCAAGTTTTTTAGCGGCTTCGTATTGGTGGTTTCCTGCAATGATTGTTGAGGTTCCATCTTTATTATCTTTAATCACGATCGGTTTTACTTGACCGAATTCTTTGTATGAGGCGACAATTGCGTCTATGTTGCCTTTTCTTGGATTGTTCTCTAGGTGAACAAGTTCTGAGATCGGAACAGCCAAGTGCTCAATGTTTTTGTGAATATTAGACATTTATAATCCTGTTTGTATACGAACATTGGCGTTCAATGTTCTGAGTGCGTCCAGTGATGTTCGCACGGTTAAAAGTTTTTCTCTTTTGGATTTAACTAACGCTTCGCTAATCTTATACGAATATGCTTCGTCGGAAAGTTTGTAGTCCGCCCACGCTTCACGCTCCTTGATACTTCCTTTGGCGGCTAGATATTCTTTAGCCCAATTGCCTTTCATAAGTGCATCTTTTTTTGCGGCATCTACTGCGAGAACTTCGAACGCCTCGGTTTCTTCTTCGAGAATACTCAACAAGCGCATAATCTCCGACTCAATTTCCACCTGAGATATGGGTTGCGACCTAGTCATTTTTGTCCTTTTCTATTTCCTTGAAATCACATTTGTCTAATCCGAGCATTTGTTCTTTTCGCCATTCGTATTCAGATAGACCTAAATATGTAAGCGTCATTTGTTCAAGTATCCATGCGTCACATTTGTCGCTTCCATCAGTACCTGTAAACATTACCCCTGTTTTCTGTGCCACAGCGCTCATAACTTCTATTTTCCCTGAATTACCTTTTCCTGTAGCAAATTTGGCTCTACAAGTTGGGGGGATAATGACTATGGGCAGACCGAGTTCTTTCAAGGCGACTTTCACAACTCCGCCTAGTTCCCCAATGGAGTGGGCTTGAGAGTATTGAGAAGCATACGAATAACCTTCAATTGCGACTATCTCTACTTTTTCGTTTTTTGCGATTTTTACGATTTCGTCACGAATCTCTATGAGGCGTTTTGCGCCCCTATTTTTTGACTTTATGCTCTGAGTTGACCCACCGACGCTTACCCCCGTGCTCGTCAGTGAGAGATCTAGACCCATCACATTTTTTTTCACAGCCGCAACATTACTACAATAAATGTGTGATAAATAAAAAGTCTGCCCCGCAAAAAAATATTGTTTCCATTGACAAACAAGGGGCTTGGGGTGATGTTTCGTATTATCATAAACTTGACTGTGGGCATATAGAAGTTCGTAAACGAGCATCAACAGCCCCAAAAATTGCATGCACGTGGTGTGTTATTGGTGAAGAAAAGGGTAGAGAACTCAAAGCATTAACCATTATTCAACCACCGACACTTGAGGAGGTGTGGGACTTTTACGATGACTCAATAAACGAGGAGGTCAATGTTGCTAAGTTGCGTGCCGGAATTGCCAGCGCAATAGGTTGTCCACAGGACAGTATTGAGGTGATATCTGAGGTCGGCGAAGACAATGTTCTCCGTGTTAACTATGTAACAATTTTTTTAGACATCGAACTTGCAAAAAAGATTGGAAAATACCAAAAAAATGTTTGATGTCTTATCAATAGCGGTGTATCGTTAGCCACGAAAGAACCAACCATCTTTTGGGGGCAAAATGGAATCATTGGATATCAAAGATTTTTTTGACACGACAAAAGCGGCTTGTAGGGGGAAAGATATAACTTTGTTCTATCCGAATCTTCCGCCTCGCCACCGTAAACCGTCACAGACAGAAACCGCAAGACAGATATGTCAGGAATGTAAAGTTATTGATGGTTGTTTGGAGTACTCGCTTTATTTTGAACCCCTTGGAGTTTGGGGTGGCAAAAACGAAGTTGAAAGAGAAATTCTTAGAAGGCAAAAACATATTGATTTACCCGCTGACCGTAAGGCGTCTCACTCTGTAAGACGGTCGGTGAACAGCGGTCGGGTTGACAGAATGGTTAGAAGATTAGAATCTGCAAATGACTAATGTTGCCGTCGCTGCTCATGTAGATAGGTTTTTATCTAAACTAAACGGCGTTCGTTCGTCTAGTAACGGCTGGGAAGCAAGATGTCCTTGTCGTAACGACGACAATAACCCGTCTTTGTCTATTGCTCTCGGACAAGACGACAAGGTGCTTGCTACATGCCACAGGGGTCAAGGTTGTTCAATCGTTGAAATCTGCCAAGCAGTTGGTCTAAAGGTCACTGATTTATACCCTCCGAGAAAAGAAGAACGAAAACTATCGTTGGTCGCCACATACGATTATCGAAATGAAAAGGGTGAATTGTTGTTTCAAAAACAGCGATTCGTTGATCAATGGGGCAAAAAAACTTTCCGTCAAAGAAGACCCGATCCAGCAAACCCCGGAAAATATATTTTTTCCCTAGACGACACACCAAAGATTCTTTATAAATTACCAGAGATAATTGAGGCGAAAAAAAACAGCGAAATAATTTGGCTTGTGGAGGGCGAAAAGGATGCCGACAATATCTCCAAGTTGGGATTCTGTGCCACCACACCACCTAACGGTGCTGGTAAATGGCTAGATATCCACACTCGCGCTCTTGAGGGGGCTCAAGTATGGATAGTCGCCGACAACGATATTGTCGGAAGACAACATGCTCAAATGGTTGCAAAAACTTTAGAGAAAAACGGGTGCACTGTTATTTCTTGGGTCCCACCCAACAATTTTAAAGATGTTTCAGAATTACTTGGTGCTGGCAAAAGTCTTGATGAATTAATTGAACTCAAAAACGCAGAACCCCTAAGTGGTGAAGTCGAACACGAAGAAGAAGAGGAACAAACCGACGCAATCATTGAAGCCACGACACCCCTAGATTCTTTGGCTGAACAACTTTCAAAACTTTTAACCCGAATTGACATAAGCGAAACAGTCCGCTTATCAAAAGCATCTTTATTAATAAATTCTTTCGGACATGAAGATCAAATTGACCGAGGAAGGCTCGTAAATTGGTCGGATTTTCTTCTTGAGAATGCAAACGACGAGTACGATTGGGTGATTCCAAATGTTCTTGAGCGTGGCGAGCGCGTGATTGTTGTGGCTGCAGAAGGCGTTGGCAAAACGATGCTTGCTAGACAGATTGCGATTTGTAGTTCTTTTGGCATTCATCCATTTACTCTGTCAAGGATGAAACCAATAAGAACCCTGACAATTGATCTTGAAAATCCCGAAAGAATCATTAGACGGACATCGTCAAACATTATGGGTGCTGCTCGAAAATTTGGGTATGTTCAGGGCAGCCCTGAATGCCACATTTTGATAAAACCGGCTGGCGTTGATTTAATGCGCGCCTCCGATAAGTCAATTATTGAAGAAGCGGTTGAGACAATAAAACCAGACTTAATCCTCCTTGGTCCAATTTATAAATCATTTATTGATCCAGGTGGTAGGACATCTGAAGCCGTGACGGTAGAGGTGGCAAAATATTTTGACATGTTGCGCGACTACTACAACTGTTCGCTTTGGCTTGAGCACCACGCCCCACTGGGGACTTCTTCGTCTTCAAGGGATCTGCGCCCATTCGGTTCTGCTGTATGGTCGCGTTGGCCTGAATTTGGTCTTTCTCTTACGCCTGATCCGACTGCGGTGGGTGAATATGTTTATGATGTCAGCCATTTTCGTGGTGCGCGAGACTTGAGGGAATTTCCAACTAAAATGAGGAGAGGTAAAGTTTTCCCATTTGAAGTTATTGAGTTTATGAAAGCATCGTGATATGGCAGAAAAAGGTCTAACTAGAGAATTTCTTGCCGAGCGAGATTTGCGTATATTTAAAATGCGTCAGGCTGGTGTTCCGATTGCAGAAATAGCCCGAAGGTTTGGTATCGGTACATCCAATGTTTCAAATTCCGTTAAAAGACAATTGAATAAACTTAGCCAAGAAGCATTGCTAATTTATCCAGAGGTTCTACAGATGGAACTGGAACGATTAGATGCCCTTCAATCCGCAATCTGGCCCCTAACACAGCATCGTAAAACCAAAATGGATGACGGCACTGAGGTTTCTATTGAGCCAGACATTAAGGCGGTTGCAACAGTTCTTTCGATTATTGATCGCCGTGCAAAACTTCTTGGCATGGAACAAACAAATGTGAACGTACAAATGGATGTTCGTGAAACATCACCAATTCGCGCCGTACTGGCTGGTGCGCCAGGCGTTGTTCAGGCTGAAAAATTTGATTCCGAGGCTGAGGCTAAGAAACTTTTAATTCTTATGGGCGACGCAGGTATTATGCCAAAAGAAACAATCAAAGAACTCCTAGGCGATTTACCCGCTCTCAATGAGGGCGATGATGATTCTGAGAACACAGAAATCGTAGGGGAAGATTTAGTCTAAATTTTAAATATCGTCTCTGTAGAATATTTCAAAACCACAATGCATAACCGCCGAAGCAAGTGTGCCAAAGTAGGTTTCTCGATTTAATGAGTCATCAATTAAAGCAGTTTCTAATCTTAAAGATGCTTTTAAAGCAGCAGGGTATTCAATATCTCTCATAACTTTTCCGCCATCAAACCATAAGGCGTCACCGAAGTTCACTTTTCTTCCAAGTTGCACCTGATATGGCATTGCTACAAATATGTGATCATCAGATTTTAGGTGAACAAAAGATATACATTCAGTAACTGGTGAATTTCGTTGAGCGAATAATTGAGCAAGGTCTTTCCCGCTTGTTTCTGCTGGGGCGATTGAGCAATACCCCTCTGCGGCAAGTGTGAACTCCGTTATTCCCCAACCTCGTCTCATGATTACAGAAGCCTCAATGACTGACGCAATTCGATCATCTTTTGGGATTCCAAAGGTGTTTTTTAGTTGCACCACGGTTGATAACTCGTTGTTTTTCCAACCGAATATATTGATGTTTAGATCTGAGCCAATACCATCTTCCTCAATAAGCGACATTTTGGCAGTTTTTATAGACTCAACACAAAGGGCTATTTTGTCAAGATCCGTCTCGTAAAAACCTGTATACATATTGATGAACCCTACTTCATAAAGGATCCGCTCAATTTAATGGGGTTGCATTTGGGTGATAATTTTTATACTAGGGTTTTGATATGACAAAAAACCCATCAAAAAAACCATCAAAAACAACCCCAAAAAAGAAGCCGGCTGCAAAAAAAGCGCCATCGCCCAAGAAAACGGCGACTACCCGCCCAGCGGATGCCGATCGTTTGCAAACGGCGACTGAGGCAAAGCAACGGTTTGTGAGTGCGGAAAATTTAATGAAAGCAATTGCTGAACAACCTCCAATTGTTAGGGCAAACGACATTAAATCCTCTTCTCTTCGTAAAAGGATGCTTGCTTGGTTTAGGGCTTCCAAATAGCCACTTTTGGTAAGCAACCCTTAAAATTCGTTTATTTATAGTTACTTTTTACAACATTTAAATGTTGTATGATTTATCTACATAGAATTCTCTTTGACTTGGAGGTCAAATAATGTCAGCATCAGCCCCACTTCTTCTCCCAATGACAGTCACAGGCGCATGCGCAACAACATCTTCGGTTGTTGTTCGCACTCCTGTTGCAGGTCGTGTCCGTGGCATCACAGTTGCAGTTGGTACTGCTCCTGCGGGTTCGGCACTCAGCGGAACTGTTCGCAAGGCAACAGCCGCAGGAACAGTTATCGGAACTTGGTCACTTGCAGCCGCCGCCACTTCGGCAGTAGCAACAATGTCAACAGTAGACGGTGCCGATGAACTCGCCTCTGACGACTTGGTTTACCTCGTAGTTGCCGCTGTAGGTTCAGGAACTGCTGGTTCAAACTTGACCGCTCTTCTTCAGATTGATCAGTCAGCAGACCAAGACGGTTCAGATGTTCGCAGCACTGCGGTTCTCCGTGGTAACCACCCAGGTGGCGTAGTCGCCTGATTTTAAGTAAGTAAGTAAAAGAGAATTAAACCCGACAAACATTTAGTCCCCCACTTCCGTGCAGGTCGGTGGGGGACTAATTGTATTTATGGGCGTAAAAATGTTATAGCGACTCTCTCGCTTGCTCTTACGAGTAAAAAAAGTGCCTCGGTTTGTGTGTGTGTTGAACACCATTCCGAGATCTCTGTATCAGTAATGAGTTCTAAATATTCGCAAAAGAATCTTGCCCTGCCACACATAAACGGTGGTACACCACACTCTTCTGCTTCCATGAAGCCTTCTGCTAAAAGTTTTTCTTTAGCGCCACACGCAAGAAGTATTGCACCCCATATATCTATTTCTTTCGTGTAGGGGTCATAGGTCGCGTGGTTAGAAAACCCGTGTTTTTTTATGTGTTGAATAGCCTTGTCATAGATCTCGTCGGCTTCAAGTTGTTTTAAAGTTGGGAACATTCCTGTATGGGGCTATTTAATTGGACACGCACCTGTTGCGCAGTCGTCAAGCGATAATTCTGAACCCGTTGCCTGACTTAATGGCAAAGATGGATCAATTTTCTTCACAAGAGCATCATAATCGGCTTGGCCGATCTGTTCATATGGAGGAAGCGGGAAGTTGTGGTCTGCGTGTAGGAGAAATGATACCGATTTGACACCAGTATCATAATTCTTTGACAACCATTCTTTGATTAATTCAAGTTCTTCTTTCCTGTAATAAACGGTTACCGATACGGCGTTGTCTGCCCACTCTGTCTGCATCTTTTTGACCCATTCAAGTTGTTCTACCGCCGTCATGTTCTCGGCGAGAACCGCATTATCTGGTGACTTGCATGGAAACTCAACTACATAGCGTGAGTGGTCTTCTCTGCCGTCAATACCGATATCCCAAACAACCTTGTGTCCTCTCGCACGCAAGCCTGTCACAAGGGCGTCAGACGCACCAAAACGCACCCTACGGATGTAGAACGGCGCAAATGCGGGATGAATGCCCGGAGTGATACCGGGGAGCAAGGAGAGCGTTCCTGACGGTTGGACTGTAGTTAGTCTGACGGAACGAGGGAAGCCTTTTTCCTTTGAGTAATAGATGTCAAATTCGTCTAGGTGTTTGTAAGCCTCGTCCAGCCAAGAAACTTGCTCTGCTGAAGCCTGTAAAACACCAGAGATGCTTTGTCCCAGTCGTGCGTTTTTCGCAACGATTGCGTTTGTTTTTGCATAAGGGTAGACAAGACGGGTGATCTGTTTTTGAACCATGTAAAGAAGTTCTGATAATTCTTTGAATTGTTTGATGTCGCAGATATTGGGTAGGAATATGGTTGACAGATTGCATGACTCTCCGTCACCTAAACCGATCTCGGCACATGGGTTGAAACCTTCAATGGTTTTATCTGCTCGTTCCTCTTTGAGACGACCGTATTTGCGGGCGAGACGGCGGTTTACGAGACCGTAAGGTTCCCCACCGCCCGTATAGCCCTTCCATAGTTCGGGCATGATGTGGTCGTAGTAGTCGGCATAGATGCTGTTGTTTGAATTTGCTCGGTAGCCAGGGATGTCTCCCGATGCCCAATTTTTTGCTCGCAAAAACAGAACATCGTCAGGGTCGCCAATAGCGATCTGTGCAGAGCGTCGTGATGAACCTGAGACAACTACTCGACCGATGATGTTGCATATGTCCAAGACATCAATTGAGCGAAGTTTCTTTCCCTCTCGTGCCTCCATGACTTTACAAATATCTGCAATTCCGTCAACCAGCGCGCCGGGTCCGCTTGCTGTACCTCCAAATGTTTTGAGGGGGGCACCGAATTCTCGGATAAGAATCGTTGAGTATGAGAACGATTTACCTGTATCAAAATATGATTTCAATACGCTGTGCAGTAGTCGTCGCCAACCTTGACGAGAATCGGGAACAATGATGTCTGCGTCGTTTGAACGCTCGTGAGTGATTTTTACATTAGGGAGAACCTTTGGAAGATCGTGTATTTTTGCTCGTTCCACAGAGAACCCAACACCACCGCCAAGCATTAGGTGGTCAAAAAGAAATTCAAAATCTTCTACTTTTTCTATGTTTACGAAATAGCAGTTATTGAGCGATGCGGCGTTAAATTGTTTGATGAGTGGTGTCCCAAGTTGCCAAAGAGCACGACCCGAGAATGAACCACGCAAATTGAAAACATGATCAAAAAGTTTTTCTGCTTGAGTCTTAGTAAGAGGAGTCCCAATATCTATGGCTCCGTTCACACATCGTTGTACAGTTTCAAGCCAAGTTTCGTTGCGATTCATGTCTTCAATGCGTCGAGAATATGTGCGAAGGTAGACAACTTCTCCTAGCCCATTAAATCCCCAAGGAGGTGTCTGTGTCTTGTATTGGTCAACAAATTCTTGGGATAGATGGGCAGTCATTATGTCCTCTTTCGGCGCATATGGGGATATGGGTGAACAACCATATTACAACACGGGAGATTTTAAGTAAAATGCTAATTGCGGGTAAGGTTGTATTTTCTTGCTTCGGCCAGCGAGATTATTTGACCTTTGGCGAATTTCCGTACTTTTGCGATAACACCAGTAGACACTTCCTCGGGGGCAAAGAAATCTTCTTCCACACGAAATGTTTGTTTTTCGTCTAATGATTTAAAAAGCCCCAACCCAAGAAGTTTCTCAGGCGGTTTGTGCCCTTTGGGCACACAATTCCCTGTCGGGTCGCCACAGACAATGCACGGCTCTCCTGTGGCACGAAGAATTTCTATATCGCCATAGATGTATTCAGGCATAAACAATGATACCTCCTGCCCGTAAAAGGAAAAGGAGCACCTTGCGGTGCTCCTAACCTCCTACGCACGGGGGGGGTGCGTAGACTTTTTGCTCCAAGTACTATTTCTTGGTTGCGAACTTGTTTTCTGACTTCATTGCTTTCATTTCTTCCGCAAAGAGTTCATCAAATTCTTTGCTGTATCGTGTTTGGAGAACAAATGATGCTCGTCGTTTTGCTTCGTTGCGACGCTTTGCTTCAATCTTCCGAAGTTCGGCTCGTCGTGTGCGCTCTTCTGCGGGTAGTGGTTTGCGACCACGGCTAACTCCGAGTTTCTTTTTAAGTTGCTGATATGTAGTTGTAGCCATTAAGGGCTCCTATTTCTTTCTGTCTAGTGGTTTATATTTTCTTGAAATAGAGACTAACTTACGCCCAAGAATAAAACAACCTTTTTATATTTAAAACCACAATATATTCATTCATTTTTATTTACGGGGTTTTTGGGGTTTTTGCGGGGGTTTTGGGGGTTGCTAAACCCGTTTGATGAGGGCTACACTTACGGTATAAGTAATATAAATACTACAAATAC
>Ga0255065_1000091_pt1 | contig 22954 bp, 47 predicted proteins | sample Colum_Cont_RepC__2_FD_188441 | JGI IMG/M metagenome (GOLD analysis project Ga0255065, IMG submission 188441) | Freshwater microbial communities from Columbia River, Oregon, United States - Colum_Cont_RepC_0h | ecosystem: Environmental > Aquatic > Freshwater > River | place: USA: Oregon...
TTCCCAAGAACTCAAGCAAAGAGAGCAATCCTTGAAACCATAAAAGGAATGACCTTCCCTTGTGTTTCATACCATACATTTACTTTTGATGGTTCTGACTATTCATACATACTGCCAGATGCGGTAGAAGATGTTGTTGGTATCTCATGGGACTTACCAGACTCAACTGGTGTATGGCAGATTATTAAGAACTATCGAATAGATAAAAACTATTATGACACTACCACGGCATCTATCAAGACAGCCTTGATTCTCAAAGAATCACCAATGCCTGGTCGTACAGTCAATGTGCAATATACAAAGTTTCCAACAGTAATTACAGATAACCAAGAGTTAACTGTTAGTGGTCTTCCAGCATCTTGCGAAGACGTAGTTCGTCTTGGTGCTATGTATCGTTTGTTATCCACAGTAGACCCTGGAAAAGTCACAGCAACTACGGTATCTGCGGATGTTTTGGACCAACCAGTTGCAGCTGGCGCTTCTACCAGCACAGCAAAATATATATTTCAGCTTTACACTGTTCGCTTGCAAGAGGAAATTGCCAAGCAACAAGATAAATTCCTTAACACTATCCAGTATACGAGGTAATCAATGCCAACAATTTCACGTTATTATAGCTCTACCGCAGCTAAGACAACACTGTCTAGTGCGGTTGATGCAAGCACGACAAGCACAAGCTTGACGCTGGCTGCTGCCACTGGTTTACCATCGCAGTACCCATTTACACTTATTCTTGAAAAGGATACCGCCAACGAAGAAATCGTAACGGTAACCGCCCTTGTTGGTACTGCATATACGGTAACTCGCGCTGTTGATGGAACTAGTGGTAAGTCACACTCAGTTGGAGCAACAGTAGAACACGGTGTTTCTGCTTTAGACTTTTCGGATTTTCGTACACATGAGGCTGGCACATCAGCACACGGAGTAACTGGAGATATTGTAGGAACTGGCGGAGCACAGACCCTGGCTTCTAAGACTCTTACATCACCAACAGTTAATACACCAACCATTGCTGGTGCAACAATCAGCGGTACGTTTACATCTACCGCAACAATTACTGGTGGCACATACTCCACCGCAACTTTAGGTTCTGACTTATCTGCTGGTGGATTTAAGATTACAAACCTTGCTACACCAACATCATCTAGCGATGCTGTTCGTAAAGACTTTGCTGACGCTCAAGTTGCTGCTGCTGCGACATCCGCAGCATCGGCAGCAACCAGCGCTACTGCAGCAGCAACCTCTGCTGCATCCGCTGCAACGTCAGCTACATCCGCTGCTAACTCAGTGGCTACTATTCAAACATCTGCTACATCAGCTGCAAGCTCAGCTACTGCTGCAGCAACTTCAGCAACTAGTGCTGCTGCGTCAGCAACAGCTGCTGCCACTTCAGCATCCTCTGCTCTTACATCTCAAACTTCTGCAACCACTTCTGCTACATCAGCAGCAGCGTCTGCAACAGCAGCAGCAACTAGTGCTTCATCTGCATTAACTAGCCAAACTTCGGCAGCAACATCTGCAACGTCTGCAGCAACAAGTGCAACCAGTGCAGCCAATAGTGCTACCACAGCTGCAGCATCTGTTGCCTCAATTGCAGGGTATGCAACCGCTGCAGCATCAAGTGAAACCGCTGCTGCTTCTTCGGCTACTGCTGCTGCTACATCTGCATCATCGGCTTCTACGTCAGCATCTAGTGCTTTAACATCACAGACCTCTGCAGCAACCAGCGCTACAAGCGCTGCTAATAGTGCGACTACCGCTGCAGCTTCCGTGGCTACTATTCAAACTTCAGCAACCAGTGCTGCTAACTCGGCAACCGCTGCTGCAACCAGTGCATCAAGTGCTGCTACTTCTGCTGCCAGCGCAGCAGCTAGCGCAGCAAGTATTGTAGGAGATGCAGCTGCTGCTGCTACGTCAGCATCATCTGCTGCTGCAAGTTTTGATTCGTTTGATGATAAGTATTTAGGTGCTAAAGCTTCGGCTCCATCTTTAGATAATGATGGAAACGCTCTAGCAACAGGCGCTTTATATTGGAACACAACCACCAATCTTATGTTTGTATGGGGTGGAGCATCGTGGGGTTCAATCTCATCCTCAGCTGAAATCTTCCGCTATAAATATATAGCAGCTGGTGGAGAAACTTCTTTCAGCGGGGTAGATGCAAACAGTGCAACTCTTTCTTACTTAGTTAACAAAGAACAAGTATATCTAAACGGTGTGCTACTAGTTCGTAACTCTGACTACACGGCAAGCAATGGCTCAAGCATTACTTCTTTAGCTGCCTTGGCTGTTGACGACATATTAGAAATTATTACTTTTACTTCTTTTGAAGTCGCTAATGCTGTAACCCAAAACAACTTTGATACAGGTCAACAAGAACAAAACATATTAGCAATCATGGGGGTATTTTAATGACAAAAGCAAGAACGCTTGCGGATAACTTTGCTGCAGACATAAACGCAATTACCGCATCAACGCCCCTTACAGGTGGCGGAACATCAGGCACAGTAACTGTTAGTATTCAAGATGGAACCACATCCCAAAAAGGTGCAGTACAACTTGAAGATTCTACTGCTAGCACATCAACTACTAAGGCTTCCACACCTAACTCCGTTAAGTCAGCCTATGACTTGGCTAATGGTGCTATTGCCAAGTCTTTAGTAGATGCCAAAGGTGACTTACTAGTTGGCTCTGCAAACGATACAGTAAGCCGTCTAACCGTTGCATCTACTGCAGGCTACCTTCTTTCGGTTGACTCTGCGGAAAGCACAGGCCTTAAATGGGCTGCTCCTGCTAGTGGTGGTAGTTTAACTTTACTAAGCACAACTACGCTTACTGGTACTAGCAACTCAATAACAATAGCACCTACAGGTTATGTTAATCTCTTGGTCTTATTTAGAGAAGTTCACGCTGCTTCAAACAATGGCACATTCTTTGGAAGGTTTAATGCTGACACTGGAAGCAATCACATTTACGGCCAATGGCGTAAATATATGGGCGGTGCAGGCGATTTCCAAGTGCCACAAAATCAATCAAGTTTTGAAATCACAAATCAATTAGGAACGAGTAGTGCTTATCAAAGTGCATTGAGTGGTTCTATGGATGTTTTCCGCGTAACTGATACGAGCAAAATTGCTTTTGAATGTAGAGTCCTCAACTTTAATGATAGTTCTCAGGCAGGTTGGTATCACACTTATGGCAACTATAACGCAAGCGCAGCAATCACCAATTTGACTTTATTTGGTTCTCAGAATTTATCAGGCACAGTTTACATTTACGGAGTAAAATAATGACTAAACCAACAATTATGTTTCACAATACTGAAACAAATGAAATTGTAGAACGCGAAATGAACGCTGAAGAATTGGCACAATGGGAATCTGATATTGCTTATTATGCTGCAAAAGCAGAATTAGCCAAAGCCGAAGCCGAAGCAAAGGCCACCCAAAAGGCAGCCCTGCTTGACAAACTAGGCATCACCGAAGACGAAGCAAAACTTTTACTATCCTAACAAACAAACAGAAAGGTATGTAGTAACTAATGGCTACAACAAGTAAGGCACTGGCTAGAACAGCAGCTGCCACATCCTCAGCAACACTATACACAGCACCAAACACATCTAGCGTGGCGGTAGTAACCAACATCGTGTTGGCTAACGCAGCCACCTCTGCATCAACAGCAACCATTGCTCTTGATGGCATAGTGATTATTCCAGCGGTTAGCCTTGCTGCTAACTCTGTGGTTGGGTTTGATATGAAGCAGGTTATACCTGCTGCTAACCCAGCAAAAACTATTACTGGCTTTGCATCTACAACTGCTGTGTCAATCCACATCAGTGGAGTGGAGATTTCATAATGGCACTATCACAATATCCTTTTAAGGGTGGCATTCCTACAGGTAATACGGCAGGTAGACCAGCCAGCGCTGTGGTGGGCGATGTTTATTACAATGGCCAATTAGGTCTTCTTGAAATTTTTGATGGCTCTGAATTTATTGCTTGTTCTGCACCGCCAACCCCGCCAACAATTGCAACTCCAACAGATGCTTCAACAACTGATGCTTATACATCTACTGCTGGAAAACTATCTGTAGTATTTACCGATGGCGCAGGTGGTGGATTAGTTGGTCAGCGTAATGCTTTTACTACTGCTGGAGGACATAGCGCTTTTAGTAGCGGAACAACTGTAACTATTGCTGGTCTTACTCCAGGAACATCTTATACTCTTTATGGTAATTCAGCAAATGATTTTGGAACTTCTGTTAATACTCCAGAGGCAGTACCAGTGACTCCTACAACTTTACCAGAAGTAAGAACTATTGGCACAGCAAGCACATCTGGTACAACGTCAGATGTAACAGTAACTTGGACTAATACTAACAATGGTGGTAAAAACCTTACCTCTATAACAATTACTCCGTTTCTTAATGGAACAACTGCTGGAACTCCGCAAACTGCTGCATCTACAAGTTCTACGTCATATGCATTTACTGGTTTAACCCAAGGTTCTTCTTATACTTTTAAAGTTAAAGCAACTAATGCTAATGGTACTTGTGCTGACTCAACTGCTACTAACTCTGTAACTATTCCTACGCTTGTTACAGTAAATTATCTTGTTGTTGCTGGTGGTGGAGGTGGCGGTTCTGGTAATGAGGCTGGCAACAGCGAAGGGTCAGGCGGTGGTGGTGCAGGTGGTATGCGTTGTAGTGTTACTGCTACTGGTGGTGGTGGTACTTTAGAATCTGCATTAAATGTTGGTGTTGGCGCTAGCGTAACTGTGACTGTTGGTGGCGGTGGTGCAGGAGGTGCAAACGGCGGTAACCCTGGTACTTCTGGTACTAACTCTGTATTTTCTAGTATAACTTCTACTGCTGGTGGTGCTGGTGGTGGACCTTCCAGTGGGGCAGGAACTTCTGGTGGTTGCGGAGGTGGCGGTGGAGCAGGAGGTGGTAATGCACAAGGAGGAGCAGGGACAGAAAATCAAGGATTTAGAGGTGGAAACGGCGTTAGTGGCGGAAACTCTGCTGGTGGTGGTGGAGGAACAGGTGCAGCAGCGGTAAACGCTGGTAACACAGGCGGCGATGGTACAGCAACTAGCATTACAGGCTCATCACTAACTTTTGGCGGCGGCGGGGGTTCTGGGAAGTATTCTGGAACTACTTCAGGCGGAAGCGGTGGTGGTGGTGCTGGTGCTAGTTCTGGAACTGCTGGTGCTGGAACTGCTAATACAGGCGGTGGTGGCGGTGGCAATGGTCGTTCTAGTACTACAGGTGGAGCTGGTGGTTCAGGCGTTGTAATTCTTCGCTATCCAAGTTCTAGGACTATTACAGTTGGTGCTGGACTAACTGCTGATGTAACAGGTACTGATGGTTCTTTTTCATATAAAAAATTTACTGCTGGCACAGGGAATGTGAGTTGGTCATAATGGCACATTATGCGTTTATAAATAAAGACAACATAGTAGTTAATGTAATTACTGGTGTTGATGAAGATGTAACTCAAACTGATTTAGATGGTACACAAGTTGGTGGTTCATCTGAGGCTTGGGAAGCATTTTATGCTTCTCGTCCTGAGTTTGAAGGATTAACTTGCAAACGTACTTCTTACAACGGAAATATCCGTGCAAACTATGCTGGCATTGGATATAAATACGATAAAGATTTTGACGTATTTATTGCACCACAACCTTATCCATCTTGGAAATTGAATTATGCTACTTTTCAATGGGAAGCACCAGTTTCTAAACCAGAAAATAGCGATGATTATTTTTGGATATGGTCTGAAATAAACAAAGAATGGATTAAAGTAGAACTACCAATAGAAAACTAAGGAGAAACAAATGAATGAAAAAACCGTATCGGCTATTAAAAGCTACGTGCGCCATTTTATTGGTGCTTGCCTTGCTGCCTTTACTGCTACTGGTGGGGATATCTTCACTGTTGACGCATCGGGAGCCAAGGCTATCTTCACAGCAGGAGTGGTGGCAGTGCTGCCCGTCTTGCTCCGTGCTTTAGATACATCTGATTCAGCGTTCGGTAAGACAGAGTAATGAGTCCCAACGAATGGGCAGCATTAGCCGTAGCAATACTTACTTTAACTGCTGGCTTTGCTGGTGCTGTCCGTTGGATGGTTAAACATTATCTCTATGAACTTCGCCCCAATGGGGGGTCAAGTGTCAAAGACACCGTCGATAGATTAGAGAAACGTATTGACAGTTTATTTGAACTAATAGCGGGAAAGTCAAATGAATGAAACCAACTGTAGCCAAGAAAGCCACGCCTGCTGCAATTGCTGTGCTCCGTCAAGCGACGGCGTTAAAACCGAAACGCAAGAAGGCAAGCGATGGGCTCCTGCCCAGTGCTGCTCACCTCAAGGCGAGTCCGACTTCGGACCACAATACTGGGCTAGCAGTAGACCTTACTCATGACCCAGCTAATGGTATTGACTGCGCTGTTATTTTTGAGAAACTAAAAGAAGATGCACGAGTCAGTTACCTAATTTTTGATAGCAAGATTTGGTCGGCTGAGAAAGCTGAACTAGGTAACAGGGGTTATGCAGGAAGTAACCCACATACCAAGCACATGCACATTTCTATCAATGACGGTCATGGCAATGACACTAGTCCTTGGTTCTGGTGGATGAATCAACCTAAGTTGATTAATCAAGTTAAGGCAGCCGTTGCTGCCATACCAGTAAAGAAAGCTTACCCAGCAGAAGATACATCTAAATGCTGTCAGCACTGTCCATCTAAGAAGTAGGGGTAAATCGTGGCAACAAATAACAAAGACCTTGTTGGTGACCTACCGATTATCTTTAGTCAAGCAATTCCTACGGCGTTGGTTAGATACAGACGCGAAGATTTTGCTGCAAGCTATGCAATAGGTGGTACTGCTTGGCTGTCTGCTGCCAATGACCAAAACAAAATTAGTCGTATTACTACGACATACCAGAAAGAACGTATTGACCAGAGCTCTACCGCTGGTGAGCAATCGTTATCCAACTGGTGGCTTAGGTCTGCTACATCCTGGCATCACGGTGCTGGTGAACGCTTTTATGATTCTAACGCATCTGACCAATTTAGATTCTACGAATCTAATAATATTGATGTATGGAATGTCGGTGAGATAAAACTTCTACCTAAGACTACACAGTTATCTACTACAACTATAACCGCTAAGCCTGCCACGGTGAACAATGGCGCATTTTATATTCAAAGCGGTAATGTTTTTTATTACAATGGTTCTACTAATGCCAGTACATCAACATCTCTTGCAACTTCAGTAACAGCTCAAGTTATATCATCAGATGGTAACAGCGCTATTGTTGGTGCTAGTGATGGTATCTATTCAGTAAGCACTTCACTATCTGTAACCAAGCTTTGGTCTAAACCAAACGGTGTTACTACATTTACTGTCCAGGCTATTGGCTTTGTTAAAGACCGTATTGTTATCGGAGTCAAAGAAGATACTACGCAATGCGTAGTCTATGAACTATCTAGGTTTCCTACCTCTACCCCAACAACTATGGGTAATACAGAAGAGCGATACACATTCAAAGATTCTAACTTGGTATGGGAATCAGTCGGTGAACTAAACAGTGCTATCATAATTGGCTATACACTTGGCGCTATATCACGTGTGTTGTCTTTCTCTATAGATTTAGCATCACCGCTAGCTTCAATCAAAGACCCAATCGTTATTGCCGAGCTACCTCGCGGTGAAACCTTGCACCAAATTCGGACATACTTAAACGAGTACGTAGTTATGGCTACTACTTCTGGGCTTCGTGTTGGAGAACAAAGTACTGACGGATTAAGTTTTACTTATGGACCACTCAGTGTTGTTGGCGATGTCAAAGACATTGCATTTAATAATAGATATATATACGCGACTCGTAACTATGCCATCAATGCAATTAAAGGATTGTGGCGTGTTGATTTAGGTCAAGCAATAGACAATGGCTATGCCTACGCTGCCGACCTTGCTACGGATTCAGCAGATATAGTAGGTGTCTGTTTTATTGGAACCACTGCACGTAAGTTCATAGTTGGTGCATCTGGTGTATGGACCGAACATGCAACAGAACTTTGTACATCTGGAACTATCAGCTCTGGATTAATTCGTTGGGGTACTGCAGAAAATAAACAACCAGTATCTCTTGCGGTTAGGACCGAAGGTACTGGAGGAACAGTAGGTTTCTCAGTAGCCAATCAAGATGGAGTATCCACAGGTATTGAATCAATACCACTTACTGGTTCGACTGACTTTCAATTGTCGGCAAGCTTGCAACCATCTGACCATTTTGAAATTACATTGACCTTAACTCGTAGCACAAGCAGTGCAACAGTTGGTCCGACTGTAGAGGAATGGCAGTGTCGTGCTCTACCAGCACCACTTCGTTCCCGTACACTTACTATCCCATTGCTATGCTATGAAGAAGAAAGAGATTCGAATGGAGTCACAAGAGTATCCGCACCATGGGAACGGATTAGTTATCTGGAACGCATTGAACAAAATGGAGGAGCGGTACTCTACCAAGACTTTTCTTCGGGAGAAGAACGAGTCTGTACAATCCGTGCTGTCCAATTTGAGCAGACTGCTCCACCCTCATTCGCAACAGGATTCGGTGGAATAGTTACGATACAACTACAGACTATCGATAACGAAGTTCCAATTCAGTAATGCAAGAGAACAAACTAATATCCCTGGTATCGCCAGGAGAGCGCCACCCATTGGTAGAAGCAGTTAGGGTGGCACTCAATATCGCTGGAGATGATGTGCTAGATGCTTCCCTCGCTGAAGTGCTTAGGGGTTTGCAACATAAGCTTTCCATCCCAGCAGTCGGGTGCATCAATTTAGCCACGCTAGATGCGCTCGCAGTAGCTCCACCTGAATGGTAGGGAGCCAGAAAGATAGGGGGAACCAAACGGTTCCCCCTTCTTTTTGCATTACGAGGCAGACTTATCTTTCTTTAGTATCCTTATTGCCCAGTCCAGTCCCATGTTAAGACCCTCGGACCATTCATCCTTGACGGGAATCTTTGCATCTTCAATCTTCTGAATAAACTTTTCTATTTCTTCATTCATATTTCTTTTCACGGCTCGCCTTAAGCGAGCCTTTCCCTCCCACCACCCCCGACCCTATCACACTATTGGTTAAAAACGATGCGTGTCGCTACCTAAGAAAGTTGGTAATGTGTTCTATGATACATGGTATGCCTGAACTCCCCCCACATAGGTCGTATAGCCAGCTATCTACCTGGCAATCCTGCCCTCAGAAATACTACCTTAGCAAGATTGCAATGGTCCCAGAAAAACCAGCCGTCTACCTGGCTGCTGGCTCTGCTGTGCATTCAATGTTGGAGTGGATGAACCATGAGTTCTATAGAACCCAACAAGAATCTAATTAACCAGAGGGGGATACCCAGCAATGAATGTATTAACTGTGGCTCCAACATGCAAATCGTTCGTGCTATCTTCCAAGACTACGAGCTCGTTATGTGGTTTACTGATTCCTTCTGTGCGACCTGTGGGTCGCCGATGACTACCCCCACCCCTATAGATAACCCAGACTATACTCCGAAGGATGATGATGATTTTTACTGAGAAGTGGCTTGAAATATTTAATGAATCTGTTAGAGATGTCGAAGAACAAACAGGTATTCCTAGTTCTGAATGGAGAACTGCTGGTCGCAAGACCATAGCTCGCCCAGACGGGGAAGACCTATCGTTCTGGCAAAGCGATGGACTCAAGCAGGTTGAGGCTTATCAGAAATGGTATGCACAATCTGGTTGGAAAATTGCTACAATGCCTGATGGTCGTCCTGGCATCGAGTGGGATGCAAGTGTGTTTTTCGGAGGCACACCTGTTCGCTTTATCCTTGATGTCGTTTACCAAGTGGGGGAAGACTTGGTAATAGTTGACTTCAAGACTGGTGCTAGGACACCATTCGGTATGATTCAAGCTGGCTTATATGCCAGTGGTATTGAGAAAATGTATGGCATCCGACCAAAGTTCGGTGCGTTCTTCATGACAAGACAAGGTCAACTCGATGACCTATTTGACTTATCCCATTTGAGTATAGATTATTTTGATTATGTATTCGGTGCAATGAATGACTCCGTGTCTAAAGGCTGGTTCCCACCATCCGTTGGTGAAAATTGTAAGATGTGTTCGTTCCAAGAGAAATGCCCAGCCATGGGTTCAAAAGAATTCCCTCTGCAAATACCTACAACACAGGGAAAGAAAGGAAAAGGTAGATGACTGAGTCTACGTTTTCGTATACTGGCAAGCTAAACGGGCAAGACTTATTTACCGTTCGCGGTATGAGTATTGCTGAATTCAAGGCAAACTTAATGGCAGCAGTTGATGCAATCAACGAAGCACAGAGTTTGCAATCATTACTGGTTAACAGACCATCTGGTAATGCATACGCACCAAACATGGAGCAAGCAATACAGGTGCTTCAAGATGCTGGCATGAACCCTCAGCCTGCATCATCACCTCAGACCATTGAGGTAGTCAAAGATAAGTACGGTAATGAATGGACATATGGACATCCAGATGCTCCAGACCTACCAGATGGACGTGGCAAGTATGCCAAGAAGAAGGGCATATCAAAGGCAGGGAAGGCTTACGTTGGTTGGTTTGACCCAATCAAGGGACCGAAGCCGTTCAAGCCTGGTGCTGCGGAAGCAGAAACTGTCTGGCTTAAAGGCTAGACATGCGTTCACTATTGCAAGTAGTGGGTGTGGAGTCACCTGCTGGTAAGCAATTACCAGAGGTGCTCCCTGTCCTTACTGCTAACCAGGTTGCTTTTCGTCAAGCACAACTGCATTTAATTGCAGGACAACCAGGTGGTGGTAAAACTCTACTTGCATTGTGGTACGCCATTACTTCAAAAGTTCCAGCGTTATATATCTCAGCGGATTCCGATTCAAGAACGATTGCAACTCGTGCAGGTGCAATCATTATGGACAGAGAAGTGGCTGATGTTGAGAGAATCATGGACACTGAAGCAAGTGTTCTCCTAGAAGATGCGTTAGCTGAAGGCGCAGCACATGTTCGATTTGCATTTGACCCAGCTCCCTCGTTACAAGATATCGAGGAAGAGGTCGAGGCTTGGATTGAACTGCACGGTGCTGCGCCGACAGCAGTATATGTAGATAATTTAATGAACGTCGCTGCAGCCAGCGACAACGAATGGACAGCGTTACGCGACGCTATGTCCGCCTTTCACTATATGGCACGTGAATATGAAACCGCCTTCATCGTTCTGCATCACGTATCTGAGAACGAGAAGATGTCTAAGCCAAACTACCCAGCGCCACGTAAGGCTCTGATGGGCAAGGTTGCAGCCCTACCAGAACTAGTCCTGTCCGTGGCGCTGGATAGCATAGCCAACGTTTATCGTGTGGCTGTGGTTAAGAATCGACATGGTAAGTCTGACCCTAATGCAGAGGAATACATAACGTTAGCAGCGGAAGCTAGCAAGATGACTTTATATAACTCATCGACAGAATTGTTTAGAGCAAGGACATTGGGTCAATGGAAATAACTAAATCAAGTTTCGATTTAGATTTTAACTATGGTCAAGAAGGTGAGCAACTTGTTAAACAACTTCTTACTAATGGTAAAACTGTTGAAGTAAAGCGTGACCGCAAGTGGCACAAGACAAACAATGTTTACATTGAAGTTGAATGCTGGTATCTTAAATCCCAATCTTGGGAACCATCTGGTTTATCAGTAACACAAGCTGATTACTGGGCATTCGTCTTAGAAGAAGGTGTGATTATGGTTCCGACAGATTACGTAAGATACGTAGTCAAGAACTGGGGTCATGAGATTACTTGTGAGATTCCCCCGAACCGAAGTAAAGGTTACTTGGTTACGATAGAAAATTTATTGTCCGCAATGAAGTTACTACGAAAGGGAAACACAAATGAGATTTCCAGACCTGACCAGGGGGCTATGTAGAGAAGTTGGTATCGAGTTCTTCTTTCCAGAAGAAGGAGGAAGCGGTACTGATATATACAACCTCTCTCGTAGAATATGTGACAGTTGTATGGTCAAGAATAAATGTCTGGAATGGGCAGTAAGGCACGAGTCGTTCGGTATGTGGGGTGGAACCACACCACTTGAACGTAAGAAACTCAGGAGTAAAAGAAAAATAATTCTACAAGAGATACTAGTAAAGGATTACACATGAAAAGACATTGGTCATTAACCGTCGGTAGATTTAGTTTAGGCTACAGCCTAACCAGGTTTGGTGTTGGTATAAATATTGACAGGTTTAGTTTCAGTATAGACCTAGCTTTCTTTTGGTTTAGCATCGAGTGGTAAATGTCAACGCCATCCAAACGCAAAGGCTCGCAGTACGAACGTGATGTAGTTAAATGGCTTGTCAGTATGGGATACCACTGTGCTGAACGGGCGTACGGCGCAGGTCGGCACGATGATGTCGGGGACATAGACGGAATCAATGGCGTTGTAATAGAATGTAAGAATGAAAAGCGAATAGATATCCCTGGTTATCTCAGAGAACTACAAGATGAGATGACTCATGCGGATGCAGAAACAGGCGTTGTGCTAATTAAAAAGCGTGGCACATCTAATATCTCAGAGTCGTATGCAGTAATGCCTGCGGAACTCTGGGTGAATCTGCTGAAACAGGCAGGTTACAATGGACATCAGTGAGGCAGTGACAGCGCATCACAAAATGAAAAGAGGTAACTATGCAGTTGATGTTAGTAACTCTGTTTGGATTGTTGTTGCCAATCGCAACACCAGCCCAGGCTATATCACCAGTGCTCACATTCGAAAAGAAATTGTCTGTCATTACAGACAAGAAGGAACGAGTGGAGCTTGCGATAACTCAAGTTACAACAGACAAGCGCGAGGCTCAATGTGCAATTCAGATTGCATACAAAGAGAGCCGATACAACGTGGACTCCCACAACAAATCAAGTGGAGCACGTGGAGTATGGCAACTACTCTGGGCAAAGCCAGGGTGGTCACTACTCAAACAAACACAAGAGGCACACAAGTATGTGCTACATAGATACGACACTTGGTGCGGGGCGTACAGGTTCCACCAGGAAAGGAATTGGTATTAGCAAATGAACCAACCTGAATTCCTTGAGGCAGTGTTCCGTCATTATGGATTAGACCTACCTATGGGTGGGGACAAATCAATCCATTGCCCTGTACATGATGACTCACGTAAGTCTGCCTCGGTTAATTCAGAGAAGGGTGTCTGGGTATGTTATGCGTGTAACGGAAGTGGCGCTGGTATACAGATTGTCATGGCTCGTGAAAACTTAACATACCCCGACGCTCGTAAATGGTCAGAGAAAAACATAGGCAAGGAGTCGAAGAGCGCAGCTCCGAAACGAGGACGTAAGTCTAGTAGTCGTTGGACTCCACCTAGATTAAGGTCGGTTCGATGACAACCATAATAGGTATACAAGAACCAAACGGCTGCTTGATAGCAGCCGATAGTAGGACAACCACAGAGAAGGGTCGTCCTTACTCACATCCAATCGTAACTAAGATTACTAAACGCGGTAAGTTTTTAATCGCTGGTGCTGGCACTACTCAACCATGTGACATAGTCCAACACATATGGAAACCGCCAGCCATACCAGCTAATACAAAAGACATCTATCATTTTATGATTACAACTGTCATCCCTAACCTACGTGAATGTTTACGTGATAATGGATTCGTTCATGATGAGAAGGCAGAAGAGTATGAGTTTCTTTTTTTAATGGCTGTGAACGGAACCATCTACGAGGTGGATGATACGTACTCAGTCTTCCTACGCGATGATGGCATCTATGGTTTAGGGTCGGGGTCATCCTATGCCATAGGTGCTATTGCATCTGGAGCCAATTGGAAGAGAGCGATGCAGGTTGCAGCAAAGAACGATGTGTATACTGCTCCTCCTTTCACAGTTCACAGGCAGGAGAAGAAGTGAAACCAAACCAAAAGCTAATTGACCTTTGGACTAAGGCAGCCAACACATACCATGGCAACCTTGCTGGTTCACCAGCCGAGGCGTATCTAATAAAGCGTGGCATCATGGATGGCGCTGAATTGTTTAAGCTTGGTTACGTTACTGAGGCTGCACCAGGTCATGAGGACAGGCTCAAGAACCACCTATCAATTCCATACATAACAGAGGCTGGTGTTGTTGGGTTTAAGTTCCGTCGTATAGATAACGGAGAACCTAAGTACATGATACCTACTGGTCAGAAGCACCACCTATACAATGTCAATGCTATTCTTCATGCAGTCCGTGAGATACTAATAGTAGAGGGAGAGATTGATGCGATATCTGCAACTCTTGCTGGGCATCCTGCTGTCGCTGTGGCTGGCGTTAATGCTTGGAAGCCTCATTTTAGCCGTTGTTTTGACGGGATTGGTCGCGTTGTTATAGCCACAGATAATGACATCAAAGAGGATGGCTCCAACCCAGGACAAGAACTAGCCAGACGTTTGTCTGATGCAATACCCCAAGCGTTCCGCGTGTCGCTTCCGCCTGACAGCGATATCAATAGTATAATTACAGACCAAGGAGCTCAAGCATTAACCAAGTTGATTAATGCGTTAGACGAATAGGGGTTCCGTGTCAGACGAAACAACCATCCTTCAGTTTGAAGAGGATGCACAAAAAATTTACGATGAACTCTTAGCAATCCTGGTAAAAAAACAAATCGACTATGGTCCATACAACATCTGGCATGCGCCAGGTGGCGCAACCAATGGGCTGATGGTACGTATGTCCGACAAGCTGGAACGGTTAAAGAACCTGATATATAAAAAGGTTACACCGAACAATGAATCTTTAGAAGATTCATTTGTTGACTTGGCGAACTATGCAATCATCGCACTAATGGTACAGCGTGGAGTGTGGGCGAAGTATGCCGAGAAACAGAAATAAAACTTACGAAGAGCAACGCATATCCCGCATCCGTAGTTATGGTATCAGCGTTGAAGAATACAAAGACATGCTTGATTCCCAGAATGGTGGCTGTTATATCTGTGGCAAGGAACCTGAAGGCAGACGAGCTCTTGACATAGACCATGACCACAAGACTGGACAGGTGCGAGGCTTGCTCTGCTCTAATCATAATCGTGCGCTTGGTTTACTTAACGATGACATCAAGTTGATGCTCAAGGCTGTGGAATATTTGGTGAAATCATTTGACTAATCTAAGTAAAGACCATGAGATATGGTCAGTCATTAATGAGATAACAAGCACGATTGCTTGGAATATATCTAAAAGATATCATAGGTTTGTTGAGCCTGCGGATGTCAAGCAGGCTATGAATGAATACGCATGGAAGCGTAAGGATAAAGTATCCGAGTACCTACTCCGCGAAGATGAGATAGAACGCAGACAAGGATACAAAGCTTTCAGTACGTTCATACGTAGGGCAGGCGAGCGATACGCTCGCAAGGAGAAGGCTCGTGCTCTTGGGTATGAACTAGGAGATGAGTACTTCTATCGTCTGGCTATGATTGAAACTCTCATCAAGGTTATTGGTTCTGACGATGCACATTTAACTAACCAAGTAATGGACCCAGATATCCATGGCGTTAAAGCAAAGAAGCAACCGAACGAAGGTAACAATCTATTGGCTATGTTGTCTGATGTAGATAGAGCATTGAAGAAGCTCGACTTACGTACACATCAGATATTAAAATCAAAATATGCAGGCGATGAATCTCTTGCAGTGATAGCCGAATACTGGGACATCTCTCCACAAAGGGTGGAGCAGATTATTAACAAAGGACTAAGAGATATAACTGAATATCTCGGAGGGGTAACACCATACTAATGAAGAAGAAACCATTCTGGAAGACAACTAATCCAAAGAAGACATCAACACCACTTACACCTGAGCAGAAGACAGCAGCAAAGGCTCGTGCCAAGGCAGCAGGTAGACCGTATCCAAACCTAGTAGACAACGCAGCAGCAGCAAGAAAGAAAAAAGGAAAAAAATAGTGGGTAAGTCAGGCAATCCCTCAAAGCAGATTAAAGTGCCAGCAGTTACCAGCCCACCGAATAATCAAATCATGATGGTCTGGTGCGACAACGGGATAGTCGATGGCAAGTTCATGGAAGGTGTTGTCTATACAATCCTAACTGCTGGGCTGCCTATTACTAGCGCACAGCGTGTGCAGGGTAATCAGATAGGAAGACAACGCCAGACAGCATTCGATGTCTGGCATAAGAAGACTAACTTTGATTGGTTACTCTGGGTTGATAGCGATATCGTTCTTACGAACGAAGCTTTACAGTTGGTATGGAAGTCTGCTCATGCAGTTGAGCGACCTATTGTTAGCGGAACCTACTTCATCTCTAAGCAGATGGAGAACTCAGTGATGGAGCCTTATCCTGCTGTGTTCACAGCGGTTGAGGGTGACAAATACTTGATGAGTTATGTCCATCCCCTGCCACCCAATGAATTAATCAGGGTTGATTACGCTGGGTTTGGATTCCTTCTCATGCACAGGTCAGTGGCTGACAAGATGCGAGAGTTCCATGGTGACATCTCATTCTTTATTGAATCAATGGATGATTCCAATACCGCCAAGGATACTTTCATTGGTGAGGACATCCAGTTCTTCATGAAGATGAAAGAGGCTGGGATTCCATTGCATGTACATACAGGAGCGACAGTAAAACACATGAAGCGGTTTGCATTTGATGAGGAATACTATAAGTTGTATTGGATTACGATGGCTAATTCCATGCAAGCTCAGGCGCGTAAAGAAAAAGAGGCGGAGGCACAAGCCCCCGCCCCTTCGGATGGTTCTACTTAGTAGTAAGACGCGAGAAGAACTCACGTTGTACTTGGTCAGCGTTCTTGCATAACTGGTACATCCTTTGCTCACCTGTACGTTTACCTATGCGATAGGCTATGTACGCAGCGAGAACGATGTATACGAATGTCCACATTATTTACCTCCAATCCTTTCCAAAAATTTTTCTGGTAGTTCCAAGCGACAGACCACCGCCTTACCTCCCCCAGTATCGGGGGAGCCAAGGTGTGATGCGAACTTGTGTGCCTGTAGTCTGGTACTGAAGTCACCCCACGCTTGGACTGGAGCCCATTGCGCTAGTTGTCCTACGAGAACAAAGGAATCACGTTTGCCTCTTGATTCATCAAGAGCTTCGATGATTTCCTCTGCCAATTGCGTAGCACTTTCGGAGTTAGTGTCATCTGGGTCAAGCAAGTTGGCAACCAACTTGATTTCAGTCGGACGTAGTCGTGACATCAGTATCCCTTCATACACTGCACGTAAGTATGGTGTTCAGCCAGTCCTTGACGTGCTTCTTCTTCAGTGCGTCGCTCAATCTCTGCGTTGCAATAAGCACAGATGAGAATGACACTTGCTAGATGTATAGTCATGCTTCCTTCCTTTCTTTGTGTTCACGATAGTAGAGCTCGCATACATCATGCTGGTCGTACACTTTCTCGTGATAGGTAATGTGACACCCAGCCATGAACTGGACTTCTTCGAAGTCATCGCCTTGACCTGCTGTGTCATGATACCCACAATACCAAGTCCAACCAGCGAGTGGGGTTAATACAATCTCACTGGCTGGCTTGGTTGTTAGCGTTCTTTTATCCTGTAGTTTGCCCATCGTTATCGTCCTCCTCTGGGGCATACATGATTACATCTGTAATCAGTGCTTCGGTATTGTCATGAAGTGGCTGCTCTATAAGAGCAGGTTGCTTCTTGTCGATTGAGTGTATATGTAGGTAATCAAGCGCCTTGAGTATGTACTGCGCCACCCTTGGGGTGAGTGGCGGTTGCACATACGGCGGGTCTGACTTGAGGTATTTCTGTAATGGGTTAGTCATGTTACCTTCCTATTAGTTGGACTACATCAAGAGCCTTGCTCTTGAGCTTGTCGTACTTGCCTGAGATTACTCGTTCTGCACGGGTAGCCTCGGACTTGTGTGAGTTCCAGTCTAGGTACTCAACGATTGCTTGGAACGCACCGAACGCAGTTCCTCGGATGTTCTCCTGTGTGCTGCTGTGTTTGTAGATGTTGAACGCTGTGTTCCTTGCATCTGTAACACGATTGTAGGTACGTCTTTCGCCAGTGCTGAGCGAGTAGTAAGGTGCTTTCTCAATAGTAGATGGTAGCGTCCACATTCTGCGGAACATTCCTTCTACTTGATAGTCATTGACTGGGTCATTGAGTAACTTGTCAGCGATGGTTTCGTATGACTCGATACCTGTGTAGATTACGCTGAGCATCGTACGCATCTGCTCTACCTGCAGTCTGGCATTGGTCGTATGTTGCAAGGAATACTTGCAATCCTTACGGAAGATGCCACTGATTTGGTTGGAGCAGAAGAGTCGGTTGACTACTGGCGTTACACCTAGTGAGCATGAACCATCGTGTGATGTTCGAGCTAGTAGGTATGCAGCATGTGGGTCGCTAGCAATCTTGACCTCTCTTGGTAACTCCAAGAGCATCCAGACTTGAGCACCGCCACGCAGTTCACCTGCGTTGGCGTATCGTGCTTCACCTGAATCAACTAGTGCATCCAGTGCGGAGAACATCTCTCCATTCTGGAACACCTTGTATCGTGTGCCGACAGTGCCGAGCGCTGCCTGCTCACCATCCTTGTTGGTACGGATAGTAGCGAACCTGTCTGGAACCTTGAGTCTACTGACTCCATTGTCACTGACTGCTAGTGCTTCTAGTTCAGCCAGTGATACGTGCCAGTCCAGACCAGCCTGTTGTGCTGCATCCTGTGCGGATGTAGCGGTTACTGCGGAGCCAGCGATATTTGCTGACATTCTGCGTGTTGTTGTCATGTATTTCCTTTCGTTAGTTGGTTGGTTGGGAGAGTATTATCTCACGAGCGACCAGCGAAGTCAACAATCGCCTGTGAGAGTTGGTCATGATAATGACCCATGCTTGTGGATAGCTTGCCTGAGTCCGTCCAGTAAGCCCACCATGTTACGTATGGGTGGTACTTAGACTGGGCGAACAGGCATAGGACAATCCAGCCTTCACCGAATGTCGGCTTGATATCGATGATGGTTGCGCCATTGGCGCAGACATCACCTACTTTCGGGACGGATACGATTGTGTCTGTCATGCTACGTCCTCCTCTTCTTCTTCGATATCTGGGCAACCACCAGATGGGCAGTTGTCTACCTCATCGGTTACCTCGTTGGTTTCTTTTGCTTTCGTGCTGACTACGCCGTAATACTGAATCTGAGCGCCACTGTCTGCGCTCCAATTTGAGTAAGCGTATTCCTCTGCTTCTTCTCTTGAGTCAGCGTGAACTTCTCCACTGAACTCGACTATAACTGTTACATCATAGTGTGCCATTGTGTTGCCTCCTTTGGTTGGGTCTTGCTTCCTATCTCTTTGAGATACTGAATCGAATGTCGGACTTACCATCTATACATAGACGGCATACCGCACAGGCTCCACCCTTTTCGGAGATGAGTGGGATGCGCTTGAGTTGTTCGGGACATGCAGCAGCAGGCTTGCCTGTCATTGCTAGCATGGCTTGCTTAGCAAGGTCAAAGGTGTCACCTAAGTATGCAATCTTCACACCTTGCGGTGCGAACTCCCAGTTCTCTGCATCTGCAGAGTAATACAGCGAGAGATTGGGAATGTTACGTAACGCACGAGCTGCGTCAGGGTTGCGTGTATACACCCAGAACTGGATGTCTGGATTATTTTCTATTGCTATCTTCCATGCCCATGTGTAATCGGCGTTGAAGAAGTCGCCGTCCCAGTGGATACGGAATAGTTTCTCGATACCTTTGGTATCGCATTCAGTTTTGAATTCGATAAGCATGGTGTCGAGCATTGCCCACATGTCATACTTGTTAGCGTTGCGAAGTGCATTCCAGTTGTGAAGTAAGACTTCACGAACTGAGGTATACATCTTCTCTAACTTACCTGCGTAGCAAATCTTCTCGCAGATACTAGTTGCATAAGGGCATGAGTATTGCTTGCCACTAGGCAAGCCGAATGTGTTGGCGATTGCTGACCGCTTGCCATTCGGCGTTGCTAGGTTGGTTACCTTGCGGTCATTAGACCGCTTGAGTTTCGTCATGATTTCCCTTCGTCTATCTGTGCCTGTTGCTTGCTTTTGGCTTGAGCCCGAAGGCTCACGGCTTTAGCGAACAAACCATGAGCCAAGTCTTCTGCATCGTTAGCCAATGCATATAACTCTTCTACTGTCTTGTCTTCATACATCGCTTCTCCTTTCGGTTGGTTGGCTATTCATAAGCACATCTTTGATGTGCTAAAAGAACACGCGCTATCCCCACCTCGCGCCGTGCTCTAGCATGTCATCGCTGGTGCGAGGGTCGTCAAGCAGACCACTGGCTAGGTTTTCTACGTCATCTGGTATGCCGTCTGGTTCATCGTCAGCCAGCACCTCCTTGCCATCAGGCAGTATGTATCGCGCTTCGATATCCACGACTTGTCGTGTTCCATCTTTATACTCTTCGAGTTCACCCCATAGGTGAACACCCCACTCAACACCATCAACTGTTATCCAGTTGTATAGAGTCACGTCTGTCATCGCCTTCCTCCTTTGATTTGATGAGGTCATCGACCTCTGGTTGGTATTTACTAGGCACGAGCTCGACTGTGTATTCATGCTCGGCATAGTTTTGGTCTTGTTCCCAGTCGCCTTCTTCGAAGGCAACATCTATTGCTTTCTTTTCTGAGTCCGCTTCTACCTCTTGGTAGAACATGAACTCGCGCTTCTGCCATACGAGATACTTAGGCATTTGTTTCCTCCTTGTCGATGTAATCGGGATGCCAGAATGAATCCCGAACTTTGCGGTTGAACGCTACTTGTAGCGCCTCTGCTACCTCCCTAGTTATGTCATTGCATTCCATGCCATAGAGTTGGCTTGCATTTGGGATAGATGGAACGTTATTGTCTTCGGTGTAATCACCGACAACCATGACTCGGTCGCCAGCCCATCGCCCAGACACGCTAGTCAATGGCAGGTCGCCACCTCCAGCGTTAGGGCTAGTCATTACTAGCAGATAGAGAGCGTCTGCCATAGTGCCTTCGAAAGCACCTAGTTGTTCGACTTGCTTTGCGCCTAGCCCTAGTTCGTAGGGATAGACGGCTTCTTTCTTGTCATAATTGACAAGGTGATGGTATTGCCCCATTAGTTTGCCTCCTTGTTTAGTCGTTGTTTGGCTTGGTCAATTGCTTGCTCTAGCAAGTAATACATTTCGTTCATTTCCCACTTGTCAATGATGGCGTTGGCGAGTTCCCATTCCTCATCGGTTAATACTTCCTCGCCATCGACACCCATTACAGTCGTGTCATTCTTGCTATACCAGTTAGCGCAGATGGTTGCGTCTGGTGGTAGTTCTTGCAGTAATGCAATTGCTTGCGATACTTTCATACTCTTGCCTCCGTTTCTTTGATACTGCTAATCACATGATTAGCAATGAGTTGGTGTGGATAATCGCCACCCCCTACGAGCATCTGTCGCAAGAGTAAAGCACCCACTTCTGACACCCCGTCTTGGACAAGCATTGCCATTTGGTCAACCAGCAAGTCCCACTCTTCACGTAGGTATGCGGTCGTTGCTATTGGCTCACAGTTCATAGACTTGACATCATCTACGAGTTGATTCCATGAGTCATGGTCATTCTCAATGACCATTAGCCAGTCATTTGCGAATGTTTCTGCCATTATGTTGCTCATCGTTCACATCCTTTACAGTCGGGACGGAGGCAGTCACCGCATGTGATGACCGCCTCCATCGGGTTGGTTGATTCACTAGTCACGAATTGCTGTGTCCCAGTGGTTGTCTAAATCAGCAGACCTTTGGTCTGCTAAAAGATTGCGCCAGTCCGTATCTCTACGTAAAGCGCCAGCGAGAGCCCCGATTCCGAGGCACATTCCTGTGTAACAGAGGAAGAGAATTGATATAATCATGTCGTCGCTCATTAGGCAACACTTCCTTTCAAGGTTAGGTAAGCCTTTGGCTCTACCTTGGCTATCTCGCTGGCTACCAGCGCGAAGTTTGGGTAAGCCTTGAATGCTGATAGAATCTGCTCTATCTTCTTCGAAGACTTAGCGGTGTTAGTGGTGATTCGCACCTTTGCGAAGATGCGCTTGCTATCTGCTTGGCTGACATGAACAACGCCGTTCTTCACGACTGCTGTCAGTGTCTTGCTTTCAACTGTTCTCATGGTGTTCCTTTCGGTAAAGTGCCGAGCCAATTTGATTCGACCCCCTTTATCAAGCAAATCTTTGATTTGCTATCAAGAAAGACAGGTGTGCGCTATTAACAGCAGACGCGTGTGCGAGCTATTAACAGCAGATGCGCTACGCGTATCAACATACACATCACGTATGTCATGCGTAACGCCACGTGTGGCAGGTCATGGGTTACGTCAGGTCATGACGGGACACGCCGTAAGTATGCTCAGTCAGAGGGCTGTATTTGACATGAGGGGCAGGCTTAGTGTAGAATTCTCCTCGTTGCTGAATCGTTCAGCGACAGAGAGGCAGTTATGCAGGAGATTTACTGGGACAGTCACGAGATGCTCGTAGATGTTACGGGCGAGATTGAATACGTCAAGCATAGTTACAACATCCCTCACCTAGACCACGCGCCAGATTGCGAGTTGCAGGAAATGCGCTTGGCTATGTGCGGAGATTTGGTCAGGGTCAAGAATGGTTCCATCGGCATCGTTGTCGGTGTTGATGAAGAATACGGGCAGAAGGTTATCGCTATCACGCTCAACAGTGGGCGTATCATAACCAAGCGCGTCCGATAGATAGTCAGGCTTAGCCCCTCTTCCACACGCGGTGGGGGAGGGGTTTTTGCTGGCGCGAAGACCTTTTTTCTACGGGGCAGGGGGCAACCTCTGCCCTTTTTTTGTGCGTGTAACCCTACGCGACCCCAGGGTTGTTT
>Ga0255065_1000096_pt1 | contig 22428 bp, 20 predicted proteins | sample Colum_Cont_RepC__2_FD_188441 | JGI IMG/M metagenome (GOLD analysis project Ga0255065, IMG submission 188441) | Freshwater microbial communities from Columbia River, Oregon, United States - Colum_Cont_RepC_0h | ecosystem: Environmental > Aquatic > Freshwater > River | place: USA: Oregon...
GCGCTTCCCAAACTTTCTGGAATAAGGTCTTGGCCATCGGCCTTGGTTTTGCCCCGCTTTCCGAGGAGGGTCAACCCATGCCTGCGGGATTGACCACCCAGCCGCCAGTCCTACGTTGACCCCTCACCTTTACCGCCGATGGCCAAGACCTTATTCCAGAAAGTTTGGGAAGCGCACACCGTGCGCAAACTGCCGAACGGGCAGACCCAGTTGTTCATCGGCACGCACCTCATCCACGAGGTGACGAGCCCCCAGGCCTTCGGCATGCTCCGCGATCTGGGCCTCAAGGTGAAGTACCCCCAGCGGACCTTCGCCACGGTCGACCACATCGTCCCGACCAACGAGCTGAAGGAGCCCTATTCGGACCCGATCGCCCAGGAGATGATCGAGGCCCTCCGCAAGAACACCAAGGACTTCGGCATCCGCTTCTTCGACACCAACACCGGCACCCAGGGCATCGTCCACATGGTCGGGCCGGAGCAGGGCATCACCCAGCCGGGAACGACCATCGCCTGCGGCGATTCGCACACCGCGACCCACGGCGCCTTCGGGGCCATCGCCTTCGGCATCGGCACCACGCAGGTCCGCGACGTCCTCGCGACCCAGACGCTCGCCCTCAGCCCCCTCAAGGTCCGCCGCATCGAGGTCAACGGCCAGCTCGCCCCCGGCGTCTACGCCAAGGACGTCATCCTCCACATCATCCGCGTCCTCGGCGTCAACGGCGGCATCGGCTATGCCTACGAGTACGCCGGCTCGACCTTCGATAACTTCTCCCTCGAGGAACGCATGACCGTCTGCAACATGTCCATCGAGGGCGGCGCCCGCTGCGGTTACGTCAACCCGGACCAGAAGACCTTCGACTACATCAAGGGGAAGCCCTACGCCCCGAAGGCCGCCGATTGGGACGCCGCCGTGGCCCGCTGGAAGTCCTTCGCCTCCGACCCCGGATGCGCCTACGACGATGTCGTCAAGTTCGACGCCGCGTCGATCCGTCCGACCGTCACCTGGGGCATCACCCCGGGGCAGGCCGTCTTCATCGACGAGAAGATGCCGGCGCTCGAGACCCTCAACGCCGCCGACCGCGCCACCGCGGAGGATGCCTACAAGCACATGAAGCTTTCGCCCGACACGGCGATCAAGGGCACCAAGGTCGACGTCTGCTTCCTCGGTTCCTGCACCAACGGCCGCATCTCCGACCTGCGCGAGGCGGCCAAGTACCTCAAGGGCCGCAAGGTCAGCCCGACGGTCAAGGCGATCGTCGTCCCCGGTTCCCAGCTCACCGCCATCCAGGCCGTCCACGAGGGCCTCGACAAGGTCTTCACCGAGGCCGGCTTCGAATGGCGCGGCGCCGGTTGCTCCATGTGCCTCGCGATGAATCCCGACAAGCTCGTCGGCGACCAGCTTTGCGCCAGCTCCTCGAACCGCAACTTCAAGGGCCGCCAGGGTTCCCAGACCGGCCGCACCGTGCTGATGAGCCCGATCATGGTCGTCGCCGCCGCCATCACCGGCCAGGTCGCCGACGCCCGCGAAGTCTTCAAGGTCTGATGTCCGACTCCGCCGTCACCCGCATGCTCGCGCGCGTCGCCCAAGGCGATGCCGTGCCGGCCGCGTGCGCCGCGGAAGGCCTCACGTGCCGGGCCGACGTCACCGTCGACGCCCATTACGACGGTAAGCCGGTGTGCACCGTGACCCTCCCCTGGGTCGTCGAAGGACATGCCGTGCTGTTCGCCGACGATTCCGCCGTGGCGGAGGAGCGTCTGCGTTGCCTCGCCGATTCCCTCGCGATGCCCGTCTGCATCGTGCGCCGGGCCGCCTAAGCCACCTTCTTTCCTCCCAACCTCCTTCCCATGTCCCTCGCCAAAGTCACCCAGGTCAAAGGCCTCGCCCTCGCCGTCCCCGGCGATGACATCGACACCGACCGCATCATCCCCGCGCGCTTCCTGCGTTGCGTCACCTTCGACGACCTCGGCCAGCACGCCTTCCGCGACGAGCGCACCGGCCCGGACGGCCAGGAGAGCAACCACCCGATGAACTCGCCCCAGGCCGCGCGCATCGCCGCCGCCAAGAAGGGCGTCATGGTCGTCGGCTTCAACTTCGGCTGCGGCAGCTCCCGCGAGCACGCCCCGCAGTCCATCTGGCGCTTCGGCTTCACCGCGCTCGTCGGCGGCAGCTTCGCCGAGATCTTCTTCGGCAATTCCACCACCCTCGGCGTGCCTTGCGTGACCCTTTCGAAGGAGGACCTCGCCGACTGCGACGCCTTCGTCCGCGCCAACCCGGACGTCGAGGTGACCGTGGACGTGGAGAAACTCGTCGTGACCGCCGGCGCCAAGTCCTGGAAGGCCAGCATCGCCGCCTCCGCCCGCGAAGGCCTCGTCAACGGCAAGTGGGACCCGATCGCCGACCTGCTCGATGGCGCCGCCGCCGTCGACCAGACCGCCGGTTCGCTCGCCTACGTCGCCGGCAAGTAAGCCGGTCGACCAGCCCCTGAAACGGCCGCCTCCGGGCGGCCTTTTTCATGCCCGCGCCTACCAGGTCAATGGTTCGCCGTCGGCGTCCTGGGTGACCCTGATCGCGTCGACGATCGCCCAAAGTTCCAGCGCGAACAGCCCCCCGCTGCAGGCGTCGGCCAAGAACTGGTAGTCGTCGGGTACTTCTGCGCAATAGAGCACGGCCATCGTCAGGAAGCAGGCAGCCAGTAGGCCGAGTTTGATCAGCCCGCGTCGGTAGTGGCCCGAGTAGTAATCATGCATGCCGAGGATGCCGAGAAGGAGGGCGACAAGGATGTAGACCACGCGGTTCCGGGCGGAAGGGTTCACTGCGGGAGGCGCTTCGGTCATGGAGCAGGTTAAGGCAGGCACGGTCGGAGGACACCCCAAAGACTCAGAGCCCGAAGAGCTTCCGCACGCCGCGGACGGTCTCTTGGTGCCCGGCCGGCGTGTTCGCCTCCCAGCGCCGCAGGTAGGCTGCGAAGGGCTCGTCGTCGGGCCGCGGCGTCGCGTTGAGCCAGCGGAAGGCGGCCCAGCGCTCAGGTTTCTCCTCCAGGTAGGCTAGGAGGGCCAGGGCGATGGCCCCGTTCAATTCCCGTTCGGTGGACTTCGCGCGGAACTCGGCCTCGTGGTCCCGGTAGAAGCGGGCAAGTCCTTTGGACTCGCACTCGGCCTTGTAGGTGCGCTTCGCGATCACGTCGTCGGCGTACTTGGCCAAGGCCGGCGCGTAGCTCGCCCAGTGGGGGTAGGGCGGCTGGGTCGCCCAGGTCTTGGCCATCGCGCGCAGGCAGAAGAGCGAGGCGGTCTCGCAGACGGACTCCTCGAACCACTGGTTGTGCTGTGGGCCGGGGCGGAAGCCACAATGCACGTGGCCGAATTCGTGCGCCACCTGGTAGGCGTACTGCGACCAGTAAGTCTTGCCTGTGTCCAGTTTCACGACCACTTCACCCCGGTCGTTGCGCCGGAAGAGCGTGATCGGGCCTTTGGTCCCGCGGACGATGACGACGTCCTCGGTCGGCAGTTCCGGGCAGAACTTCTGGAGCTCGCCCACCGCCGAAAGGCACACCTTGGCGATGTCCGCTTCGCGGGCCTCGAAACCGTTGGCCTCCACCCGGATGGTGCCGCGGCGCGTGGGGAGGTCGGCGGCGGTGGTCCCGGCCGTGACGGAGAGCAGGAGTAGGGTCAGTGGGCGCATCCTTACTTAGCCGGTGCGGGCGGATCGCCCGGGGTGACGGGGATGAGCGGGAAGTACCACTTCTCGCGGGTCAGGATCTCGTTGTGCAGCTTACACACCACTTCCTTGCCGCCCTGGGCGAGTTCGGTGGACATGATCGCCGGCGAGGCCGGGCCCTGGTTCTTGGGGTAGTTCACCTGAAGCTTCTGCACCTCGACGGCCTGACCGTTGATCCGGGGCATGCCGAGGCGCACCTCGAGCTTGGGCAGGTCGGCGATGACGACCTTCTTGCCGCCGTAGATCTCGATGAAGGCCGAATGGCGGCCCCAGAACTTCAGCGTCCGACCCGGGAACTTCAGCGCGCTGATGAAGACCGTCTGGCGCGTGGCGTGCTCGGTGAGGAAGGCGCCGACCCAGGTCCATTCCTTGCCGTCCGGGTCCTTTTCGTAGGTCAGCTTGCGGATCGCGTAGGTGTAGGCGCCGGCCTTCCAGGGGAAGGGGCGGCGGCCCGAAGCGAAGTCCCCCTCGTAGCCGGCGGCCTCGGTCAGCCCGTTCACGGCGGGGCGGACGAACGACGTATCGAGGTCCTTGTTGCCCCAGCGGGAGAAGATGGCGCCCTTGCCCTTGTGGTAGGCGCCTTGCGGGCTGGCGTCGGACACCGGGTTGCCGCCGATGTTGGTCTGGATGCCGCCGTAGAAATTCGTGCCGTTGAGCTGGCCGAGCCCAATCGGCGCGATGTAGAGGTTCAGCTTGGACGGGTCCACGTCGTCGCTGATCGTCAGGTCGATCTCCAAGGACTCGAAGTCCGGCGTCTCCGGGAAGGTCCACCAGAGGTTGACCATGTGCCAAGGGAGCTTGGTCTTTTCGTTCGGCAAGGGTTTGAGGTCGACCGGCAAGGGTTGGAGCGCCTTGGACGTGGCTAGGTCGGCGCCGGAGAGGGCGCCGGCGGCGAAGGTGAGCAGGACGGCGAGGGCGCGCATGGGGTTGCCGATAACCTAAGCCGCCGCCAACCCGAGACCAGCCGGATAACTGAGGGAAAGCCGTCGTTTGGGTCGGCTGGGCAACAAAAAGGGCTGCCGTAAGGGCAGCCCTGATCGGAGGTGCTGGTGGCTTCAGCCCTTCCAGATGCGCAGCAGGGCGTCGGCCATGTCGGACGGCGTGGCCGCGACGGAGATGCCGCACTCCTGGAAGATCTTGATCTTCGCGGCGGCGGTATCCTCGGCACCGCCGATGACCGCGCCGGCGTGGCCCATGCGGCGACCGGCCGGGGCGGTGGCCCCGGCGATGAAACCGGCGACGGGCTTCTTGCAGTGCTGCTTGATCCAGCGGGCGGCTTCGACTTCGGCGTTGCCGCCGATTTCGCCGATCATGATGATGGCCTCGGTTTCCGGGTCGTCGTTGAAGAGCTTGATGACGTCGAGGTGGGAGGTGCCGTTGACGGGGTCGCCGCCGATGCCGACGCAGGTCGACTGGCCCTTGCCGCGGCAGGTGAGCTGCCAGACGGCCTCATAGGTCAGGGTGCCGGAGCGGGAGACCACGCCGACGTTGCCGCGCTTATGGATGTAGCCCGGGGCGATGCCGATGCGGCAGCCGCCGGAGGACTTGTCGCCGCGACCCGGGGTCACGAGGCCGGGGCAGTTCGGGCCGATGAGGCGGGTGCGTCGGCCGGCCATGGCGCGCTTGGCGCGGACCATGTCGCGGACCGGGATGCCTTCCGTGATGGCCACGGCGAGGTCGAGGTCGGCGTCGAAGCACTCGAGGATGGCGTCGGCCGCGAAGGGCGGGGGGACGAAGATCGCGGAGACCGTGGCGCCGGTCTGCTTGGCGGCTTCGGCGACGGTGTTGAAGATCGGGACCTTCTTGCCGGCGTGTTCGAAGACCTGGCCGCCCTTGCCGGGGGTGACGCCGGCGACGACCTGCGAGCCGTAGTCGAGCGAGAGGCGGGCGTGGCGCGCGCCGAAATCGCCCGTGATGCCCTGGACCAGGATGCGGGTGTCTTCTTTGACGAGGATGGACATGGGTGGGTGTTGCGAGGGGTTACTTGGTGTTGACCAGCTTCACGATCTTCTGGGCCGCGTCGGCCATCGAGTCGCCCGACACGATCGTCAGGCCCGAGGCGGCGAGGGTGGCCTTGCCGGCTTCGACGTTGTTGCCTTCGAGGCGCACCACGAGGGGGAGCTTGAGCCCGGTCTCCTTGACCGCCTCGATGATGCCGGTGGCGATCACGTTGCAGTCCATGATGCCGCCGAAGATGTTGACGAGGATGCCCTTCACGTTGGCGTCCCCGAGGATGATCTTGAAGGCCGCCGTGACCTGGTCCTTGGTCGCGCCGCCGCCGACGTCGAGGAAGTTGGCCGGGCTGCCGCCGAAGTGCTGGATGATGTCCATCGTGGACATCGCGAGGCCGGCGCCGTTGACGAGGCAGGCGATGTTGCCGTCGAGGGCGATGTAGGAGAGGCCGAACTTGGAGGCTTCGATCTCCTTGGCGTCCTCCTCGTTGAGGTCGCGCAGGGCGACCACGTCCGGGTGGCGGAAGAGGGCGTTGTCGTCGAACGACACCTTGGCGTCGAGGGCGAGCAGCTTGCCTTCCTTCGTCACGAGGAGCGGGTTCACCTCGACCATCGCGCAATCCTTCTCCCAGTAGAACTGGTAGAGCTTGGTGACGAGGGTCACGCACTGCTTGAAGAGCTCGCCGCTGAAGCCGAGGGCGAAGGCGATCTGGCGGGCCTGGAAGGCCTGGAGGCCCACGGCGGGGTCGACGTGCACCTTGAAGATCTTCTCGGGCGTCGCGTGGGCGACGTGCTCGATCTCCATGCCGCCTTCGGTCGAGGCGACGATGACCGGCTGGGAGGTCGCGCGGTCGAGGAGGATGGCGAGGTAATACTCGTCGTCCCGGCCGTCGGGGCGCTTGCCGAGGTTGGCCGCCTCGGTGAAGTAGATGGTCTGGACCTTGCGGCCGGCCTCGCCGGTCTGCGCGGTCACGAGGGTGTTGCCGAGCATCGCGTGCGCGTTCTCGAGGGCTTTCTCCTTGGTGGCGGAGAACTTCACGCCGCCCTTGAAGCCGTTGGTGAAGGTGCCCTTGCCGCGGCCGCCCGCGTGGATCTGGGACTTGACCATGTAGCCGCCGGCGCCGTCGAGCTGCGCGAGCGCGCCCGCGAACTGGTCGGCGGTCTGGACGGCGACGCCCTTGGGGACGGCGACGCCGAATTTTTCGAACAGGGCCTTGGCCTGGTACTCGTGGATATTCATCGGAATGGGTGGGCGCGGGGGATCAACCCTTCAGCTCGGCTTCCTTGGCCTTGAGGTTCTTCTCGATGTCGGCCGTGAACTTGTCGGTGTGGGTCTGGATCTCCTTCTCGGAGCGCTTCATCTCGTCGTCCGTGACGAGCTTGTCCTTGTTGCCCTTCTTGAGGACCTCGAGGGCGTCGCGGCGGGCGTTGCGCACGCGGACCTTGCCTTCCTCGGCCATCTGGGTGGCGCGCTTGGCGAGCTCGAGGCGGCGTTCGCCGGAGAGGGAGGGGACCGGGCAGCGCATGAAGTTGCCCTGCGGGACGGGGTTGATGCCGATGTTGGCCGCGAGGATGGCCTTGCGGATGTCGTCCATCACGCCCTTGTCGAACGGCTGGACCACGATGGTCTGCGCGTCGGGGGTGGTGATGGCGGCCATGTCCTTCAGGCGCTGGGTCATGCCGTAGGCTTCGATGTGCACCTGGATGTTCTCGATCATGCCCGGCGAGGCCTTGCCGGTGTGCAGCGTGGCGAACTCGTGGGAGGTGTGGTCGACCGCCTTCTTCATGGCGTTGGCGCCGTCGGCGATGATTTTCTTGAGGTCCATGGGTGGGGAGGAGCGGGGGTGTTTGGTTGGAAAATCAGGCGACGAGGGTGCCGATGCGCTGGCCGAGCACGGCCTTCTTCACGGCGCCCCGGTCGGACATCGAGAAGACGATGATCGGGAGCTTGTTGGCCTCGCAGAGCGAGAAGGCTTCGGCGTCCATCACGCCGAGGCGCTTGGTGAGGGCTTCGGCGTGCGAGACGCGGTCGTAGCGCTTGGCGTCCTTGTGCTTCATCGGGTCCTTGTCGTAGACGCCGTCGACCTTGGTGGCCTTGAGGATGGCGTCGGCGCCGATCTCGTTGGCGCGCAGGGCGGCGGCGTAGTCGGTCGTGCAGTAGGGGTTGCCGGTGCCGGCGACGAAGATGACGATGCGGCCGCGGGTGAGGTGGCGCGTGGCGCGGCGCTGGATGAAGGGCTCGGCGATGCGGTCCATCGGGATGGCGGTCATCACGCGCACTTCCAGGCCGGCCTTCTCCAGCCGGTCCATGAGCGCCAGGCCGTTGATGACGGTCGCGAGCATCCCCATGTTGTCGCCCGTGGTGCGGTCGGTGCCGTTGGCGCGCGCGCCGGCGAGTCCGCGGAAGATGTTGCCACCGCCGACGACGACCGCCACCTGCGTGCCGAGTTGGCGGAGGGACTTGAGCTCCTCGGCGAGGCGGTCGAGCACGGCCGGATCGATGGACTCGCCGGAGGCGTCGTTGCGAAGGGCTTCCCCGCTGATCTTCAGCACGATACGGCGGTACTTGGACTTCTTGACGGCGGCGGCGGGCATACAGGGGAAATGAGGGACTCCCCCCCCAGCGTCAACCACGCCTTGGTCACGCTTGACTCTCCCCGCCGGAAGGCTCTTCAGTAGGGGTGCACAGACCCGTGGTGTAACGGTAGCACAAGTGATTTTGGTTCACTTTGTCGGGGTTCGAATCCCTGCGGGTCTATGCAAGCCATGGGGTGCTTCGTCCTTGGCCAAAAAAGAACCCCGGGGTCGCCGGGGTTCGCGGAGGGCTGCCGGGCGGCTTAGGCGCGGCCCAGGTATTCCTTGTTCTCGGTGCTGACCTTGATCTTCTCGCCCTGCTTGATGAAGAGCGGGACGTTGACCTGGAGGCCGTTCTCGCACGTCACCGTCTTCTGGACGTTGCCGGCGGTGTCGCCCTTGACGGCGGGCGGGGCTTCGAGGACTTCGACCGTGACGGAAGGGGGCAGGTCGACGGTGACCGGCTTCTCCTCGACGAACAGGACCATGTAGGAGGTACCCGAGATCAGGAATTCCTTGGAGTCCGCGAGGGTCGTGGCCGAGATGTAGTATTCCTCGTTGGTGTCGGTATCGACGAAGATGTAGCTGCCGTCGGCTTCGTAGGAGAACTCGAGCTGCTTGATCGAGTTGTCGAAGACGTCGAAGCTGACGCCGATGCCGCAGCGGACCGGGATCTTGGCGCCGGTCTTGATGGAACGGAGCTCCATCTGGACGTAGGAGGCGTTGTTCGGGGGGGTGCGGACGAGGCACTCGAGAACGATGCAGAGCTCGCCGTTGTAGCTCATGATGTTCTTCTTCTTGATGCGGTTGACGGGCAGGGAGGGCATGGGAGTAAAGGCGAAGACAAGCCGTCCCCCCTGCCACGGTCAAGCCGGACTTGCCTCCGGCGGGGCGGGGTCGGGGTTATTCGCCCCGGCCGACCTTGTCCGTCACGGCGGGGGACCCGTCCGGGCGGCGATAATTGACCTTCAGGCCCTTCAGACCCTCGAGGTTGCGCTCCAGCCGGCCTTGGAATTCCGGCCAGGAGCGGCCGGCGGGATCCGACCAGGCGACCTCGGCCAGCGCGATGAGGCGGGGGAAGGCCATGTACTCGAGCTTGGCGCCGTTGTAGATGTATTCGGACCAAAGCTGGGCCTGGCAGCCGAGGACGAGCTGGCGCTGGGCGGGGGTGAACTTCGGCGGGATGGGGTCGAAGGCGTAGACCTTCTCGACCGTCAGGTTGCCGCCGATCACGTCGAAGCGGGGATCCTCGGGGCGCTTGCCCTGGCCGTAGTCGAAATAGGTGTGGGAGGTCGGGGCCATCACGATGGGGTTGCCGCGCTCGGCGGCCAGCTGCGCCCACTTCCAGTCACGCCAGACCATCATCGTGGCGGACTTCGAGAGGCCGCCTTCCTGGATCTCGTCCCAGCCGATCAGCTTCTTGCCGCGGGCCTGCAGCATCTTCTCCAGCCGGCCGATGAAGTAGGCCTGCAGCTCGTGCGCATCCTTCAGCTTTTCGCGGGCCATGACGGACTTAGCGAAGGGCGACTTGTTCCACTGGTCCTTGGGGGCCTCGTCGCCGCCGACGTGGAAGTAGGCGCCGGGGAAGATCGGGCAGAGTTCGGCGAAGATATCGTCGATGAAGCGGAAGGTCTCCTCCTTGGGGGCGAGGGTGTAATATTTGACGCCCCAGCTGGTGGCCACCTTCGGCGCGTAGCCCGGGATGTCGGTGTTGCCGAGCTCCGGGTAGGCCGCGATGGCGGCGCTGGAGTGGCCCGGCATGTCGATCTCGGGCACCACGGTGATGTGGCGCGCGGCCGCGTAGGCGACGATCTCCTTGAGGTCCTCCTGCGTGTAGAAGCCGCCGTAAGGCTTGCCGTCCGACTTCTTGCGGTCGCCCATGACGGGCGAGGCTTCGCGGCGGGCGCCGACCTCGGTGAGCTTCGGGTACTTCTTGATCTCGACCCGCCAGCCCTGGTCCTCCGTCAGGTGCCAGTGGAGCACGTTGAGCTTGTAGAGGGACATCAGGTGCAGCATCCGCTTCACCTGTTCCTTGCCCAGGAAGTGCCGGCCTTCGTCGAGCATCACGCCGCGCCACGCGAAACGGGGACGGTCGAGGACGAGCCCCGGACGGACGTATGCCTTGCCGTCCGAGCCCCGATAGGTGAGGGCGTCGAGCGTCGCGAAGGCGTAGAACGCGCCGGCCTCGGTGGCGGCCTCGATGACGAGGTCCTTGCCCGGCTCGACCAAGATCGCGTAGCCCTCGGGGCCGAAAGCGAAGTCACCATGCTTCTCGGCCTTGACCAGGCGCAGGGTGGTCTTTCCGCCTTCGGTCGCACCGATCCGGGGGCGAATAAAAGCCTCGGTCAGGGGGAAGGCCGGATCCGCCACCAGCCGCGTCCCGAGGGGGAAGGGCGTGGCGGGCGCGTCCATGAGGGGCGACCATTGCGTGGGACGCGGCAGGAAGTCTTGGGCCGTGGCGAGGGCGGCGCAGAAACCGACGAAGAGGGCAGGGAGGAAGCGCATGGGACGTCAGGCATTTCAGCCCGCCGCCCATGGGAAGTCCAGAGGACTATTAGCCTACTATCACTCGATAACAAAGATGGTGCCGCCGATCTGGTTGATCGTCAGGGTCGGCGTCCCGCCGGCCGCCGCGGCCTGGGCCGCGGCCGCATCGCCACCCTCGATGGTCGAACCCGCCGAAGCGGCGACCGTCCGGGCGCAGAGCAGGTCCCGGAAAGCCGAATGGAAGCGCTGGAGTTCGGCCTTGGAGCTTACGACCATCTCGACCGTCTTGGAGTGCGTCGTGTTGGGGTAGGTCTTCACCACCAGGCCGGCGGTCGCCGACTGGGTGACGTTGTTGACCTTCGATTCGAGGGTGGCCAGCGGTCCCGGAATCGGGAGTTTGGAGGCGGCGGCCGGGTCGAGGCCGCGGTTCTGGGAGTTGGCGACGCTCGCCCGGTTGGCGCGGTCCGCGATGTCGGCGCTGCCCGGCGGACGCGTGAAGTAAATCCGCAGCTGCTGGGGCGAGTTCTGCATGTCCACGACGACCTCGCTGACGAGGTAGGCCCCGGTGGTGTATTCCTGGAAGGAGACCGAGACCACGTGGTCGGCACGGCCGTAGAAGGACAGGTCGGTGCCGGCGACCTCGATGCCGAAGATGCCGCCGTTGGGGATGGCGCGGCGCCGCATCTTGAGGGCGAAGGCGTCGGGGGCGAGGGCGGTCAACGCGACGGCGGCCAGGGTAAGGGCGGTCAGTCTCATGGTGTTAATCCTTTACCCGAGGCGGGCCCGAAGCAAGACTACTCCCGATGCTGAGTTGCCAAGACCTCACCGTGCAGGCGGGCGCCGACGGCCCCATCATCCTCGACCACGCGACGGCCCGGTTCCTGCCGAAGGGGCTCAACGCCGTCATCGGCCCTTCCGGTTGCGGCAAGACGACCTTGATGAAGGCGATCCTGGGCATCCTGCCCTCGACCGGGCAGGCCTCGCTCGCGGGCGTCCCGATCACCTGCTCCGAAGACCTCGTCGGCAAGGTCGGCTTCGCGCCGCAGTTCACCGCCGCGCAGGCCCAGCTGACCGTCGGTGAATCGCTGGACTACGCCTTGCGGCTGGCCGTCCCTTCTGCGGCCGAGCGCCGGGAACGGCTCGAGGGCGTCCTCGACGTCACCGGCCTCAAGCCTCACCGCAACAAGCGGGTTTCTTCCCTTTCCGGCGGTCAGCTGCGTCGCCTCTCGCTCGGCCTGGAATTGACCCTCGATCCGGCCTGCATGGTGTGCGACGAGGTGACCTCCGGCCTCGACCCGCAGTCGGAGGACCAGATCCTCGCCTTGCTGCGCGAACTCGCGACGACGCGCGACAAGAGCTTCGTCTGCATCATCCACAACCTCGGAAAACTCCACCAGTTCGACTGGGTGACGGTCGTCTACCAGGGCGACGTCGTCTTCCAGGGTTCGCCCGACGCCATGCAGCGCTACTTCGGCATTCCCGACGGGTTGGGCCTCTACGCGGTGCTCAACGCCTCGGACCTCGCCACGTGGCGCGACCGTTGGGCGATCCATCAGGCCGAGCATCCGGGCGCCTTCGAGGCCGCCGCGGCCGCGGTGGGGACCTCGCCCGAGCCGGAGCCGCTGCCCGAGCCGGTCCTGCCCGGCGGCGTTTCCCAGTTCTTTACCTTGCTGTCCCGGCGCCTGTGCCTGTTCTTCCGGGACACCGGTTACCTCGGCCTCACGCTCGCGATCACGTTCGGGTTCCCGCTGCTGGTCGTCATCTTCAACTTCAACGGCGTCTGGAACCTCCAGGACATCTCGCTCGAGAGCAATCCGGCCTCGGTGTCGGAGTTCCAGGCCCGAATCGCCGACTCGCTGAACAACGCCCGCGTCGCGAACATGGCCGCCGGCCTGGTCATGTTCCAGGTCATCCTGCTCACGCTCATGGGCGCGAACAACGGCGGCCGCGAGATCTCCGCCGAGCGCCAGCTCTACGAGAAGGAACGCATGACCGGCCTGCGGCCCTGGTCCTACGCGCTCTCGAAGATCACCTTCGTCTCGCTCATCGCCATCTTCCAGGGCGTGTGGATGTGCGTCTTCGTGAAGCTCATCTGCAACTTCCCGGGCGGGTGGGGCCCCCAGCTCGGCATCCTCGTCGCGAGCTGCGTCTCGATGTCGGTGGTCTGCCTGGCCTTCTCCGCGTTGCTCGCTTCGCCCGAGAAATCCTCCCTGCTTTCGATCTACCTCGTCGGCTTCCAGCTGCCGCTTTCCGGGGTCGTGTTGGCCTTGCCCGACCAGCTCACCTGGGTCTGCCGCCCCTTCATCAATTCCTATTGGGGTTGGTCCGGCTTCATGAAATCCATGGCCGATGACCAGTCCGTCCGCCTCTGGGGGGCGTACGTGAACAGCCTGGCCGATAAGTCGGCCCAGATCGCGGATAACCAGGTCTCCATCATGGTCCTCACCGTCCATGCCATGCTGGCCATCGCCCTCATCATGGTCGGTTGCCAGCAAAAGCGCTGGAACTGAGCCGTTTTGCCCCTAGACTTCGCCTCGTCCCGCCCTTTCCCCTTTCATGTCCAAGATCAATCCCCTGGTTTTCGCGCTCGGCATCCCCTTCGTGGTCATCGCCGTGCTGCTCTTCGTCGTGGTCGGGCGCAGCGGGGGGAAGTTCACCAACCTCTCGCCGTTTTCGCTCAAGTCCTACCGCCAGGATTGGACCGCGCTCCAGGGCAACTCCTACCGCCTCGACTGCAAGGTCGAGCAGCAGCTGGCCTTCCTCGAGGGTAAGGGACGCCTCCTGGTGGTGAGCCCCATCGTCGACCGCGACAAGGAGATGGACAAGGCCAACCTCGGCCGCGTCCCGGTCTTCGTGCCGGCCGACGCCAACCAGTCGTTCGAGGTCGGCCAACGATTCAAGTTCAAGGTCCGCCTGAACCGCGACCTCCTCCTGGTCGAGGACCTCGAGCGCTTCTGATTTTCCCGCCATGCGTACATCCCTCCTCGTCTGCCTCGGTTGGTGCGCGTTGGTCGCCCAAGGCTTCGCCCAAGCCCCGCCGCCCGGCGCGGCGGTGTCCGGGGGCGGCGGCGGCGACTACCGCAGCTCCACGGCCGAGGGCGGCGCCGACCGCCTCTTCGACGTCAACAGCGACTCGGTCGACATGGAGAACGGCTCCATGCAGTGGAAGGGCAAGACCTTCAACCTCGGGAACTCGCGCGCGATGCGCATGCGCTTCGAGCGCTACCTCTCGGCCCCGGCCGCCGGCGGCGACATGCTCAAGTACCAGCAGCTTCTGCAGCGCATCGAGCGCCTGCTTTCCCCGGGCTCGATCAACGCCTCCAACTACATCGCCAACCAGCAGGAGGCCTTCAACCTGCTCTTCCAGGCCGCCGAGTTTGAGGTGGACGGCAACAACAGCCTCACCATCGCGACCCAGGTGCAGAAGATCTGGAACATGCGCGCCGAGTTCCGCCAGCTCGAGGTGACCAAGAACCAGCTGGAGGCCCTGCGCAAGATGCAGGAGGGCGTCGTCGTGAACCGCGCCGAGAAGATCGAGGCGGCCAACGATGAGCGCAGCAACCAGCCGGGCAAGGCCGGCCAGCCGTCCCTGGCCAAGTCCTCCACCGGCAACACCGAGCTCGGCTACCGGGTCAAGGATGAGCAGCGCACCCAGGCCGAGATCCTCGCCAAGAACGCCGAGATGACCGCCCTTGGGCTCAAGGCCCAGGTCGAGTTCCAGTCCCAGATGGTGGGCTTCCTGCTGGCCCGCCGCTACCGCCATTGCATCATCTCCTCGGCCTTCTACCGGGTGCTCTTCAAGAGCGGCAACCAGAACATCCGCGTCGGGGCCAAGGAAGTGAAGGAGTTCTTTCCGGTCTCCGACTTCGTCCCGACGCTCGAGTCCATCGACACGCTCGCCCGCGAAGCCATGACCGACGTCACGCTCGGCATGAAGACCGTCGACGACCTGGTGAAGCAGGGCGAGCTCTACGGCGCCTTCGAGCGCCTGCAGGAGACCTACTTCCTCGGCGAGTTCGAACCCTCGGTGATGATGTACGACCAGGCCAAGAAGCGCGAGATGCTCGAGCTCTGGCGCGACCTCCGCGAGCTCCAGCGCCTGGGCGACGAGCACGACCTCGCCAACGTCGAGGGCTACATCAACAAGGTCCGGGGTCGCGCCCGCGACTTCCCCGGCGCCGCCATCCTCTCCAAGGTCAACAACGCGATCAACGCCTCCAACATGGCGGTGCTTTCCGCCAAGCAGGCCGCGCTCGCCGGCGACACCGCCAAGGCCGAGGCCGCCCTCGAGCGCGCGACCAAGATCTGGCCGCAGAACCCCGCGGTGAAGGATTTCGCCAACCAGGTCGTGAGCCGCCAGGACACCCTCGCGCAGAAGATCCCCGAGTTCGACCGCATGGTCTCCGAGGCCAAGTGGCGCGACATCTTCAACAAGAAGCTGGAGTTCGCCCTGGCGCTCGCGCAGGACAAGGCCCGTTCCGAGAAGCTCCGCCAGATCGTGAACCGCATCGGCGAACTCGACGCCAACATCCAGAAGGCGCAGGTCCTGGCCTCGCAGAACAACCCGTACCTCGCCTGGGATGTCATCGTGGAGACCTCGCGCGCGGAGCCGGATGACCTCGTGCTGGCGAAGACCCGCTCGGACATCGCCCCCTTGGTGGCCGACTACGCCCGGGTGATCGGCGTCGCCGAGAAGCTCGAGAAGGACGGCGGCGAGGCCGCCGCGTTGACGGCTTGGCTGCAGGCGCAGGACCTGAACCCGGCTTCGCCCGCTTGCGGCGCCGCGATCAAGCGCCTCGCCGGCGCGCTCGCCCAGGCGGCGCCCGCCAAGGCGACCGCCGCCGCGCCCACGCCGCCCGCCGCCGGCGCGTCCGGCGACGAGGTCGCGGTCCCGCCCCGGCGCTGACCGGCGCTACCACACGCTGACGGGGGTCTCCTCCAGCGGGTCGACGACCGTGACCCGCAGGTCGCCCTTGGCGGCGCGGACTTCCTGCATGATGCCTTCCACGATCGTCGTCCGGTTGCATTCCTTGCTGAGGTGGCCGAGGAGCAGTTCGGTCGCCCGCCATTCCCGGAGGCCGAGCAGCAGGTCGCGCGCCGCGAGGTTGGAGAGGTGCCCGTGTCGTCCGCGGATGCGCTGCTTCAGGTTCAGGGGGCGCTTGGAGAGGTCCAGCATCTCGTCGTCGTAGTTCGATTCGAGCACGAGGATGTCGGCCAGGGCGGCGTGGTGCCGGACCACGTCGGTCGCATGCCCCAGGTCGGTGAGCCAGGTCACGCGCCGGCCCGGCCGACCCGCTTCGCCGGGGCAGTCGAGCGCGAAGCCGACGGGGTCGGCCGCGTCGTGCGGGATCGGGATGGCGGTGATCGCCAGCCCGCGGAACTCGAAGGTGCTGCCGGTCTCGAACAACTGCCAATCGGGGCGGACCTTGAGCGCGCCCTGGATCCGCCGGGCGGTCTCCCGGTTGGCGAAGACCTTGAGCAGGGGGTTCTGGCGGAGGAGCGCGGCCAGCCCGATGCAGTGGTCGCTGTGCTCGTGCGTGATGAAGACGGCGTCGAGCGCCCGCGCCTCGGTGCCCAGCCGCTGCAGCGAGGCTTCCAGCCGTGGGCCCGGGAAGCCGGCGTCCAGCATGACCCGGGCGCCGTCGCATTCCAGGATCGAGCAGTTGCCGGAGCTGCTGGTGCCGAGGATGTGGAAGGCGAAGGCCATCGGGAGGGCGATGCAAGCCCGCCCTAGGCGGTTCTTCAAGCCGCCAGTCGGCTTTTCGCTTGAGAGGTCGGGGGCAGGGGAGATGCTGGGGGTACTGCCATGCCGTCCCTCCCTCGAGTCATCAGCATCATCATGGGGGGTGGCCGCGGCTCCCGCCTCTACCCCCTCACCAAGGACCGCTGCAAGCCCGCCGTGCCGCTGGCCAGCAACTACCGCCTGGTCGACATCCCGATCAGCAATTGCCTCAACTCGGGCATCAACCAGATCTTCGTCCTGACGCAGTTCAACACCGCGTCGCTCCACAAGCACATCCAGCAGACCTATAAGTTCGACGGCTTCGGCCGCGGCTTCGTCGACATCCTGGCCGCCGAGCAGACCGGCGACAAGGAGTCCTGGTACCAGGGCACCGCGGATGCCGTCCGCCAGAACCTGCACCATTACAACCTCCGCGACGAGGACCTCGTGCTGATCCTGTCCGGCGACCAGCTCTACCGGATGGACCTGGAGGAACTCGCCCGCCAGCACATCGAGAACGCGGCCGACGTCACGATCGCGGCCAAGGCCATGCCTTCCGACCAGGTTTCCGCCTTGGGCGTCATGCGCGTCAATCCCGACCTCCGCATCGTGGAGTTCGTCGAGAAGCCCAAGGATCCGGCGGTCATCTCTTCGCTCGTCCTCGGCGGCGCCGCCCGCGCCCGCCTGTCCGACCAGTCGGACCGTCCCTATTGCCTCGCCTCGATGGGCATCTACCTGTTCTCGGGCAAGGTGATGCGCGAGGCCCTGGCGGACCACACGCAGACGGACTTCGGCAAGGAGGTCATCCCCGGCCTGCTCGCCTCCAAGCGCATGATGGCCTATGTCTTCGACGGCTATTGGGAGGATATCGGCACGGTCGGCTCCTTCTGGGAGTGCAACCTCACCCTGACCGACCCGGTGCCGCCCTTCGACTTCTTCGACGACCAGAACCCGGTCTACACGCATTCCCGTTACCTGCCGCCGGCCAAGCTGAACGGCGCCCGCTCGCGACGCGTCCTGATGGCGGACGGCGCCATCGTCGACGACTCCGACCTCGAGCGTTGCGTCATCGGCGTGCGCGCGGTCATCCGCGGCGGCTCCCGCCTGGAGAACGTGGTCATGATGGGCGCGGATGTCTTCGAGCGTCCGCATGACATGGCCCGGAACCACGGCCTCGGCCGACCCGACATCGGGGTGGGGCCGAACTGCGTCATCCGCAACGCGATCATCGACAAGAACGCGCGCATCGGCGGCGGTTGCCGGCTTTCGCCCCACGGTCTGCCCGAGAAGTGGGAGACCGAAGCGCTGTTCGTGCGCGACGGCGTCATCGTGGTGAAGAAGGGTGCGGTCGTGCCGTCCGGGACGGTGGTCGGGGAATGAAGACCTACGCGCGGACGTACTGGTTCACCTGGGGATTCCTCGTGCTGGCGGCCCTCTTCACCGGAGGAGCCGTGTCCCTCAAGGACGCCTTCTTCGGCGGCCTCCTCGCGGCGCTCCTCTCCGCCGCCCTGACCCGCCCCTATGAACGCGTCGGCCTGCGCTACGCGCCCCTGCTGGGCGCGGCCGCCGGGGCGGCGTGGGTCCTGCTGGGCATGCTGCGGCTGCGCTGGTTCGGCGACGCCGAGGAGATCGCCTTCGCCGCGTGGCAGTTGGGGACGCAGATTTCCGTCCATGCGGCGGCCTTCGCCGGGGCGGGCTTGATGGCCTCGCTCCGTCCGGAGGAGCGGTTGGGGCGCGCCGTCTTCGCGGGCGTCCTGCTCGCGGCCGGCATGACGGCCGTCCCCTACGGCTTCATCGCGTGGGTCGACCATCGCCTGGCCGGGCCGGTCGAGATCGTCCTGCTCACCGGCGCCGAAGTCCCGGCCAACGCCGCGCCCAGCCGACGCGTCGGCGCGGAGGTCGCCACGCTCGCGGCCGATGAGGTCGCCTTGCTCAAGGAGCGATTCCTGGTGGTCGATGGGCCGGGTGGACCCGAGGTCATCGACGACGCTGGTCGCCGGCATTGGCCATTGTGGCGCAAGCGTTTCAACTACCCCGGCAACCCCGGCGGCCCGGTCCGTCGGGTGCTGGTCGTCCTGCCCGCCGACGCCAAACGCCTCGACGACGACCGTTACCCGGTCCTGGGACGGGGCGATTGGACGTTCTCCGCCGGCGAGGCTCCCCGTGGGCTGACCTTGGTGCGGCTCGCCGCGGATGGGTCGGTCGCCGCGTCGGATAAGTTCGCCGCGCTCACGATCCGCCTGCGGCAAGGCGCGGACGCCGCTCCGGTGATCGACCGGGTCCGTCCGCCGAGCACGGTCGCGGCGGCCCAGCGCGAGCTGCTGGCCTTCCGCGCCGCCCAGGTCTGTTCCGTCGCGATCGTGCGTCGCTCCCCGGTCGGCGATTTCTACGCCCCCGATCCGGTGCGCGCCGGCATCGCCTACGCCTTCGACTACGTCGTCGTGGGCGATGACCTGCGTCCGGTGCAGCCGGAGGGCGCGCCGGCGTTCAAGTCGCCGGAGCCGCCGACCTTGCCGGCCGGGACCAAGGCCCCGACCGCCGACGGACTAGGTCGTTGAGCTGAGGAAGTCGCGGTGCAGGCGGGCGTAGGCGCCGTCCACGGCGAGCAGGCTCGCGTGCGTCCCGCGTTCGACGATGCGTCCGTGGTCCAGCACCAGCACCTGGTCCGCCTTGCGGATCGTGCTGAGGCGGTGCGCGACGACGAAGCTGGTCCGCCCGCGCATCAGGCGGGCGAGGGCCGCCTGGAGGCGGGACTCCGTCAAGGTATCGACCGCGCTCGTCGCCTCGTCCAGGACGAGGATACGCGGGTCGGCCAACAGGGCGCGGGCGAAGGCGACGAGCTGCTGCTGGCCGAGCGAGAGGCCGCGGCCCTTCTCCGACACGGACGTATGGATGCCCTGCGGCAAGGCTTCGATCAAGTCGAGGCAGTCGAGGTCGCGGAACGCCTGGCGGACCTCCTCGTCCGAGGCCTCCGGGCGGGTCGCCTTCACGTTGTCGGCGACCGTGCCGGCGAACAGGAAGTTCTGCTGGAAGACGAACCCCATCTGGCGCCGCAGGGACTCCTGCCGGACGTTCGCCAAGTCGTGACCATCGACCCGCACTTGGCCGTCGTCCGGCCGCTGGAACTTGGCCAGCAGGCCCACGATGGTGGACTTGCCCGAGCCGGTGTGCCCGACGAGCGCGATGACCTGGCCGGGCTCCGCCGTGAAGCTCACCGCATGGAGCACGGGCCGGCCCGGGAGGTAGGAGAAGGTCACGTCCCGGAATTCGACCGCGCCGCGCAGGGGCGGGCAAGGGACGGCCTCCGCCGGGTCCGTCCAGGCCGGAGGGGTGTCCAGCAGGCGGAAGTAGCGTTCGGCCCCGGCCATGGCCAGGGTCGCCTCCGACAGCTGCGTGCCGATGATGGTGATGGGCGAGAAGAAGAGGTCCGCGAGGAAGAAGAAGGTGACGAGGTCGCCGAGGCCGGTGTGGCCGCCGTCGAGGGCGAGCCAGCCGCCCACCCCGACGAGCGCCGCGAGGAAGCCCTGGGCGTTGAGTTCCAGCAGCGGCAGGTAGAGCGCGCTGAGGCTGGCGGTCTTGACGACGTTGCCCGCGAGCGTGTGGACGAGCCGGGAGAAGATGCCGGCGTTGGTCTCCTCCCGGGCGAAGCCCTGCGTCACGCGGATCCCCTGGACGGTCTCGGCGAGCGCCGAGGTCACGCGGGAGAAGCTTTCCTGCTGGAGGCGGGAAGCCTGCAGGATCTTGCCCCGGAAGGCCGCGTGCACGAGCAGGAGGCAGGGCACGATCGCCAGGAGCACGAGGAACAGGCGCGGGTTCACCCAGAGCATCAGCAGGGCGGCGCAGGTCATCTGGCCGAAGGAGACGATCGTGATGAAGAAGTTGTTCTGGATGCCGTTGCGCATCGCCTCGATGTCGGAGATCATCCGGCTGATGAGGCTGCCGTGGCGGCGGGCGTGGAAGAAGGCGAGCGGCTGGGTCAGCAGGTGGCGCATGAGCCGGTCGCGCAGGTCGCGCAGCACGACCTCGCCGATCTGGTGCGCGAGCCGGATCCGCCAGTACAGGGCGATGTCCGCCAGGAGGACGGCCCCGAGGAAGACGCCGAGCCAACGCAGGGTGGCGCCGCCATCGCCGGCGGTGACCGGACCGCGGATGATCGCCCCGATCATCCAGGCCAGCAACGGCAGGGCCATCGCCCGCAGCGCGCAGAGCGCCAACAAGGCGTTCCGCTGCGCGCGGTGCGGGGCCGTGAAGGCCAGCAGCCGCGCGATGGTCGACCAGCGCAGCGGGAGGCGGTCCGGCTCCTCGTCGTCCGGGTGGGCCCGGCGCACGGCGATCTCGAGGCGAGCCTTGCTCATGCGACCGCCCCCTCCGATTGGACGAGGATGGCCCGCCGGTATTGCCCGTCCTGGGCCATCAGCTCCGCGTGCGTGCCGCTCTGGATCAGGCGGCCGCGTTCGAGGACGAGGATGAGGTCGGCCCGACGCAACGTGCTGAGCCGGTGGGCGACGATGAACGTGGTCCGGCCCTCCATGGCGGCCTCCATCGCCTCCAGGATCTCGCGCTCCGTCTCGGGGTCGATGGCCGAGGTCGGGTCGTCGAGCAGCAGGACCGTCGGCTCGAGCAGCAGGGCGCGCGCGATGGCCAGACGTTGGCGCTGGCCGCCCGACAGGTTGACGCCCCCTTCGCCGAGGTAGGTCTCGTAGCCTTCGGGCAGGGCGGTGATGAAGCCGTGGGCGCCCGCGACCTTGGCGGCGCGCTCGATCCGCTCCTGGCTGGCGTCGGGATGGCCGAAGGCGATGTTCGCCGCGATCGTGTTGGAGAAGAGGAAGTTTTCCTGGAACACCATCCCGACCTGGCGACGGAGCTCGGGCAGCGGGAGGTCGCGCAGGTCGTGGCCATCCAGGGTCACGCGCCCGGAGCGCGGGTCGTAGAACCGCGGGATGAGCGAAAGGAGGGCGGACTTGCCCGCGCCCGTCGCGCCCGCGATGGCGATGCGGCTGCCGGGGCGCGCGCGGAAACTCAGCCGGTGCAGGACGGTGTCGTTCTCGCGGTACTCGAAGGAGACGTCCTCGAACGCCACCTCCCCCAGGAAGCGGCCCGGCGAACGGGCTTCCGCCCGCGAGGCCACGCCGGGGTCGGTGTCGAGGATCTCGAAGATGCGCTTGGCGCCGGCCAGCGAGACCTGGGCGTTGTCGACCACCGACGCCAAGGTCGTGACCTGCGTCGCGAACTGCTGGAGCAGGCCGGCGAAGGTCACGAGTCCGGTGCCCAGGGCGATCTCGCCGCGGGCCACCATCCAGCCGCCATAGCCGACGAGGATGGCCATGGAGAGGCGGTTGAGCCCGTCGATCACCGGCCAGAACAGGGCGATCTCCTTGAAGACCTTGCGCTTCTGCAGGCGGATGTCCTCGCTCCAGCCCTCGAAGCGCCCTTGGATCCGCGGTTCGAGCGCGAAGCCCTTCACGACCTGGATGCCTTGCACGTTCTCCGAGAAACCCAGCACGAGCCGGTCCATCAGCTCCCGGTTCTCCTCGTAGGCGGGACGGACCCGGCGGGAGAAACGGATCGCGAACCAGGCCTGGAGCGGGAGCACGGACAGGCAGGCGAGCGTGAGCCGCCAGTCGGTGCGGAACATGTAGATCGAGCAGGCGACGAGGGTGACGGCGATGATGGCCAGCTGCAGCAGCACGCCTTCGATGAAGATGCGGACCGAGTGGGCGTCGGAGGTCACCCGGTTGATGATCGATCCGCTGGCGTTGGTGTCGAAGAAGCGGAAGCTCAGTTGCTGGAGTTTGGCGAAGACCTGGGCGCGGAGGTTGACGACGATGCGTCCGTGCAGGAAGCGCACCGAGACCAGGCCGAACACATAGGCGAGCGCGGCCCGGAGCAGCGCCGCGACGACGATCCCGCCGGCGAGCCAGGCGATGACCTGGCCGTCGCCCGCGCCCGTGGGCACGAAGAAGGGCAGGGCGGGGG
>Ga0255065_1000097_pt1 | contig 22424 bp, 27 predicted proteins | sample Colum_Cont_RepC__2_FD_188441 | JGI IMG/M metagenome (GOLD analysis project Ga0255065, IMG submission 188441) | Freshwater microbial communities from Columbia River, Oregon, United States - Colum_Cont_RepC_0h | ecosystem: Environmental > Aquatic > Freshwater > River | place: USA: Oregon...
AAGCTGGCTTCACCCGAACGTAGTTAGTATTTAGTAACTAGTAACAAGAAACTGGGAACAAGTGAACCAAGAGTGTGCACAAGGCACCATGATCTCTTGTGTACATGGGCCATGCGGACCCCCGCAACACCCCCGCAACACAAATTAGCTGCGCCCCCTTGACAAACAGGGGGTGGCAAGGGTATATTATACACTGCGGCAATAGGCTCTTCGCCTGATAAGTCCTCGTTGACGATGGCCGTGGATGGGAGGTTGTTTGCTGCCGAGCGGGTGGGGCGACGCAGCACCCCCACAGCGGTAGCTGTCTGCATAGCTGTCTCTGACCCCGAGATCGTGCCAGCCGCCAAGCCGAAAGCGCAGGAAGTCAGCATCCGGCTCCACAAGCTCCATCCCGGCCAGCGCCGGGTGGCGGAGCATCCCGCCCGGTTCCGGGTGGTGATGTGTGGCCGACGGTACGGCAAGTCGGCGCTAGGCATCCGCCTGGCCTGTGACGCGGCGCTGAAGGGCCAGCCGGTGGGGTGGTTTGCCCCGAGTTACAAGTTAGCGCTAGAAGCGTGGCGGGAGCTGAGTCAACGGCTCCAGCCCATCGTGGCGCGGCAGAACGAGCAAGACAAGCGGATGGAGCTGGTCACGGGTGGGGTCATCGAAATCTGGACCTTGGACACCCAAGACCCGGCTCGTGGTCGTAAATACGCGCTGGCCGTTATCGACGAGGCGGGGATTGCCAAGGACCTGCTTGATGTCTGGCAGGCGGCGATCCGGCCGACGCTGGTAGATATGGGGGGGCGGGCCCTGTTCCTCGGGACCCCGAAGGGCCGGCGGCACGGGTTCGTGACGTTGTTTACCCGCGGGGACACGGGACAGGACCCGGACTGGCAGAGCTTCCGGGCCTCCACGCTGGAGAACCCCTACATCCCGCCCGAAGAGATCGAGGCCGCCCGCAAGGAGCTGCCGCCCGACATCTTCGCGCAGGAGTTCGAGGGCATCCCGACCGATGACGGCGCAAACCCCTTTGGGTTGGACGCCATCCGGAAGGCGGTGGGGGAGGTGGGCGAACAGCCGCCGGTCGTCTACGGCATCGACCTCGCCCGCTCGATGGACTACACCGTGGTCTGCGGGATGGATGCCTGGCGGCGCGTGGTGCGGTTGGAGCGGTGGCAGTTGCCGTGGGCCGAGACGAAGTCAAAAATTTTGGGACTCGTGGGCAAGGTGCCCTGCGTGGTGGATGCCACCGGCGTGGGAGATGCCATCGTCTCGGATCTTCAGCAGATGGGGGTGGATGTCACCCCGCACGTCTTCACCCAATCGTCCAAGCTCCGGCTGATGCAGCGGCTCATTGCCGCCTTCCAAGGCGGCGAATTGCAGATTCCCGCCGGGTGGTTGCCGGCCGAACTGGAAGCGTTCGAGTTTAGTTACACGGCCACCGGCGTGAAGTACGAAGCGCCCAAGGGGTATCACGATGACGGCGTCATGGCGTTGGGCTTGTCCCTGTATGGCTGGGACCGGGTGCAGATGGTGCCTCCGGACCCGTATGTGAAACCGGCGGTCTACGGGGATGACCCGCAGACCCGCCTCGATCAGCCCCGCCCGACCGCGGTGGGGGACTTCAGTTCGCAACTGCCCGCGGAGGGTTGGTAACGATGGATAAGAAAAATGCCTTGATGGAGGCCGTGGCCGAGAAGGTCGGCAAGCGGGCCCCCGCCTTCAAGCGGAAGGGACCGGGCAAGCCCGGCCTTGCCGTGATGATCGCCGTCGGTGCCCCCAAGGCGGGGATGAAGCCGGCGATGAAGTCCCCGATGGGCAAGGACGCAGGCGAAGACGAGGGCGAAAGCGAAAAGATGCCCAAGGCCCAGAAGATCGCCGCCCTCCAAGAGAAGATTGCCGCCTTGAAGGCCGAGCTTGCCCTCCTCGAAGACGAAGACGAAGACGAGGACGAGATGGATGAGGACGAGGCCGAGGACTGATGGCGTCCCCGGCGTGGCAGCGGGCAGAAGGCAAGGACCCTGAGGGCGGCTTGAACGCTAAGGGCCGCGCCTCGTTGCGGGCCGAGGGCCGGGACATCAAGCGGCCGGTAAGCAAGGAGCAGGCGGCTCGCTCGCCAAAGTCAGCGAAGCGGCGGATCGCGTTTTGCCGCCGGAGTGCTGGCCAGATGAAGATGTTCCCCGATGCTGCAAAGGATCCCAATAGCAGACTTCGCAAGGCACGGAGAAAATGGGATTGCTGACTTGCACAAAATGCAAAGCAGAATACCCGGCAACATTGGAGTATTTTCAAGGCAACGCAAGAAAAGTAAACAAGCTAGATTCGTGGTGCAGGGAATGTCGCAGAAGCTATAAGCGCGGCAAGACATTTCCTAAGGGAATCACAGATTTTGCCAAGGCACTGGAAGCAAGAGGACTGCCTGAGTGCATTATTTGTGGAGATCCAAGAACGGAAAGATTCGCTGTAGATCATGACCACAAAACAGGGTATGTGCGCGGAGCATTGTGCTTGCGGTGCAACATGGGTATCGGACAGTTTCGTGACGACCCAGAGCTTTTAAGGCTTGCTGCACTGTATCTTGAGGGCCGGTGCGCGTGCGGCGAGTGCGAAGTATATTGGGGCGGAAGCCAAGTAGTAGCCACGCAGGAAAACAGTATAACCAAGCAGGAGATAGACCATGCCGAACTTTCGGAATAGCACCCAGAGCACGATTACGGCCGCCGACGGCGCGGTCACCTTGGCCTACCGCCAGTTCTTCAACGGCGGCATTGGCGTCCAGGTGACGGGCACCTTTTCGGCCACGCTGTCGTTTGAGATGTCGATTGACGGCACGAACTTCGTGTCGGTGCTGGCGACCAATGTAAACTCTGGGGGCATCGCCACAACGACCACGGCGACCGGCATCTACAAGTTTGATGTCGTCGGCGCGTTGGTGGTTCGGGTGCGGGCCTCGGCGTACACCTCTGGCACGGCGACGGTCACCGTGGTTGGGATGGCCGGGTGAGCGACAGCGATTTCTTCGGAGGGCGTCGTCGCCGCCGGGGGAACGGGGGCAGCGGCCTGACGCTCTTTTCATGGGTCGTCGGTGAGGGTGTCTCGGGCGGGACGTTCGCCCGGACGGGTGACGCGACGTACAACGCGATCCAGCCGCCGTTCCTGCTCTGGGATTACACGGATGGTGTCTCGGGCGGGACGTTCGCCCGGACGGGTGACGCGACGTACACTGCGGAGAGCTAACCGATGGCCTTGACCGTAGCGACCGCAGGGACGGGAGTAGCGCGGACGGCGCACTATGTGACCCCGACCGGGGCGAGTGCGCCAATCCAGACGCTCCTGCTTGAACCTCAGCGGACGAATCTTGCGCTCCGTAGTGAGGATGTCACGAACGCCGCGTGGACGACTTCGGCGGTTGGGACCGTGGCGGTGGCCGACCAGACCACGGCCCCCGATGGGTTGGTGACGGCGGACCTGTTTCGTGAGGACACGAGCACAGGAAATCACTACAACTCGCAGTCGCCAAGCGTGACGAACGTGGCACACACGTTCTCTGTGTTTTACAAGTTGGCCGCTGGTACGCGCAAGATCGCGTTGTATCACGCTGGCACCAACGTCGGGCGGCAGTTTGACGCGAGCGGCAATAACGACGCTGGCGCGTTCAACGTTCCGGCGGGCGGCTACGGCGTCGAGACGTATGGCAACGGATGGTTCCGAGCGTGGATTACTACGACCCCGGCGGCGGGGACTGCGTCGTGGCGGATGTGGTTGGTGACATCGGCCAACGTGTTGAACTACACGGGCGACGGGACGAGCGGGTTTTACGTCTGGGGCGCACAGGTTGAAGCGGGGGCGGTTCCCTCCTCGTACATCAAGACCGAGGGGACGACGGTGACGCGGAACGCGGACAGCCTCTACTTCCCGTTTACCGTGCCACCGCAAGCGATGACGGTGTATGTGCGGGGGGTCAATGTTGGTGCATACCAGAGCCAGACAAACGCCGCACGCGTGTTGCACATTGGTGACATCAATACGGGAACCGACCCCCGCTTTTCGCTGGTGCGAAATGCTGGCGCAAGTCAGGTGCAAACACTTTATGACGACGGCGTGACGCTGCGTTCCGGCAACGCTACGCCGTCGCCTACTCCCGTGTTGAGCGACATCATTGAGCATCGCGGCGTGCTTTCGTCATCGTGGGTGCCGTCAAGTGGCATCAGCGTTAACGGCGGAGTCGAGCAGACGGGCACGACGACTGCCTCTGGCCCTGCAACGGCGTGGGCTAATCCGCGCCTCTATATTGCTGGTTACGCGGACCACGACCAGTTCGCCTACACCCACATCGCGGTGGTCCCGGGGGTGCAGTCGATGGCGGAGATGCGAGCGATTGCGGGGGTGTCGTAAATGGACGAGTTGATTGTCGCCACCGCTGGCACCGGGGTCGCCCGCACCTCGCACTACGTTACTCCGACGGGGGCTAGCGCCCCGATCCAGACGCTCCTGCTCGAACCCCAGCGGACGAATTTGTGTATTCGGAGCGAGGAGTTTGATACGTGGACGAATATCAGTACCTGCAACGTCACCGCAAATGCTGTCGTCGCTCCAGACGGCACCACTACCGCTGACTTGCTTTCTTCAACTGTTACCGGTTCGAGCCGCGGGCAAACGATCACTTTTACCGGCGACGGTGAAAAGGCAATAGCTCTGTATCTCAAAGCTGGAACGTCGGCGTTGACTCAACTTCGCCTGCTTGACACAACGGCAAGCGCGTTCAGGCACACCGTCGCCGTTACTTGGGTTGCTGGTGTACCATCTTTGTCTACCGCTGGCGGAGCAGGTACGCTATATCCCGTTGAAGCATTGGCGAACGGCTGGTATCGCATCTTGTTTAGTGCGACGGGCGTGGTAGCGGCTAATGTCAACCAGTTACGCGTTCAACCAGACCCCGCAACAGGCACCGGCACCGTCTATGCGTGGGGCGCACAGGCCGAGAACGCCATCGTTCCGTCAAGCTACATCAAGACGCAAGCCACGACGGTCACGCGCAACGCCGACAGCCTCTACTTCCCGTTCACCGCGCCGCCGCAGGCGATGACGGTGTATGTGAGAGGGGTTGAGAACAACCGTGCAACAGACACACTCGCCGGTCAACTTGGTATTGTACAGATTTCAGATGCGGCAGGAAATGACGCATACTTTGCATTGATTAACCGAACCGGTTCTGCTGGGTATTCGAGCCTACACGACCCCGCCGCGCTTTCTATTTCTGGCGCAGTTGGAACTACGGTAACGCGGGGAGACTTGGTAGAGTTTGCTGGTGGAGTCCGAGCAAGCGGCGCGGCATTTCTGAGTATTAGTGTCAATGGTGGCGCGACGACATCAGGCGCTGACGGCACCGCGCAGGCATTTGCGGCAACGTGGTCTGGGCCGAGACTTTATCTGAACTCGCAGGGTAGCGTCAATCCCGGCCAGTTTGCTTTTACCCACGTCATCGTCGCTGCCGGTGAGCAGACGATGGCGACGATGCGTTCTCTCGCAGGAGTTGCCTGATGCGTCCTTCGATGATTGTCACCCTCCCCGTCACCGCGCTCCCCGAGGAGCCCACGGCGGGCTACGTCGTCCTCGGGGTCGTGGACGGCCTCGCGTACGTCCACCTCGCGCCGTATGCCGAGCCGCAGGAGGTCTACTTCCGCGACGGGGCGTTGAGCGCGGAGCCGAACGGCGGACAGGCCGGGGTGCTGGAGACGCCGCGCCCCGCGTTTGCGGAGGGGGCCGAGGTGTTCTACGATCCAGCGCCCGCCGCGTTCCGGTGGGACGTGTTCGCCGCCGCGCATCCGGACCTGACGACAGAGCAGACGAGCTGGTTGGGCGAGGCGCGTCCGCCGAAGCTGATGGCTCATCAGTGGATGGGCGAGTGAGCCTCGTCATCCACAGCCTTTGGGCGGCGGTGGCGGTGTACTTTGTGCATACCGCCGCTGGCGTGGTGCGGGAGTTCAAGGCCGCGCCGGTGGCACCGGTCCTGCCCCCGCCGGTCGAGATTCCCGAGGATTTGGTGGCCGTGGCCAACCAGGAGCGGGAGCCGTGGGCGCAGGAAGAGGTTCTCCGGTCCATTCGGGAGCGGCATGAGGACCTCAGGGACTGGAATCGGGTTCGGAGCGCCTTTGGCGTCGGGAGAATCGGGTAAATGACGAGTCCGTATATCGAGTCGCTGCTGGACGACGTGGCGGTGCGGGCGATGGAGGGGTTTTCCAACGATCCCGCCACGCCGAATGACGAGGTTGCGCCGAATCCGCCGGAGGATACGGGGGCGACGGTCGAGGAAGACATCGCAGCGCTCCAGCGGGCGCTGTATGGCGCGGATTACCCCGGGGCAGACCCGAATACCGCCGACGATATGCAGGCATGGGCCTCGTGGGGCCGGGGGCTGTGGGAGTCTCGGCGCGAGGCCGTGCAGATGCACCTCCACTTGGTGGAGCGGAACCGGCTGTTCCGGGCTGGTCAGCAGTGGATTTCGGCCAATGGGCTGGGGCCGTGGCGTGAGCCGGCCCGTCCGCGGGATGCGGCTCGCGTGGTCTACAATATGATCGACAAGGCGCTCGACCAGCGCCTGCAGATCCTAATGGACCAGAAGCCGGGCTTCTCGGTGACGCCGACGACGCAGGACCCGGACGATAAGCGCAAGGCGCAGGCCCAGCAGCTGTCGCTGGAGTACCAGTACGAGCAGATGCTGATGCCCCGGCTGGCTCGGGAAGCGGCGTTCTGGGCTCAGACGGACGGCGTGAGCTTCTGGCACCTATTCTGGGACCCGGACAAGGGTCCGTGGGACGAGCGGCTGGGGATGGCTCCGGGCCAGAAGAAGCCGCTGGGCGACCTCGGGTGCCAGACACTCCGCGTGGAGCAGGTCCGAGTGTCCCCCAACGCGACGGTGTCGCAGGCCCCGCATTGGGTGGTCATCCGCGAGGTGATCACCAAGGCTGAGGCCGCGTTCCGCTACGGCGTGACGGGGCTGGAAGCGGCGGATACCACGATGATGTCGGGTAACCAGCCGACCTATAGCGGGTCGGAGGGCATTGGCGCGTGGGTGCTGACGCAGACCACGATTGGCGAGGGCCAGCGGCTCCGGGACGAGGACGTGACCGAGCGGTTCACGGTCTACGTCGCTCCGCACCCGGACGCCCTCCCTGAGGGTCTGCACCTCATCATCGTGGGGGACACGGTCGTCTTCGGCCCGTCGCCCCTCCTCTGGAACGCCATCCCCGTGGTCGCGGTACGGGACGGCTCCAGCGATCCGTCGTACTACCCACGCCCGGTGGTGGAGCAGTGGCTCGACCACCAGATGCGCGTGAACGCCCTGTTGTCCAAGTGGGTCGAGAACATCCGCGTGAACGCGGGTGGGCGGTTCCTGACCCGGCCGAACGCGATTGCCACCGAGACGTTTATGGGTGGCGTGACCTCGATGATTGAGATTCGGGGCGCGGGGCCGATGTCGGACTCCATCCAGCCGGTGCAGGGCTTCTCGGTCGGGCAGGACGTAAAGGAGGCGCTGGCGCTGGAGAAGACGGCTTTTGAGGACGCCTCGGGCTGGAACGCGGTCAGCCGCGGCCAGGTCACCGGGGAGTCGGGCCGAGCCATCATCGCCAGCCGTGAGCAGCTGGAGCGGGTGTTCAGCCCCGCCGTCAACGCGCTGGCGCAGGCGTTCACGGACTGGTGCAAGGTGGCGATGGCGGGGATGGCGTGGGGCTACGATGTCCCGCGGGCGCTGGGCGCGGTCGGCAAGGGCCGGCCGGACCTCGCTCGGGCGGTGTCGTCCACGGACCTCGACGGGCAGTCGGATGTCCGGGTGGAGCCCGCGACGCTGATGCCGATGCCGATGGCCTTCCGGCTCTACCTGCTCGACAACTGGCTGCAGTCCGGCATTATCGACATCAAGGAATACCGCCGTCGACAGATGTTCGCCGTGGCGCGGGATATGTCCAGTCCGGACGAGGATCAGGAGGCACGGGCCAAGCGGGTGGCGGACGCCATCCGGATGGGCGCGATGGTCCCCGAGCTTCGCTGGCAGGACAACGAAGCGATTCATCAGGACGTACTGGAGCGGGAGATTCTGCTTCAGGACGACCTGGACCCACAGATTATTGCCGCCGCGCAGGAGCGGTGGACGGCCTTGGCAAATCAGGCCGCACAGAAGCAGGGGGCGATGGCTCCGCCGATGGGCGGGGCACCCCCGGCTGGCCCCGGTCAACCGACCGGTGTGCCCTCCTTCCCCGCGGGACAGCTGCCGCTGGCCAGCAATAATCCGCCGATTGGGGCCCTTGGGGCCCTGCAGGAGGCCCAGATGGGCCAGTCGCCGGATCAGATGTTGGCGGGCCAGTCCGACACCCTGTCGCGCCAATTTTAGGAGCTGGACCGATGGACATTCAGCAAGCTCTGGCCGACGCCGCGTCGGCGGCCCTCGCGGACACCACCGCGAGTGCCACCCCCACGCCCGCCGTGCCGGCTCCCGCTGACACGCAGGACGACACCCCAGCCGCTGCGGCGGTTGAGGCCCCGGAAGATACCACGGCAGTCACCCCGGAAGACACCACGGAAGACGCCGAGCCCTCTGAAGCAGAGGCGACCGAGGAGACGACCGAGGAGGCCACACCGGAGTTGCCGGGTGGCTATGTCGCGGTGCCGACGGTCACCGAAGGGCTGGCGACGGAGTTCACGCTCAAGGATGCCGAGGGTGAGGTCGAGGTACCGGACCTCATCGTCGAGTACAAGGCGAACGGCAAGGTGCGGCAGGACCGCTTGGACAAGGTGGTCAAGCTCGCCCAGTTCGGCGTGTACAACGAAGAGCGCGAGCAGAAGATGCAGCAGGCGGAGCGGGACGCGCTGTCGCTCAAGTCGGAGCGTGAGGAGCTGTCCCAGCTCATCGAGGAACGGGAGGCCCAGCTGGAGCGCCTTCTGACCGACGAAGATTATTTCTTGGCCGTGCGGGACGCCTTCTCGCAGGAGAACTCGCCGGAGCGGCGAGCCCAGCGGGCCGAGCAGCAGGTGAAGGACCTCCGGGTGCAGACGGAGATGCAGCGCATCACGGAGGCAGGACAGCAGTTCTACACGGGGGAGGTGCAACCGGCGATCCAGCTGATTGCAGAGGCGCTCCCCTCCGTGTCGCGGCAGGAGTTGGAAGAGCGGATGGCGTATGCCATGCAGCTGCACGCGGCGGTCGCCCCGAACGGGCAGACCTATCTCCCCGCGTCACAGTTTGACGCCGCTCGGCAGTACATCGTGCAGGACCTGGCAATTTGGGCCCAGATGCAGCATGCCCGGCGTAGTGAGTCTGCCCCTTCCCCGCAGGTCAAGGAAGCGCAGGCCGCGGTCGCCAAGGCGCAAGTCGAGGCACAGAAGGCCAAGCGGGCGGTGGGGCAGGCCACGAAGCCCGTGGGTCGTGCGGCGAGCAATACCCCGGCCAAGCCCAAGGCCGCCAAACCGGCGACCGTGGATGACGCCCTCGATTCCGCGATGTCGGAAATCATGGCGTCCATCCGTTAACCTCTAGTTTTCCACACACACTCTCATGCCGAATCCTACCGTTATCACGGATGCGGAACTCACTGGTCTGCTGAAGAACGTTTACAGCCAGTTCCGCGAGAAGGTCCAGAACCTCGTCACCCCGCTTCTTGCCCAGCTGGAGAAGGGTCGGGCGGGCGGCCCCCGCAACATGCGCTGGGGCGGCAACAACGTGTTTTTCGATGTCGTGACCGGCCGTCCGGCTGGCGCGACGTTCTCGTCGGCCGGGTACTTCCCGCCTGACACCACCGCGACGGAAGTGCAGGCGAACGTCGGCGTGGTTCGTGCGTACACGACCCGCCAGATCGACGGCCTCGCCTTCGTTGGCACGCAGTCCAAGGATGCCGCTTTCACCACCATCGCCAAGAAGACGATGGAGGAGATCAAGGAGGCGTCCACCCTGCTCATGCAGCAGGCGCTCCACAATAAGGCGGATGGCGTCGTCGCCCTCATCGGCACGGCTTCGTCCACCACGAGCATCATCGTGTCGTCCCCCTACGGCGTGAGCGGCGCGGGCCAGGGCTCGCTCCTCCTCTCCGTGGGTGACTACATCGCGGTCCTCGACACCTCGTCGTCGGACGCGGTGCTCGGCCGCTCGGCCATCACCGCCATCAGCAACAGCGGCGACAACGCCACGCTGACGCTTGGCACGGCCATCTCGGGCATGGCGGCGACGGACAAGATTGTCAAGGCGACCGCCTCTGACACCTCGTTCAACAGCGCTATGAACGGGCTCATCAACATCACCAACCGCGGCGGGTCGTATGCCTCGCTGCACAACATCTCGGCCTCCACCTACGGCATCTGGGACGCGACGCGCCTCGTGGCCGGCACGGATACGCCGGATGCGAACCAGCCGACCGAGTCGGACATCTGGGACCTTATCCAGAAGATCTCTGGCCGCAGCGGCAAGGACGCGATGGTGCGTCCGAAGGACTTCCTGCTCATGACGACCCCGGGCCTCGCCAAGAAGCTCATGGAGTCGATGGTCGGGCAGCGTCGGTTCACCGCCGGCGAGTTCAGCACGACGATCAAGGGTGGCTACAAGGCCCTTGAGGTCTGCGGCGTGCCGCTCGTGCAGGACTACTACGTCCCGGCTGGCACCATCTACCTCCTCCACATCCCCTCGCTCTCGTGGGTGGATGCGAAGGATTGGGGCTTCGTCGAGTTCGAGGGCGCGGGCCCGTGGCGTTGGCTCTCGGGGCGTGACGCCTTCGAGACGACCTACGGCTGGTACGGCAACCTCGCCTGCCTGGCGCGTAACGCGCACGGCTCGATCACGGGGTACACCGACACGGCGCGCTACACGCACGTCTAACCTTCACGGGGACGGGGTGGGGGCTTCGGCTCCCACCCCAACCCGAGGATAACACATGGCTTATAACATCTTTGCGCCGAAGCCGGGCCGGCTGGGGGTCTTCCCCGTGCCGCTCACGAGCGGTCGCATCAACACCGGGACGCTCGCGGCGGGCACCCAGACGCACACCGTTGGCTCGATGCCGGCGAAGTGCTACATCAATCGTGCGATTGTGGCGGCGGGGACGTACCCGACGGCGGCCACGTCCTGCGTGGCGCGGCTCATCAAGTACGACAGCACGGCGAACGCGGCCGTGACGCTTACGGCGAACTTGGACATCAACGCCAAGACGGCCCGCGAGGGGATTGCGCTGGCGCTGACTAGCACCCTGACGGATGCGGAGCGGACGCTCAATCCGGGCGATACGCTGGAGTTCGAGATTGTGACTGTGGGCGCGGTGTCGGTCCAGCCGGACGACATCTCGTGCGTGGTCGAGCTGTACGTCGAGGAGTAAGACGTGACCGTGCTGCTGAACGCAGCCGGCCAGCCCGAGCCGCCCACCCATGTGGTGGCGCGGCTCCGGGCCCTCCACGCCGGATTGTTTATGAAGTTTCTGGAGCAGACAGGCGAGCACTGGGCCATTTGCCTTCGCTGGAGTCCCGAGGACACCCGGTGGGAGTGGGTGCAGCGGGGCGAGACAGACCCCGAGATGGCGTACGATATCATCGGGTATCTCCCGATGCTCTGCAGTATTGACGAAGCGCCGGCCTACTTGGAGCGCACGTTCCGGCAGTATCCCAAGGACGAGGTGCGCCGGATGGCGGATTTCGTCGAGCAGTTCAATGCCACCCAGCCCATCGGTCAGGCCGTGGACGCCGCGCTGACTGAAGTGCTGGACACGCTGTAAGCCCCTTACCCCCTCCGCCCGTGGCCGTTACCAAAGCCCAACTGATTGCGCTCACCCGCGAGACGATGGACGCGGTCGCGTCGGATCGGTGGTCGGATGCGACCATCACGACCGTCCTTAGCAGCGTCTACGGGGATGAGTGGTCCAATATCCTCAACGCCCAGCCCTACTACACCTTCGCCAAGCGGACGGTGACGACGGATGGCGACGGGATGGTGTCCTTCAGCGCCCTGTCTAGCGGCAGCGGGGACAGCCAGCAGAACTTCTACCGCGTCCTTTCGGTGTCAGACGGCAACGTGCTGTACACCCAGACGCGGTTCCAGGACGTGCCGCTGGCCACGACGACGAACTATCTGCCCACCTACCCGCGGCTCTTCTACACCGCCGGGCAGGCCCTGCAGATTCTCCCCGTGGCGGCCAGCACGACGCTGTATGTGTATGTCAACTACAAGCCGACCGCGTTCAACCAGCTGGCCACCGACAGCTCGGTCATCGACTTCCCGGACGGCGGGGAGCTGATCCTCGCCAACGAGGCCGGTGCGTCCCTGCTCAATAAGGGCGGGGCGGAGTCTGGGGCGGCGCGGGTCCTCCGGGAGGAGGCCCAGCTGTCGCGGACGCTACTGTTGGACGACCTCCGGCGCTACACCATCCAGCCCACGATGATGGCCTATCCGGATCAGAAGTATGACTGGAGCGGCGGCTGATGGCCCGGGAGCGCTTGGCGGACGCCCAGCCGCGGATGGACGGCGGGCTCAACAGCGTCTCGGATGACATCTCGCTCCAGCCCAACCAGCTGCGGCAGACGGTCAATATGCGCCTGACGGACTATGGCGCGGCCAGCAAGCGGGGCGGCACCCAGCGCACCTCCACCGCCGCGCTGGCGGCCGCTTCGGTGCTGAACGGGTACACGTTCCAGCAGGACAGCGGGACGAACCAGATTCTGGCCATCTCCAATACGGACCTGTTCACGACGACCTACGGGGCCTTCCCGCTCACCTACACGAATCAGGGCGGGACGTTCTCCACGACCGTGGCGCCCGACTTCGCGCAGTTCCGGGATGGCTCAGGGACCGACGTGGTTTATATCGCAGACGGCGGCCTGCTCAACAAGTGGACCGGCACGACGCTGACCTCGGATATCGCGGGCACGGTGGCTGTGGACACGATTCAGGTCCACAATCAGCGCCTCTGGGGCTGTGGGAACAGCAGCTTCCCGGACAGCATCTTCTACTCCTCGCTAAATAACGGGGATGACCTTGGCAACGCTACGCCTCCGGCGGGGGGTGGCCAGATTATCGTCCGGACCTTTGGCGACGAGCGGATTGTCGGGCTGGCCTCGGTCAACACCAGCCTGCTCATCTTCCACCGGCGCGGGATCTCCCGCCTGACGGGGTACGGGCAGGACGACATCGTGGCGGCCCCGGCTGGACTGACGGCCGACGTAGGCACGATTGCCGCCAAAAGCATCGTGGCGAACAACAACATCGCCTACTTCATCTCGGAGCGCGGGCTCTACCGCTGCAACGAGTCCGAGGTGGCGGCGGTCGGCACCCCGACCAAGCCGGACCCCATCCTGCCCATCATCCGGCAGCTGTCATCGTCAGACTTTGACAAGATTCGCGCTGTCATCAACCGAGCCACCAAGGAGCTGTGGATCACGATTCCCGGCTATGGGTGCTACCAGTACCACACGGTGCTGGATGCGTGGTCGGGCCCGTGGAACGGCGCGTATATCAGCCCGGACACGACCGCGCTCTTCGAGACGATTAACACGAGCGGCCTGCCGGTCGTCCTGCGTGGCGACGCGAGCGGCTGGGTCAGCCTCTGCGATGCGCCGGGCGTAAACAAGGATAACGTCGCCGCTGCCGGGACGGGGGGCGATGTGTACACGATGGTCGCCCAGTTCCATCGCCAGTATATGGGTGATCCAGCGCTGGCGAAGGCCCTGCGCTGGGGGTATCTGACGGCCCAGCTCAATGGCTCCCAGAGCTGCTCGGTGTCGTGGACAACCGATGAGGCCACGGGCGCGTATCAGCTTCCTACAAACACGGGAGGCGTTTGGTCTACGAGTGCAACCTGGGGCACGGGAGCGTGGTCTGGGCCAAAGAGCCGAAACTTCCGTGTCCCAATGGGTGGCACGGGGTACTTTCTTGATGTGACCATCACCGACGCTGGCACGGCGCTGCCGGTCTTCAGTCAGTGGCAAACCGAAACCTTCGCCTTGGGGCGTCGATAAATGGCAACGACGGTTGGACAGCATCCAGTCAGTAACCTTACTTCTCCGGTCAACGGCGATCCCCTCAACGCCGATGTGGTGCGGAGCAACGATAATACCGTGCGGTCGGCGTATGTGGACCATGACGCTGACCCCGGGATTCACGTCCAGTCATCAACGCTGGCTCTTCGGCCGGCCGCGGGTACGGCGGGGCGCAAGTGGATGACGGTCGATGGCACGGTGGTGCGGTATTGGTACGACACGGGGTCGGTATGGGTCGAGGGCACGGCGGCTGGCCTGTCTTCGGCGCAGACAATCGCCTTGACTGGCGATGTGACCGGGTCGGTGTCCACGGACCTATCGACCGGGGCCAGCATCGCAACAGCAATTGGGGCTGGTGTCATTGTTAATGCAGATATCAACGCCGCCGCCGCCATCGCGGACACCAAGCTGGCGACCATCAGCACGGCAGGGAAGGTTAGCAACAGTGCCACGACCGCGACGAACGCCAATACGGCCAGCACCATCGTCGCACGCGATGCCTCCGGCAACTTCAGCGCCGGCACGATTACGGCTACACTGAACGGCGCGGCGCCGGCCGGGAGCCTGTCTGGCGCAACGCTAGCCTCTGGCGTGACCGCGTCGAGCCTGACCTCGGTTGGCACGATTACGACAGGGACTTGGAGCGCCTCAACGATTGCGGTGGCGCGTGGCGGGACGGGGGCGACGACGATCCCGACCAACGGTCAGTTGCTAATCGGCAACGGCACGGGGTATACCGTGGCGAGCCTGACGGCTGGGTCGAACGTCACCATTACCCCCGGCGCGGGGTCCATCACGATTGCGTCGGCAAGCTCTGGTGGCGATGTCGTTGGGCCGGCGTCTGCGACAGACAATGCCTTGGTTCGCTTTGACCTGACCACGGGGAAGTTGGTGCAGAACAGCGGCACTACGCTGTCGGACACCGGAACGCTGGCGATGGCTGGCCTGCTGGATATTTCGAGCGCCAGCGCTGGGCAGATTAAGTTTCCGGCCACGCAGGTGGCGTCGTCGGATGTCAATACGCTGGATGACTACGAAGAAGGCCCGTTCACGCCGACGGGCAACGGCATCACGTTTACGTCGGCGTCTGGGACGTATACGAAGATTGGACGGGCGGTCACCTTTCGGCTGGATGCACTGTGGCCGACAACGGCCAATGCGTCTAATGCGCGAATTGCCGGGTTGCCGTTTGCTCCAGCGGTGGGTACGGCGTTCGCGGTGTGGTCGGACAAGGGAACACAGGTGCAAGCGCTTTCGTCAGGATCGTCTGTATTCCTCTATGATGTCTCCGGGGTTGAGTACACGAATGCCAATATGAGTACGAAGGCGGTGTCTGTCTCAGGCGTCTACTTCGTCTAATGGGCGTCGGTGATTACCCAATCGCCCCGTTCACGTCGCCGGTCGGCATGGACCGAGCGGCGTATGAGACGCGGGGAAATGACAACGTCCTGCGGGACAAGTTCGTAGACCACCAGGCGGACGCCGTTGCGCATCCGACCTATGGACTGGACGCCAACAAGCCCACCCCGCCCGAGACGGGGATGATTTATGTGGCCACGGACACGGGCGTCTTCTGGTTTTACAATGGGACGACGTGGGTGTCCACGGCGGCGTTCCGGCAGTTTGGGGCGTGGCAGGACACAACCAACCAGACGGCGGCAGCAGCGAATACGGCATACGCGATGACGTTCAACACGCAGGACGTGGCAGACGGCATCACCTTGGTGAGTAGTTCTCAGCTGACGGTGCCGATGTCCGGCATCTACAACCTGCAATTCAGCGCCCAGCTGGTCAATACAGACTCCCAGATTCACGACGTGGACATCTGGATTCGCAAGAACGGGACGGATTTGTCTGGGACGAACGGACAGGTTTCGGTGCCGAATAAGCACGGGGCGATAGATGGTCACGCCCTGCCCGCGTGGAACTACTTCCTGAGCCTAAACGCCAACGATTACGTTCAGCTGTACTGGTCTACCGGAAACGTCGCGTGTTCCCTGCAGGCGCTGGCGGCGGTCACTCCACATCCAGCCTCCGCGTCGGTCATTGTCACCATGAATCGTATTTAACGATGCCGAAACGCAAGGTCGCCTTCTGGCGCACCAAGAACCCCGAGAAGTCCTCGACCCCCCTTACCCCCGCGCAGAAGGCAAAGGCCAAGGCGCGGGCCGAGGCGGCGGGGCGACCCTATCCGAACCTCGTCGATAACGCCGCGGTGGCGCGAGGGAGCAAGTAATGCCGATCCGTAGCAAGGCCCAACAGCGGGCGATGTACGCTGCCGCCGCCGGTCGCGGGAAGACCGGCATTTCCAAGGCCGTGGCCAAAGAGTACATTGAGTCCACGCCCACGTCTGCCTACGCCGACCTCCCCGAACGGGCGAAGCGGCGGATGGCCCTCAAGCGTAAGGGAGGTAAGTAGTCATGGCGTACCAGGATGAACTCGCTGCCGCGAACCGCCTCCCGACCCGGGAAGCGCGACTGGCCGCTCGGAACGCGGTGCGGGCCAAGTACGGGATGGAGGCGGAGAAGCGGAAGCGGGGCGGCTTTGCCGGCGCGTATGACCGCAACAAGGGGCTGATTCAGGCCGCCCTTCCGACGCTGGCCGGCTTCCTCGTCCCAGGCTCGTCCATGCTGGCAGGAGCCCTGACGGGTGGCTTGGCGCGTGGACTCGATCGCCCGGGCCAGCGTGGCATCGGGCTGGACCTTGGGCAGGCCGCTCGCGGGGCCGCGACGGGGGCCGCGCTTGGCGGTCTTGGCGGCGGCTTCCGGGGAGCGCCAGCAGCTCCTGCGGCTCCGAAGGCCCCGGCGATGCCGGCGGGCCCGGCCCCGGGTCAGGTGATGGCAACTCCGAACTACGGGGCGCAGATTGGCACGGAGGCGGCAATGGCGGCGGCTCCGGCTGCGGCTGCGGCGGCCCCTGCGGCGGCGGCCGCACCGACCACAATCCAGAAGCTCTTGGCGGCGGTGCAGCGGCCTGAGGTGCTTGCGCCGCTGGCTGGCGGGGTGGCCGACGTGCTCGGCTCCGCGCAGGATCGGGCGGTGCAGGAGCGCCGGATTCAGTTGGAGGAGGAGCAGATGCGGCAGGAGCAGGAGCGGCAGGAGCGGTTGGCCCTGCTCCTGATGCCGCTCTTCCAGCAGCAGGTGTCTCAGTACGGGGGGCGGCGCTAATGGCGACCAGTAGCTACGCCAACCTCTTCGGCACGACGGGGAGTGGCAAGAAGCAGGGGGTCGGCTTCGGCAACCTCTTCGGCCAGCAGGAAGCCCCGAAGGCCCAGCAGATGCAACAGCCTATGCAACAGCCTATGCAACAGCCGATGCAACAGCCCGCTCCGACCTTTGCACAGATGCAACAGCAGGGGCAGGCCCGTCCGGCAGCACCGGCACAGGCGGCGCCGACCCAGCCGGCGATGCTCCAGCAGTTGCAGCAGCAGATGAGCCAGCCTGCCGCCCTGACGATGGCCCCTCTGTCGCCGGGCGTCGACATGGCCCCGCCGGACTCAACGATTACGACGACTGCGGCCCCGGGGCAGGTGAACCCTTATACGGGTCGGATTCAGCCAACGCCGGCGATACCGGCGCCGACCGTGACGGTCGGCTCTCAGGCGTACGACACGCTACAGCGGCAGATTCAGGATATCCTGAATCGGCCGGTCGGATACTCGGACGAAGATTTGGCTAAGATGCGTGCGGCCAGCGTGGGCCAGCTGGAGCAGCAGTTCGGCGCAGCGCGATCCGCGTTGGAGGAAGACCTGGCCCGTCGTGGGCTGGCGTCTTCGAGCATTGCCGCGGGGCGGTTTGGGGACCTTGGGGGACAGCAGGCGCAGGCGTTGGCGGGCCTTGAGTCGAACCTCCTCCAGCAGCAGATGGAGGCGCAAGAGCGTGGCCGGGGCCAGCAGCTGACCGCCCTGACGGCGCTGGCGGGTCAGCGGGCGGACATTGATGCGCGGGCGGCCCAGCTGATGGAAGAGGCGCGGCTCCGCGGCCGCGAGATGGATATTACCGAGGCGCGGAACCTCGCAGAGCGGGAGCAGTCCGACCTGGATCGCCAGCTCCGAGAGAAGCTCGGCTTGGCGGAGTACACAGGCAAGTTCGATGGGCAGGAAACGTTTGCGGCCCAGCAGGCCCGGCAGAACCTCCTCATCCAGCTGGCGGGCATCCTCGCGCAGGGTGGTGGCGCGACGGCCGGGGCGATGCCGCAGCTCCTCAAGTTGCTGGCGGACCAGTTCGGGTTCCAGTTGACCACGCCACAGGATGACGCTGATTTGGCGAGGCGACAGCGGGAGGCGGCCGACCGGGCTGCACGAGATGCTGAGAACGCTCGCCGTGCGGCCGCGGGACTTCCGCCACTTCCTGACAATACACAGGCCTAACCGAGGAATACCCCTATGGCACGACGTGGCGCATTGACGGCAATTCAGGCGGCACTGGCGGGCCTCTCCGGAGGCGCGGCGGGGTATGTCCGCCAGAAAGAAATGCAGCGGGAGCAGGATCGGCTGAAGGCGCAGGAAGAGCGGCAGAAGTCGCGGGACATCTTTGACCTGATGCAGGCCGGATTTATGCGGCCGGAAGAACTGACGCAGCGGCAGCAGGCCGTGACGCGGCAGGGGGGCGAACTCGCCACGCAGGCGCTGATGTCCGCTCTCAACCCGCGGGCTGGAGCGCCGATGACCGCCGCAAGCGGGCCGGGAGCGGGGGCGCTCTCCGAGGCGATGGCCACGGCGGGTCGGGCCCCGTCCCAGCGGCTGACCTACGGCGGCCAGGAGTTCGTCCGGGCTGAGGCACCGATGGAGCGGCAGGAGCGGTTGGCTGGGCTGGAATATCAGCGAGATATTATGAAGACGCAGGCGGAGAGCCGACTCCGCGCTGAAGAGCGGGCCGAAGATCGCAGGTCCCGCGAACAGCAGGCGAAGGACAACGCGAAGCTCCAGCGGGACCTCACGCAGATGCGGATTGATGCGAACCGATCGTTGGCGGAGGTGCGGGCCAGCGAGGAATCGGGCAAGCCGCCGGCGCGGCCGACTGAGGCGCAGGAGAAGAGCTTCCTCTTTGCCCAGCGCATGACGGCGGCCAATCCCATCATCGAGCAGTACGGCCCGAAGGCTCGACTGGATCGTATTTCAGCGGCGCTGGCGGCAGATAACGCCGTGACCCGGGCGGTTACCAACCGGATGCTGAGTGATGAAGAGCAGCAGCTGGTGGTAGCGATTCGCCAGTTTGCCGAGCCAATCCTTCGCAAGAACACTGGCGCGGCGTTCAACAAGGAAGAAATCGGCTGGATTGAGTCGCAGGTCATTCCGGTGTCTGGCGACTCAGAGGCGACCCAAAAGTACAAGTCGGCGTCTCGACTGCGTGAACTTGAAACGTTCAACAATATTGCCCTGCCGGCGTCTCGGTATTATTCGCAATTTGGCACAGCGGCTGGTAGCGGAGCCGGTAGCACCACGCAGGCCGCTGGACGTTCGGCTGGCACTGGGACCCAGGCGCGCCGGACTCTCCCCAATAACCCGGATACATTCTAATGGCCAACGGTGATCCGACGCGCGACCCGACACAGGCGATGTTGGAGAACGTGCGCTTTATGCGGGAGAACGGGTACTCCAAGGACGAGATTGACGCCGAAATCAAGCGCTGGGCGCCAAAGATTGCCGCGTTCAACGCGGCCGAAATGCAGCGCGAAGACCCGATGGGGCTGGCCGAGATGTCTCCGGCCGCCGCCAACATCAAGGCCGGCGCACGGGCGGGACTAGAGGCGCTCCAGACGGTGGCCGCCGGGTTCCCGGGCGCTCAGCTGGCGATGTCCGGTCTGCGGGCCGCGACCAGTGGCGTCCCGGTGGAAGAGGCCAAGCGGCAGATTCAGGCCGAGGTAACTGATGTGCCGGTCGCCTCCGCAGTCGGACGGATGGCTGGTGGCCTGCCGCTGATGGCCGCTGGTGGGGCGATGGCGGGTCGTGCCCCGCAGGCCCTTCGCGGGGCGCTACAGGCCGCTGGACGGCTGCCGGTGGCGCGATCGGGTGCGGCACGACTGATGGGGGGTGGCGCTGGCCTTGCGGCTGGCGAGCAACTCCTCTCTGGGGCGCCGGGCATGGAGGGCCGTCGGCTGGAGTCGGCGCTGGAGGCCGGGGCGGTCGGAGCGGTTGCTGCGCCGGTTACGGCCGGGGTGGCTCGCGGGTTATTTGGGGCGGCGGACATTGTGCGGGCCTTGCGGACGCCGTCACGGGCCACGCAGCAGATGGGGGCCAAGGCACAGCGCGAGGCCGTGACCGGGCCGATGTTCCGGGCGGCAGAGCGAGCGGGGCAGCAGGCGGAAGCCGCTGGTATTCGGACGGGGGTGTTGGATGACCCGGAAATCCAGCCGTATGTGTTGGAGATTATGGAGAGCCCGTCCTTCCGTAAGCAGTATCCGGACCCGACCGAACAGGACCTGATCAAAGCGACCCGCGAGTATATCCTCGATGTGGCGGACAAGGCGCAGTCGGCGGCGACAGCACAGGCGGCTCGCGGCACACAGCGCGTACAAGCGGGCACGCGCCGGGCGGTTGATGATGCCCGGGCACTGGCCGACCGCCTGACGGAGGCATCGGACGTGACGACAGGCGGTCAGTATCGTGGGGCGTTGCAGGAATATGCCAAGCAGTCTGAGGCTATGCGCTTGGGCCAGCAGGCTGGTGATGTCACCCGGGCGGCCGTGTCTGGCAAGTGGACGCCGTCCAAGCGCCTGACCACAGAGAGTCCGGAGGCATTTGCACAGCGCGTGCCATCGCTGGCGCGTGAAGAGGCGCAGGCGGCGCTCCCGATGGCCCGTGCGGCCTTGGCTGAGAGCGTTGGCCTGTCCTTCAGCCCGCTCTCGGGCTTCGGCATCCCGCGCTCTGCGCAGCGCATCTACCGTGCCCGTGAGGTCTTCCAGCCGCTGGAGCAGGCGGCATCTGGCGGGCAGGCGATGACGCCGAAGTCGCTGAAGGACTACCTGCTCGCTGCGGGAATCGGCTACTAATGCCCGACTCCATCATCCCCAAGGGGCGCCTCCGAGCGCCTGCAGATAAGACGATGGTACGGGGGCAGCGGCCGTATGAGCCGCCGGCCCCCGAGGTCGTCCGGGCCCAGATGCTGGACGAGGCGCTCCAGATGATCGCCCCACACGAAGGCTACCGGGAGCGGGCCTACCGCGACCCGGCGGGCGTCTGGACGGTCGGCTATGGTGAGACGGGGCCGTCGGTGGGCCCTGGGGCAACTCGGAGCCGAGAGGCAGCGCTCAACTTCCTCCGCGGGCGCTTGGCCGAAGATGCGGCGATGCTGGAGCGTCAGCAGGTGCCACTGAGCCCCGGCCTGCTCTCGGCCACCTACAACCTCGGCCCGACCAAGCTCCGGCGCTACGGCGTACTGGAGGCGCTCCGGGCCGGGGAGTACGACCGGGGCGCAGATATTTTAGAGACGGCGACCAAGGCGCGGGTGCGTGGGCGGTTGCAGGACCTGCCGGGCCTCGTGACCCGTCGCCGGCAGGAAGCCACCAGTATTCGGAAGTCTGACCCTAACGATCCGCTCGGCATCTTCCGAACCGGGCAGGAGTAACGATGTCCAACGAGAAGAGCAGTGTGATGCTGGTGGTGGCTGGGTTCTTTGGTTCCCTGATTGCGGTCGGGAAGGCCAGCCACGGCAATATGCGGGACAACCTCCTCGCCATCAGCGCGGGGACGAGCAGTGCCTACTTCCTCACCCCGGTGGTGTTCGAGATCACGGGCATCGCGGCCAGCTCCCAGACGATGAGCGCGATGGCGTTCCTCCTCGGGGTGCTGGGCCAGCGCGGGGTCGAGATTGTCATTGGGAAAATCTTTCCGGAGGCTAAAGATGCTCCAGTCGATTAACGTCATCGCCAACGCCCTCATCTGTCTTGGCGGGCTCGCGTTCTATGTGATGCTCTTCACGAAGATTGGTGACGGCGTGAAGCAGATTGACCAGTTCGGCAAGGTCAGCTACCACGTCGTCCGCACGGGGCTGGCGTTTATCGTCGCCGGGGCGCTCTTCAACGTGTTGCTCCTCACGGTTCCCCCGGCCAGCGAGGTGCTGATGAACCTCGGCTTCGGTTTGGTGCTGTCGTGGGCGGCGGTGTGGCACGGGAAGAAGTTCGGCGTCATCACGGGCGTGAAGGCGATTGACCGGAAGACGGGCACCTACCGGGTACAGAAGTAATGAATCCTGACCTGCTCGCAGAACTCCGTCGCTTGTTCATGCCGTCCGCTCCGGCGGACGCGACTGCGACGCCAGCCCCGCCGCGCCAGATGACGATTGGGCCTCGCACGGGGACTCGGATGCCGTTGCCGGAGCCGGGGATGCTGGCGGCGATCCAGCGCTCGGCACAGCCGTCGCCGGATACCCCGGGCGGGATGCTGAACGAAATGTTCAACCCCATCCGGGCTGGGGCGCAGGCGCGGGAGTTGGCGGGTC
>Ga0255065_1000113_pt1 | contig 20874 bp, 18 predicted proteins | sample Colum_Cont_RepC__2_FD_188441 | JGI IMG/M metagenome (GOLD analysis project Ga0255065, IMG submission 188441) | Freshwater microbial communities from Columbia River, Oregon, United States - Colum_Cont_RepC_0h | ecosystem: Environmental > Aquatic > Freshwater > River | place: USA: Oregon...
AAATACTCATGGGTTAACACGTGGACAGATGGCGGGTAGGGGTGTCATGACAATGCGCCAGCGTGCACAGAGTTTTGGAAGACAATACGGAGGGAGGATTCCATCCGGTATGGGGTCAATGCTTGCTGGTGGAGCATTAGCGCTTGGTGGAACAGCAATTTCTGGTTTGGGAGATCGTGCTGGTGGTTATGACACCGCTGGCGGTTCAGCGTTGAAAACGACTGGTATGGCAGCGCAGGGTATGGGTGCAGCAAAAATGATGGGTTTAAGTGGCGGTGCGGTTATGGCTCCAATAGCAATCGCCGCAGGTGCTTATGGTGCTGGGAATTACATCAGCGGAAAGTTTAAAGATGACTCCGTCAGATCAAGAAGTATGTCAGGAGGAGCGAGTGCGCTTGCTGGTGCTGGCATTGGAGCAGCCATTGGAAGTTTTGTTCCAGTTATTGGAACAGCGGCAGGGGCAATTATTGGTGGGATTGTTGGTGGTATTACTGGTTATGTAAAAGCAGGTAAACAAAGAAAGGAAACTAGAAAAGCAGCAAAGGAACTTGTTGATGGCTACACATCAGCAGTTGATGAGGCTTTTGCTGGCGGAAATGTTGATGATCTTCTCGCAGCACGAGATCAATTAAAAAAAGATATGGACGCAATGGTCGCCTCAAATACTGACCCCGCATATGCTGCCCAGGCTCTACAAACATATAACAAAGAATTAGAAAAAACAAATTCTCAGATAAATAACTACGTATCCAATACCGGACTTGCCGAAAAATATTTTAATACTGGTGCAGAGGCTCTGAACAAACTTGCAGAGGACGCAGGCATTAACCTACAAGACAAGTTGCTTAATTTCCGAGAAGTTCTTTCTCTCGTTGGCAAAACTGCTGAAGATCAAGCCAGACTGTTGAAAGCGGCATGGTCGGGTTTTACCGCAGGGATTGTCAATCCAGTAATGGACTATTTTGATAAACAGGCGCAGGAAAGAGAACAGTTCAAGGCCGTAAACGCAGCCGCAGAAAAACTACAAGGCGGCGATGCCGGTGTCGAGTCTCGTCAAGATTTTTTGAAGAAAGCCCTTCAATATAATGTTGGAAAATTTGGTGATGTTCAAGGTTTAATGAATACGTTCAATCAACTTGAAATGGATTTGGCGCCAGGTGGAAGATTTGCCCATCTCACAGATGAACAAAAGACAGGTTTGCGAACCGATTTACGAAACGCTGGTGGCGCCCCTGACACAATTTTGAAGAATGTTAATTTCACAGATCTCGCTAATATGTCTGGTGGAATTGGCAACATGGGTGGGCTTCTTAATAAAGAAGGTCTTGTTGACCCCAAAAAACTTGAAACCTTAATCAAAAACGAAACCGCAAAAAATCCTCTCTTCTTTCAACAATACACAGACGCCGTGTCAAACCCCGACAAAGTTATTGCTGGTTCAAGAATGAATAACTTGTTGAAAGATACTGGCTATGGGGGTACTGGAACTAGTAAAGTTCTTGGTTCTCCTGACAGAATGGTTCCCGCTGCTCAAGGCGCACAAAACTATGTAGCAAACACAACCATCACTGCGGCAATGTTGGATGGCAAAACCATTGACCAAATTGAGAGGGCTATTGCAAAAGCGTTGAAAGAGCAGAGAGAGCGCGGGATGGCGCCAGTAACTGGTGGTGTGGACACAAGGACGAATAGTTAATGGCTAACACGGTGACCGTTTGGGTAAGAATGAGGGATTCGGGAGACGAAGCAAATCGTTTGCAAGCATCCACACCTGGGGCTTTGCCTCTTATTTTGCGTATGCGTTCGTCTAACCCTTCCGAGGAGCAAGATTTTGTTTTTCCATACAGCCCACGAGAAGTCAATGTTGGGCAGTTGGCGGATGAAATGGTTCAGATACCAAGACCCGGCACTACACCTATCGTTGCATTCAAATCACACAGACTCATGACTATTGACTTCACGGCACTTATTGCCCATCCGGGCGATGGTCTTATTAGGGATGTTGAAAAAGAAATTTTCAACTTGCGGTCGTTTGCTTCAAACAGCAACAAGGTTTTCCAATTAGTTAATTATGATGTTTTTACACGAGAACCTTATGTTTTTCGCAATATGAGCGAAGAAAGAGTGAGCGGTTTATTTTTCTCCATTACGGATATGAGTGTTGATGTTACAAGGAGAAATAAAGAAAATTTGATTACTCAAGCAAATGTTAAAATAAGTTTGGTTGAGAACAGAAACCCTCGTATCAATATTGTTTTGATTCCACCTTTGGTTTTGGTAAAACCTAACCCAAACTGTTCGAAGCCCAAGTTTGCGAAGAAACATCCAGAAATTTGTAAACAAAAAGAAGAAAAACATCCGTCAGGTTTCAGTTATACCGAGGTAGCCGACGCAACTCAGATATTTAATAATAAAGGATTTGGTAAAGGCACTACAGATGTAAATCATCATAAGAATTTTAAACTGTGTTATCTCGCAGCATACAAGAAAGTTTATTGGCGTCCGATGGCAGAAACTCCTTGTCTAAAGACCAAGCCGTAGCCAATGATTAGCGACCAAACAATAGTTTTTCTTGGTAACGACCAAGCAAGCGTCAGGGCACAAATCGCTCAAAGCGTCACAGGAATAAATGTTGATTATTCTGTTGATGGCGCGTCACAAATAACGGTTGAAATTGTTGACGAAAAACTCGCAATGTGGAATAACGGATATTTTGCTGTAGGCAATCTTGTAGATTTTTTTGACGGAAACAAAATGAATTACAGGGAAAGGTACATGATCGCTTCTCATGAGATTTCTGCTGGAGAAGGCGAGTATTTTCAAATTACTTTAGCGTTAAGAACTGAATCAATTCAGCGAATGAAAATGGATAAAAAACCTCAAGCGTTGAAATCAACTACCGCCTACGATTTTGCAGAAAAAGTAGCCAAAAAGTTTGGTTTAATGTTCATAGGTCAAAAACCTGTTGGTGTAAAAACCACAACAATCAAAGTCAAAACCGAAAAAAACAAAGAATCTGTTTACGATGTTTTAGTTCGTTCCGCAAAAGATTTACAATATCTTTGTTTCGTTATGCATGCGCTTCCTCCTGACGGCACAGGAGACATTCCGTTCCCAACCTTGTTTTATGGTTCACCAAAATGGCTTCTTGGGCGTTGGGGTATAGAAAAAACAGAAGAATTTACTTTTGCCAAAATTGGTGGGGGCACAGAAAAACGTCCTCTTTTTTTTATTCCTCTTAAGTACCCCAATGACGACAAGTTGAATTTTTTTCTTACTCAAGTTCCAGAAATGCGTAGGTCAATGGACAGCCCCAAGGAGTCCGAGGGTTCAGCGAGTCTGTGGGTCGGCGACAAATATGAGGAAAACATTGGAAGTGCCTACAACATTAGAGCGGGTATGACCGTGGTCGTATATGGAATTAAAGGTTTTGACGAAACGGCATATTTAATTACTTCAGTAAAATACAGGTACGGGGAGCCAGAACCTGTAGCAATAAGTTTTGCTACGATAGACAAAATATCGCCAGAAGACAAAGCAAAAATTGATAAAAAAGTAGCGGAAACAACAGTGATCGGGTAAAGGTAGAAATGTCTATTTACGGTGATTCTATGGATGGTATGGATAGGGCTAATTCGGCTGCGCAAACGAATGCCTCTTTTTCCTCTATCCATGTGGGTGTTTTGACCGCAAAAAATGATGCTGACAGAACTGGTTTCGTGAAGATACCAGCGCTAAACAACGAGGCTCAACTGGGTCCGTACAAGTTCATGGCTCATTTTACTTTTCCCGTTACTACGCCAGTCAAACAAACTTTGACCACGACAACAGGGACAGTTTCGTCAACCACCGTAGTCACCGGGGTTTCTCTGTCAGCAACCACAACAAGTATCTCTGGTGCCTACAGTTCAACATTAACCTTGCCAAATGTGGGAGAACGGGTTCTTGTTGTATTATTGAATGGTTCCCTTGATGAAGGCGTGATTGTAGGGTCAATATGAACACAATTAGATTACCGATGCGGTTTAAGAAAGATAATTTTGAGATGGAAACAATACTTGAAAACACTGATGAATATTATGCAAATCTACTTGGTTTGACTGTGCAAATGGTTCCAGGTGCTTTGCCTATATCAACTTTTTACGGTGTAGAAGACCCAACTTTTGAGTCAAGAGCAATGGCAAAAGTTGGTTTGACTTTAAGCAATCTAATTCCAGAAATAAGAGTCACGACCAGTGAGGCTGTTGTTGACAACAACGGACAAACAAATCTGGCTATCAAATTTGATCGGTTGGTATAACTGTGCCTTCACCAGACTTTAGCGAATACGTTGACCTCACCATCTTTGACAAAGATATTACTGATGTTTATGACGACGCCGTTGAATACGCACAAATTGCTTTACCGGAATTTACCCCAAGGGTAGGAACAATAGAGAACGCAATACTTGAAGCCACATCACATCAAACAGCAAGCATGATTGCAACTTTTAATCGTATGCCCGATGGGCTTATGGAAGGGATATTGAAACTAATTGGGTTTGACCGTATAGAGGCAACATCTTCGTTGGCAACAGTTGAAATCATTTTGTCTGTGAACACTGGTCAAACTATTGCTGCAGGCACCGTTTTCTCTTACGATGTTTACGACGGCGCTGGTGTTTTGACACAAAACCTCTACGAAACGACCGTAGACCTGACAATCGCAAACGGTAGTACAACCGGTTCTGTATCTGTTCAAGCGTCAACCCCGTCTCTATACCCAGATATTCCAATCCCATCTAATTTGACAGTTGTATCAAGTACACCTTTCATTTTGTCAGCCAGCCTCACGGCTTTGACTACAGCGGGAACAGACTCCGAAACTGATGAAGAATACTTTAATAGAGGGGTCACTTTCTTAAGTTCTTTAAGTAATGCAATAACAACAGCGTCTCAGTTGACGAGTTATATTGCAGTTAACTATCCAACCGTTTCAAGGTTCAAGGTTTACGATTTAACTCAAGCAAAAGAAAACGATATTACTAATGCTGTGCTTACTTCTAATGTGGTTACTTTGACAACAAGATATGCTCACGGGTTCTCTGTTGGCGATGTTGTGGATGTTGCGGATATGGCAAACAACGTATATAACGGAACATACACAATAACTGTCGTACCATCAACTACTACATTTAGGTACGCAAGAACCAACGGCAATATTGCTACTGCGGCAACCACTGTTGGAAGTGTTGTTCTTGGAAACGGAATGCTTTTTGCAACAGCAAACGTTGGCGGTGCTGTGACTATTTCTATGTGTGACTCGGCGGGGGCTGCTATTGGAACAGCCCAAAAACTTATTATAGAAAACGCAGTAGAAGACAAAGTTGTTGCTGGTTTGAATATCTTTTTACATGACATGAATACTTTCAATGTGAATGTCAGCGCAACTATTGTTGTACTGCCAAACTATTCTACGGCGACCGTGGGAACCGCAGTTTCGGAGGCAATTGAGGCATATCTTTCTGTTGCTGGTTGGGACTTTGCTACTTCGGTGAACTCTCTATATTTGACGACAATTGCATCACAGGTTACGGGTGTTAAATATGTTTCCGCTATGGATGCCACGATTAACGGCTCTACAGGTTTTGCTACAGACAGTGGTAACGATGTCACAATCCTTGAAAAAGGAGTGATTCCTATCGGTGACTGCACGACGGTTGCTACTGCTGCGTAAGCCATGGGAGTAACAAATAACTACATCCCTACGGAAGAATCAACCTTCCTAGAGGCGTCTGTCTTTGCTGCGGGTGTTGACGATCTTTGGACATCTAATGGAACAATTTCATTAGACACAGCAACATACTTGGATGCAGAATACGGTTCTTTAAAACTTGTTCCTTCTGCTAACGAAAACTATGTTCGCTATAACTACTATGCAACAACGGCAAGTACTCCGTCACAGTATTCAATAACCGCAGCATTTGATAGTGATGATTTCATTGAATCATTTATGTGGGTGAGACCTAACAAAAACTGTTCAATATTTTTGAAAACAATTTTATCAAAAGTAAACTTTGACTCGAATACGGGAGTTTACTCGTTCGTTAACCCGTTTAACCAAGTTGTCGGCGGTGAAGCAAGTGAGTCTGTAATTATTGGTGGTACAGACGAAGCCAAATGGAAACTAATTAGGTCAATTCCTGTACGGGTGCCATCAAGTGGTGTTTATTCAATACAGTTACAGATGCGAATAGTTTTTGATAATTACACCAACGCCTCTGTGAATATTGCTAGACCTTCTGCGTATCCATCATTGAGATTTTTGGATAACTTGTTTCTTCAAGGTGTAACTCAGTATGTACCTGAGGTTTTCTTTGAATCAGACTTTGCGGATTATTCTACAAATGAGCCAACATTGCCTTTGACCCGTTTTCTTGATGTATTGACGACGACTGCTGGCGACATAAACGTAACGGCTAACCAGTTTGAATATTTGGATAAAGCCTCGGGTGGTGACCCAGCCGATTTGACAACCCTAAGTCAATTTGTGGATCCACAAGTTTGTGACTCAAATTATTTAAGTTACCTTGCGCAATACAGGGGCAGACCTCTGCTTGTCACCTATCAGCCTTCTACTGAAGGTCTTGGTTGGCAAGTTTTTACACTTAATTCATCGTTACTAACTGGTCTCGACCCCAGCACTGGTTTGCCTGTTGGAACTCATGTTCTTGGAACAGGTGCCGCTAATACTGGTGCTTTACCTGAAGGTATTGAGGCTTACGCTAGATGGCAAGTAGAAACAGGATATTACGGACACAATGCAGGAACGATAGACGCGATGGTGAGCGCAGCGCAGAGAGCATTGACGGGCACCAAAACAGTGAATTATACGGTTACGCAAAATCAGATTGCTTTCACTACAAGCCAAGCCGAAACATATGGAACGGTCGTTGGTGATATTGGGACAAGTAATCCTTTTGTTTTGTCTTTGATTGAACCCGCTAAACCTCTCGGAATGCTCATCACCCACACACTGGCTGCGTGATGTAGAATATGTAGGTAAGTCAAAATTGGAGGATTCATGGAAGAAAAAAACAATGAAACTCCTGTAGACAAAGATATTGAGGAACTCCTACGAGGGGCTTTACCTCAAAGTCTTGTCACCAATTTTGTTCTTATCGCAGAAATAGTTTCTGACTCTGATCAAGAGTTGGTACTAACTATTTCGGATTCAATGACCCCGTGGCTTGCCAATGGGATGCTTGAAACCGCAATGGAAATGATGCGTGCAGGAGAGTACCAATTCCCTATAACGGAGGAAAACAATGGACAAGAACATTAAAGCAAATGTAAGCGATCAGGCTGTCAAGGGCGCCCTTTTGGGTGGTCTTGGATATCTTGCTAATAAGTGGGGTGTTTCGGCTGAGGTTGTTGCATTGGTGATGCCAGTGGCCCTGACTGCCCTTGCTTGGGTTTCAACCAAGATCGGCGACAAGAACACAACAGCGATTTTTTCGGCTGTTACAGCAATCGTTGATGCTCAGGCAAAAAGCAAGAAAAAGGCTTAACGCTTCAAATCTAATACAGGTAAGTGTTGTATTCTTAATAGGTAGTGGCGGTTTTTGCTGCATTACAGATTGAGGACTGATGCTTGCAGGGAAATACAATATTGTGTGCGATCAGGGGTCTTCCTTTACTCGTACCCTTGAAATCAAAACCGCCGAAGGTACCGTATTCTCTTTAACTGGATATACGGCTCGTATGGAGGTTAGAAGGACGCTTGATGCCTCAACCACCATTGTGTCCCTAACTACCACTAATGGTCGCATATCTATCAACGGTTCTACCGGTGTCATCACTTTGACTTTGACTGCGGTTGAGACTGCGGCTCTAACACAGAGTGGGGTTTATGATTTGGAGATAGTCAAAACCGCTACAGGCGAAGTTTTTAAGGTTGTTAGGGGAGAGTTCAAACTTGAAAAAGAGGTGTCAAGGTGAGTGATCTATCTACCCAAATAACCATGGGTAACGCCGATTTTAATGTTGTTATCGAAGACCGACGGAACATTGTAGAAATATCTAGAGAAGAACCAAATATTGTTCAGGTCAAGTTGCCCGGCGTCTCGTCCGGCACCCAGACTCTCTTTGGCGAAGGCGTCCCTTGGGAAATAGAAGTGGAAGTTTAATATGCCCAATATTGCTTCAGATTATGGCAGTGTTGGCGACATTTATATTGACACTCTAACTGGCGATTTTTACGGTCCGAAAACATCAACGGGGTGGCCAGATACGCCATTTTTTACGGCGCTATCTTCCGCGACCGTAAACGCTGCTGTTTTAAATGATCGCCACATCCATACACAGGGAGCGGCTTCAAGCACTTGGAACATAACTCATGCACTGGGGGGTAGACCTTCGGTCACGGTAGTGGACAGTGCAGGAACAGTTGTCTTTGGTGAAGTAGTATATAATAGCAACACAAGTATTACCGTTCTTTTTTCATCACCTTTTTCTGGTTATGCTTATCTGACATAAGGATTTAAAACATGGCACAAAAATTTCTTACCAATTTAGACCTTAATCAGAATCAACTGATTAATGCCACCTTTGAGAAGTTGGCTACCGACCCATCATCGGGCAACTTTGAAGGTCGCCTCATCTACAACACTGCGACCGACACCATCAAGGTGTACACGGGCGCTGCATTCAAATCCATTCCTCACTCCTTTGTTTCTGGCGGTGGCGCTGGTATTGCTGAAGCACTTACGGTTTCGGAGTCAAACGGCACAGTAACTCTCACTCTTAATGTTGCCGATACAGATAGTGCTGGTTTATTGCCAGCCACTTTCTGGCAAATGCTCAATGACGCCACCTCTGATGCGACGGCTTCCAAACTTGTAAAACGTGATGCACAAGGTAATGCAAAGGTTGCTACACCTACAGACGCTGCTCACATTGCCACTAAGGGTTATGTTGACGCTGCTCGTCAAGGTCTTGATGTTAAGCAATCCGTAAGGGTTGCTACCACTGCGGCAATTAACCTTTCATCCGACCTAAATAATGGCGACACCATTGACGGTGTAACTCTTGTTACTGGTGACCGCGTTCTCGTAAAGAACCAAAGTACTGCGCTTGAAAACGGTATCTATGTTGCTACTGCTTCTGGTGCAGCATCGCGGTCATCTGACGCAAACGGAACAGCCGACACGGGTGAACTCAAGTCGGGAACTTTTACTTTCGTTGAAGAAGGTACTGTCAACTCCGATAAAGGATTTGTTGTTTCCACAAACGGAACAATCACAGTTGACACAACAGGAATCGCATGGACACAGTTCTCTGGTGCTGGTTCGTTTACATCAGGTGATGGTCTTTCTCAAGACGGAAACACAATCCATGTCAATGTCACTGCAAACCGCACGGCAATTGTGGCTGATGCCATTGATATTGCGTCAACCTATGTTGGTCAGTCTTCAATCACAACCCTTGGCACGATTACGACAGGCGTTTGGAACGGTACAGATGTTGCTGTTGCAGACGGTGGTACTGGTGCAAGCGATGCGACTACTGCAAGAACAAACCTTGGTATTAAAACAACTGGTGGTGCGGCTAGTACAACTACCGCAACCCTTGCTCGAGTTGCCGCTCAAGGCAATACGGCACATTCATCTGGGACTTCAACGACAGCCGTTGTTCATAATTTCAATACAACTGACGTAATTGTTCAGGTATACGAAGTAGCAACAGGCGAAACTGTTATCGGTGATGTTAATCGAACCAACGCTGACACGGTCACTGTTGTATTGTTGGGCAATCACTCAGCAAATGCGTTTAGGATTGTCGTAACCGCAGTTTAAAACATAGTTGACCTTGAGGGGTCAACGAACGATAAGCAATAGCGATTGAGGTCGCAAGTGGCACAAAAATTCGTTACCCCTATAACTATAAAAAATTTGGCATCCTCTGGTTCGGATGCGCTCACAGTTTTCTTAAACGGCGAAGCCTATGGTCGTGTAAAACTTGAAGCAGGCGGTCGTATCTCTTGGAGTAACGGCGAAGGCGGATACGACACAAACATTTACCGTGATTCAGCAAATGTTCTTGCTACTGACGATGTCTTAAAAGCAACTGCTGGCATCATCACTATGGCGGTTGCTGGTGCACCAACTGCCGCACTTGCTGACGGCGCACTCGCAGTAGACACCACGAACAATACTTTTTACTTCCGAGCCAACGGTGCGTGGAGTGAAATCAGTGGTAACTCCACAATCACCGTAAGTGACACAGCGCCAGCCGATGCAGAAGTTGGTGCTCTTTGGTTTGATTCCACAAGCCTAGAAATGTTTATTTACTACGGCTCGGCTTGGGTTCAACTCAATGCCGATACCGGCGCAGAAGAACTATCCGACCTGTTTGATATTGAATTTAATAATCTTATCGCTGGAGAAATTCTTAAATACGACGGCGAAAAGTGGGTAAACGAAACTGGTCCAAGCATAACGGTCAGCGATACAGCGCCTACGGGTTCATTTGCGGGCGACCTTTGGTATGACTCAACAAGCCTTGAAATGTTTATTTATTACGGCGGTAATTGGGTCGAAGTAAATGCTGAAACTGGCGCAGAAGAATTATCCGATTTGTTTGACATAGAGTTTGCGAATCTTGCCTCAGGTCAAGTTCTTAAATACAATGGCGAAAAATGGGTCAACGATACAGATAACGCTGGCACGACAATCAGTTCGATTGATGACATCAATGATGTAACAATTACTTCTGCCGCCAGCGGTCAGTTTCTTAAGTGGAACGGTACTGCATGGGTGAACGACGCAATAGATTTAGGCACAGATACAACTGGTAATTACATGTCGGCAGTAACTGCTGGCACGGGAATCTCAGTAACACATACACCAGGTGAAGGTTCTTCTGCTGCTATTGGGTTAAATGCCACACTTGACAATTTATCTGATGTCACAATTACTTCTGCTGCTAATGGACAAGTACTTCAATGGAATGGAACTGCTTGGGTTAATGCCGCCGCTGCTTCTGGTGGCGCAACCGTCAATGTTTCAGAAACTGCACCGGCGTCACCAAGTGCTGGCGACCTTTGGTTTGAATCAGACACAGCAAAAACATTTATTTATTACGATTCTCAGTGGATTGAGGTCGGACCACAGCCTGGTGGTGGAGCGCAAGTACTTACAACTAAGGGCGACCTTCTTTCTCGAGACGCAAGCAATTTTGCTCGTTTAGCCGTAGGGACAAACGGATATTTCTTAAAAGCGGATTCGTCGGCTACAACAGGTTTAACTTGGTCGGCAGTTCCCACAATCAACAATCTTGATGACATTGGTGATGTAACAATTACCTCAGTAAGTAGTGGTCAAGTTCTAAAATGGAACGGTACTGCTTGGGCTAATGCCGCTGATGACGCTGGTACAACAATTAGTTCCATTGACGACATTAACGATGTAACTATCACAAGTGCAACTAGTGGACAATTTTTAAAGTGGAACGGTACAGCGTGGGTCAATGATGCAATTGACTTAGCAACAGATACGACTGGTTCGTTTGTTCAATCATTAGTTGCAGGCACTGGCGTTACTCTTGCCAATAACTCAGGAGAAAACGCCACCCCAACAATCACTGTTGATACATCAGTAATCCAGGCTCGCGTAACGAACGTAACTGATACAGAAATTGGCTACTTAGATGGAGTCACTTCCGCAATTCAAACACAGATTGACACTAAAGCGCCAATTGCCTCGCCAACTTTCACTGGAACAGTTTCTGGCATCACGGCAACAATGGTTGGGCTTGGTTCAGTCAACAACACCGCTGATACTGCAAAACCTGTTTCCACCGCACAACAAACGGCTCTTGACTTAAAAGCAAATCTTGCCTCTCCAGCATTGACTGGAACACCAACTGCACCAACAGCAGCATTAGCAACAAACACAACACAAATTGCAACTACGGCTTTTGTTCGTGCAGAAGTTGCCGCACTTGTTGGTACTGCTGGCGCAACGCTAGATACTCTTGGCGAACTCTCTGACGCACTTGGAGATGATGCAAACTTTGCCGCCACAACAGCAACTGCTATCGGTCTCAAAGCACCGCTTGCCTCCCCCACATTCACAGGAACGGTTACGGTTCCGACACCATCCAACAATACTGATGCGTCTACAAAAGCATATGTTGACGCTGCTCAATCAGCGGCACAGGTTTACGCAGACTCGCTAACTTATTCAATTTCGGATTTAACCGATGGTGTAACCGCCAACGCCGCTGAACTAAATGTTCTTGACGGCATCACGGCTTCTACTGCTGAATTAAATATTCTTGACGGCGTAACTTCATCAACGGCTGAATTGAATATTTTAGATGGGGCGACTCTTTCAACAACAGAATTAAATTATGTTGACGGCGTAACTTCAGCAATCCAAACACAATTAAATGCAAAGGCTCCTTTAGCAAGCCCTGCGCTAACTGGTACACCAACGGCACCAACTGCTTCTGCTGGAACAAACACGACACAAGTTGCCACAACTGCTTTCGTAGTTGATGCAGTTAATACCGCAACAGCGGCAAACACTGTAGAACTTGGAACGGACACAACCGGCAACTACATGGTCAATGTGTCTGCTGGAACTGGTATTTCGGTTACGCACACACAAAGCGAAGGTTCGACGGCAACAGTTGCTATCAATGCAACACTAGATAATCTTTCCGATGTTTCTGTTGCCTCACCAACAACTGGTCAATTTCTTAAATGGGACGGCTCAGCGTGGGTTGCATCAAATGTTGGGGCATCGGTTTCTTCAACAGCACCAACATCACCAACACAGGGTCAGATTTGGTTCTATCAAGACACGGCACAAACATTCGTTTATTACGGAACAGCATGGATTGAAATTGGTGGAAGCAACGGTTCCGCACGAGTTCAAGTAAGTTCATCAGCACCAGCAAGCCCTCTTGAAGGCGACCTGTGGTTTGATTCAGATACTGCACAAACATTTGCGTATTACGATTCTCAATGGGTTGAAATAGGTACTGGCTCTGTATCTTCCGTATCTATTAGTTCAAGCCCACCTGCCTCGCCTGCTGAAGGCAACATGTGGTTTGACTCCGACACTGCACAAACATTCACCTACTACGACTCACAGTGGGTTGAACTTGGCGCTTCTGGTATGGCGGCAACAATTTCAGATACAGCACCTGCTTCACCAATAGCAGGACAGGTTTGGTTTAATTCAAGTTCTGGTGCAACATTTGTTTACTACGGTGGGGTTTGGGTTGAAGTTGGTGTAGCACCATTTGACCAACTGTTAAGCACTCTTGACGCAAAAGGCGACCTGCTCGTCGGTACAGCAGATAACACGGTTGCCAAATTAGCCGTTGGTTCAGCAAGCCAAGTTCTTGCCGTTGATTCATCTACAGCAACTGGTCTTACATGGAGCACACCAGCAACCGAGGACTACTACATCACCAACTCTGGAAGCGGCGCATACTTAATTAACGGTGTTTCTAACGGAACAATTCATTTCAAAAAAGGCAAAAAATATAAAATCGTAGTTAATGCAACGGGTCACCCGTTTTGGATACAGACAGTTTCGGGTGGATATTCGTCAGGCAATGTTTACAGCACAGGCATCACAAATGGTGGAACACAAAATGGCACAATCATTGTGGAACTTCCACAAAACGCCCCTGACACCCTTTACTATGCTTGCCAATATCACAGTTCAATGGCTGGTTCTATCTCGACACTCAGCATTGAACCAGATGTCAAAACAGAGTTAAATACAAAAGCATCAACAGGAAAATCAATTGCAATGGCGATTGTTTTCGGAGGGTAAATTATGGCAGCACCAAATATAGTAAACGTCACAACAATCACAGGCAAGACTGCGGTTCTTGCCGTAACGACTTCTGCGACAGCAATCGTTACGAACAGTGCTGCAAGCGGACAGGTATTAAAAGTTAATGCCTTGTACGTATCAAATGTTGACGGCACAAATACGGCTGATGTAAACGTAGATATATTCCGTTCTTCTACTGCTTATCATATTGCCAAAACTGTTTCAGTTCCAGCAGACTCAACTTTGGATGTTATTTCTAAGTCAATTTATTTAGAAGAGGGTGATACTCTTCGTTTAACAGCAAGTGTAAACTCGGACTTAGAAGCAGTTTGCAGTTATGAGATTATTGCGTAATGCGTTCTAATGGCGGATTTATTGGAGGGAAGAAGACGGTAACTGGTTCTGCTGCGTCTGGTATTTGGGCTATGCGTGACCAACAAAGAGAAAAAGGTGCAAGCAACTGGCCAAGCGTTCCTTTTAATGCAACAGTAACTTTGTTGGGCGGCGGAGGTGGCGGTGGTACTGGTAATGCACAATGGGCTGGCGGTGGTAGTGGCGGAGGCTATTTAGTTGCAGATTTTTTAGTAGCAGATTCTGTGAATTATTCAACAACTGTTGGTGTTGCTGGGGCAGGGCAAACTGCCTGTAACAACTCAGACCATAGAACTGTTGGAAAAGGAGGGGACTCTATTTTTTCCTCATCTTCTGCTGGTGGCGGGCAAGGTGGTAACTCACTGAGTGTTGGAGCGAGTGGAATCGGTGGGACAAATGTTACTACTGGGTCAGTAAGCGTTACTACGAATTATGTTGGGCAAACTGCAGCATATACAGGTGGCGACTACAACAATGCAGGTGGAAATAATGGTTTAAGAAATGGTAATGGAACAACAACTTACGGAGCAGGAGCATCTGCAGGTCCGAATAGCCAAGCAGGAGCGTCTGCTTCAGGAAAAGGCAACGGTGGTGCTGGTGGTCCATCATGTCAGACCCCCACTGCTGGAGGAGGTAATGGCTCTATAGGTGTAGTTATTTTGACATATCCAGATTCAAAGACGATTACTATCGGTGCAGGTTTAACAGGTACGACAGCGGCTCCATCTGGGGGTTTTAAAACAACAACACTTACCGCTGGCACAGGAAACGTGAGTTGGTCATAATGAATACTGAATCAAATCTCATCAATAAACAATGTAAAATATACAACGGAGGAAAATAAACATGGCACATTACGCATTTCTAGATGACGAAAATATCGTTACAGAAGTCATCGTCGGTAAAAACGAAGGTGAAGACGGTATCGATTGGGAACAATGGTACGCAGAGTTCCGAGGTCAGCCTTGCAAGCGCACCTCGTACAACACTTATGGTGGTCAGCACAACAATGGCGGTACCCCATATCGTAAAAACTATGCTGGCATTGGCTATAAGTACGACGCGACACTAGATGCTTTCTACGCCCCACAACCATATCCATCGTGGATTCTTGATGAAGACACTTGCGTTTGGGAAGCACCTGTTGCTTACCCAGCAGGCGAAGGAATGTACTCGTGGAACGAAGCAGACCAAAGTTGGGATGAAGTAACTCCCTAATGGCTATCTCCTTCCCCGGCTCTCCTTCAGTTGACGACACCTACGCTGTAGGTTCGCGTATCTGGGTATGGAACGGTTCGGTTTGGGAAGTTGACGCTTCGGTTGGCGCAGTAGTAGTTGCTTCTAACGACATTACTGATGGCGCAGTATCTGCAGCAAAATTAGCAGCCGATTCAGTAACAACAGCGAAGATTGCTGACGATGCAGTCACGGCAGCCAAACTTGCAGATACTGCGGTAACGGCAGGTTCTTATACTCACTCAAGCATCACCGTGGATGCTCAAGGTCGAGTTACTGCCGCTTCTTCTGGTTCTGTTGCGGCTTTAGCAACTCTTGCCTCACCAACATTCACCGGCAACGTTGTATTACCAAACACAACAACAATTGGTGATATTTCGTCCACCGAACTTAGTTATTTGAATAATGTTAGTTCTGCTATTCAAACACAATTGAATAACAAACAAGCAGTTGTCGCAAACGTATCTGACACAGAAATTGGATACCTTGACGGCGTTACATCGGCAATACAGACTCAGTTAAACAATAAGCAAGCAGTCGTTGCCAATGTTTCGGATACAGAAATTGGATATTTGGATGGTGTCACTTCGGCAATTCAAACCCAAATCAACACAAAAGTAAACAAGACATCTTTGCCTGTTTCTGTTTCGGATTACGGCGCAGTTGGTGATGGAGTCACAGACGACACCAATGCGTTTTCTAATGCGGCACAAGCACGGACTGGTGCGGTTACTTACACGGATAACGGAATCTTAAGAGCAAATTGTGTATTTGTAACAATCCCAGATGGTAACTATGTTCTTTCCAGCCGAATAGATACTGGTGGTCGAGAAGTTGTTTGGGTTGCAGACCGTGGCGCAAAAATCCTTAACCCAGAAAATCTTAACGGCGACCTTCTTCGTGAAGGTCAAAGAATTATGTCGGCTCCCTATGGCAACGAAGATAGTGCGACTGGTTTTGCGGTAAGGCTTTATCCAAGCGGTTCTGATTTCAATAGCGCCGCAGAAGTTTTGGGTGTAACCAATGAAACAGATATTTCTATCTACACCGACCGTGACGCGGTTTCTTTTTTTGCTGATGTGCTCGCACCACCACCAACACTCACTCTTACTAGTGCGACCTACACTGCCACGACCGTAATTCCTGCTTCAACAATAAGCGAAGCAAACAGAAGACTATTACGTAAGGGTATGATTATTGATACCGCTCACAGTCCGACAAAATACAGCGGATTCATTACTGGTTGGGCGGCTAACGGTTCAAGTATCACAGTTGAGGGTTGGTATTTGGCGAATGGAACAGTGCAGTCTGCCTCTACTCCCCCTGGTTCCGCAACTGCTTATGTAAATCCGTTCACAAAAGTTTGGGCGCATAACGCCAATGTTCTGATGGACGCCGACTCACATGCGGTAGCAATGACTGGTTTTGAATTGGGTCTTGTTGACAACAAGGAAGCGTCAACTGCCGCTTCTGGTGGTTCGCACTATGTGTGGGGTTTTGATGCTGTAAATCTTGGAACATATAAAGTTCAAAGTTTCTTTGTTGCTCGTGGTTCAGGTTTCGTTGGTTTGCGAGTAGATGATGCCGATACCGGTTTGTATTACACGGGTGGCACAAATGTTTTTGATTCATACATAAGTAATCAGCGTTCGGCGCTTCTTCGTGCCGATGGAACAATGGAACTTGGCAAACAAAATACTGCCGCAACTTGGTACGCAGATATTCATACTTCAGGAAATAACGAATCAGTCAATGACTACGACGCAAGAATTCAAGTAAGCGGTGGCACAACAACTGACGGCAGTGCAACCGTAACTTTCTTCGCCACAAATACTGATACACAGATTTTGCGTCCAAGAGCAGATGCAACATATACGCTCGGCGCCGCTTCTCGTAGATGGACAACCGTGCATGCGACAACAGCAACAATCAATACTTCTGACGAAAGAGAAAAAGAACAAATTGGCGACATTGATGAAGCAGTTTTGCGTGCGTGGGGAAATGTCAACTACCAACAATTCAAATTTAAAGACGCTGTTGCCCTGAAAGGTTCAAGCGCTAGATGGCATGTTGGTTTAGTTGCCCAAAGAGTTAAAGAAGTTTTTGAGGCTGAGGGTATTGACCCGTTCGCATACGGTATTCTTTGTTACGACGAATGGGAAGAACAAGAAGAAAAAACTGAGGAAGGTGTCGGCGTGGTTCAAGAATTTGAAGCGGCTGGCAACAGATACGGAATCCGTTACGAAGAAGCACTCGCTCTTGAATGTGCCTATCTAAGAAGCAGGTTGAGTTAAATGCCTGCCATAAATTTTCCTGCTTCTCCTAGCGTTAACGACCTTTTTACCTCTGGTGGTAAAACTTGGCAGTGGAACGGAACATTTTGGAGTCTTGTTGTCTCTGGCAACTCAATAGGCACAGGAAGTATCACTGACGACAAGTTGGCTTCTAGTTCTGTAACTACAGCAAAAGTTGCTGATGGTGCGATTACTGCTTCCAAGATTGCTGACGGAACTATTGTCGCCGCGGAGATTGCGGCTGATGCTGTTACTACGGCAAAGATTTTGGATAGCAATGTCACGACAGCCAAAATTGCTGACTTAAATATAACAACAGGAAAACTTGCCGCAAATGCTGTTACGGAAGCAAAGATAAATGCTGATGCTGTAACTACAGCAAAAATTCTAGATGCCAATATTACTGCGGCGAAACTTGCGTCAAGCGCTGTAACTGAAGCAAAGATTGGTTCGGGTGCAGTCACCCAAGCAAAACTTACCTCAGGTTTATCAGGAATTACGATTACGACAAGTTCTTTAGTCGGCTCAGTTATTACTTCGCCGTTTACAAATCAATTTGCGTTCTTCTCTGACACTAATGTTTTAAGTAGATGGAATGGTTCGGCTTGGGTCTCAGGAGTTGCTACAGCGCCGACAGAAGCACCAACAAGTTTGGCTTTAGTTTCCGCAACTACAACTACTGCAACTATTTCTTTTGCCGAGGGGGCATCTGGTGGTTTACCAATTTCCAACTACCAATATGCGCTCTCTACAAACGGTGGCTCTTCGTATGGTTCCTATAACGCATTGAACCCAGCAGATTTCACAACGCCAATAACGATTACTGGATTAACTGCAGGAACTGCCTACTACATAAAACTAAAAGCAGTCAACGCTCAAGGTGTAAGCACTATTGAATCATCTGCGTTGTCTTTTAGTACATCAAATCTTTCTGTTGAATATCTTGTTATTGCTGGCGGCGGAAGTGGTGCTGGTGGAAACGGGGGAAATGATGGTGGAGGCGGTGGCGGTGCTGGTGGTTATCGTTCATCTGTTTCTGGAGAGTCCAGCGGAGGCGTTAGCACTATTGAATCAGCATTATCTCTCGCTACTGGGACATATACAGTGACGGTAGGTGCAGGTGGTGCTGGAACAGCACAAAATGTCGTTGGCACCGATGGAGCAAATTCTGTATTCAGCACTATCACATCAACGGGCGGCGGTGGCGGTGGCAATGGCAACGTTTCTGGAAGACAGGGAGGCTCAGGTGGCGGTGCTGGCGGTGGTGGTGTTGGTGGTGCAGGCGGTGCGGCAGTTTCCCCCACACAAGGTTTTGCAGGACGTCTATCGTTGGATTTTAGGTCTAATGGAAGTTTGGTAGGCGGCGGCGGCGGCGGCGCTGGCTCAACGGCAGCAACACAGAATGGAACCAATGCTGCACGTCCCAATGGAGGCGCTGGTCTTGCTTCTTCTATTACTGGGTCATCAGTAACTCGCGGCGGAGGCGGAGGCGGAGGCGGAGGCGCTGGTGGTACCCCTGGAAATACTTTAGGCGGAACAGGTGGTACAGGTGGCGGTGGTGGTGGTGGCGACAATGCAGGTAGTGGTGAGGCTGTTGCTGGAACTACAAACCTTGGCGGTGGTGGCGGTGGAGGCAGAAACATAGGAGGCACCAACACGGGCGCTGCTGGTGGTTCGGGAATTGTAATTATTCGCTACCTCACAGCAGACGCTTCAGGTTTAACATTTACTGTAGGTGCTGGTTTGACGAGCGCAACGACAACATCTGGCTCTTACACAGTTAGAACTTTTACTGCTGGTACAGGGAACTTGGTGATTGCGTAATGGCTATTGATTTTCCAAACTCCCCAGCAAACAACGACACATTTACCTCGAACGGTAAAAGTTGGCAGTACAACGGCACAGCATGGGTAATGAAAGTATCCGAAGCGATACTTGCTGACGGTGCAGTCGTTGCCGCAAAGATTGCTACAAGTGCAGTCACGACTGCCAAAATAGCGGCAGGTGCAGTAACCGCAGCAAAACTTGGTAACGATATTTCGCTCACACCAGCCGATGGTTCTATCACCGCGGCAAAGATTGCTTCTGATGCAGTAACAACGGCAAAAATTCTTGATGCAAATGTCACGACTGCAAAAGTTGCCGCTAATGCAATTACCCAAGCCAAACTTGCTTCAAATGTTTCAGGCATCACTATTACGACTACGGCTAACAGAAGTACTGATATCCCATCTCCGTTTACTGCACAGTTTGCTTTCTTGACCGACACCAACACACTTCAAAGATGGAGTGGTAGTGCTTGGACAAATGTTATTGCATCCCCACCTGGTGCACCAACATCTTTGAGCGCAACAGCACTGAGCACCACCTCGGTATCAGTTGCCTTTACTCCTGGGGCATCGGCAGGTGCTTCTACAACAAATTACAAATATGCTTTGTCAACTGACGGCGGCTCTGCTTACGGTGAACCAACAGCAGTTGACCCAGTAGACGCAGTATCGCCAATTACAATTTCTGGTTTGACTAGTGGAACTACTTACCACATTAAACTTAAAGCAGTTACCGATGCTGGTGATTCAGATTTTTCATCAGCGACGTCTATATTGGTGCCAGGAGTACCATCTGCCCCAACATCGCTAAGTGCGACATCGGGAACAACAACTGTTTCAATCGCATTTACGGCAGGAGCAAATGGTGGTTCAGCAATAACAAATTACCAATATGCAACTTCCACCAATGGTGGTTCTACCTATGGTTCATTCACTGCGCTTAACCCAACAGACGCTACAACTCCAATCACGGTTACTGGATTAAGTGAAGGAACCGCCTATTACATAAAACTTAAAGCAGTCAATGAATATGGTGCTGGCGCAGAATCTTCTGCGGTTTCATTTACCCAAGGCTTTGCAATTGACTACCTAGTTGTTGGTGGTGGAGGCGGAGGCAGTGGAATCGGCGGCGGAGGTGGTGGTGGTGGATTGCTTAGTAGTTTAAGTCAAGGTGCAGGCGCTAGTGGTGTTACTGGCTCAGCAGTAACTGGAGCAAAAAGTACGAACTATACAGTGACCGTAGGTGCTGGCGGTGCTGGCAAAGCATATAGTTCTGGTGGATTTTTAGTAGCGGGTTCATCTACGT
>Ga0255065_1000119_pt1 | contig 20533 bp, 10 predicted proteins | sample Colum_Cont_RepC__2_FD_188441 | JGI IMG/M metagenome (GOLD analysis project Ga0255065, IMG submission 188441) | Freshwater microbial communities from Columbia River, Oregon, United States - Colum_Cont_RepC_0h | ecosystem: Environmental > Aquatic > Freshwater > River | place: USA: Oregon...
GCCTGGGCCAGCGCGGCCGGAATCAAGCCGGCGGACCTCGAGTTCTTCGAGACGCGGATCCGGCCGGTGCTCGTCGCGGAATGCTACGAGTGCCATGACGCCAAGAAGCAGAAGGGCGACCTGCGGCTCGACCATCGCGAGGCCTTGCTCAAGGGCGGTGAAGAAGGTCCGGCCATCGTCCCGGGCGACGCGAAGCGTAGCCTCCTCCTCCAGTCCATGGACCATAGCCATGAGACGCTGCAGATGCCGAAGAAGCGGCCGAAGCTCGACGCCAAGATCGTCGCCGACTTCGCGGAGTGGGTGAACCGCGGCGCGCCCGACCCGCGCGACCGCGCCCCGACCGAGTCGACCCCTCCCGCCTGGTCGGACCTGCTGACGGTCCGCAAAAGTTGGTGGAGTTTCCAGCCGATCGCCTCGCCGAGCGTTCCCGCCGGCAAAGCCGCCAGCCCGATCGACCGTTTCCTCGATGCGAAGCTCGCCGCCGCCGGCATCGCGCCCTCGCCGCCCGCGGACAAGGCCACCCTGCTCCGCCGCACGACGTACGCGCTCACGGGGCTTCCCCCGACGCCGGACGAGCTCGCGGCCTTCGCGGCCGACGGTTCCCCCGAGGCCTTCGCGAAGGTCGTCGACCGCTTGCTGGCCTCGCCGCGCTTCGGCGAACACTTCGCCCGCCGCTGGATGGACCTCGTCCGCTACGCCGACACGCACGGCAGCGAGGGCGATCCGGCGATCCCGCAGTCCTGGCGCTACCGGGATTACCTGATCCGCGCCTTCAACACCGACGTCCCCTACGACCAGTTCGTGCGCGAGCACCTCGCGGGCGACCTCCTCAAGAACCCTCGCCTCAACCCCACGGAGGGCCTCAACGAATCGATGCTCGGCACCGGCCACTTCCGGATGGTCGAACACGGCTACCAGCCGGTCGACACGGTCGACGAGCAGGTGCGCAACGTCGACAACCAGATCGATGTGGTCAGCAAGACCTTCCTCGGCCTGACGGTCTCCTGCGCGCGCTGCCACGACCATAAGTTCGACGCGATCAGCCAAGCCGATTTCACCGCGCTGTACGGGATCTTCGCCTCGAGCCGCCCCGGCCAGGTGACGGCAGATTCGCCCAACCTGCTCGACCGGCACCGCGAGCGACTGGAGGCGCTGAAGCAGGACCTGCGCGCGGAGCTGTCGCGCGACTGGCTCCGGCAGACGGAGGCCTTACCCGAGGCGCTCCCCCGCCTGCAGGCCATCGCCACCGAACGGGCCGCGCTGACCGCACGACTGGCCGCCCTCGAACGCGCGACCCGCGCCGCGGACTTCCGCCAACGACGGCTCCACCCCGCGGCACCGGGACCGACGCCGAGCCACGCCTGGACCTTCGCGAGCGATGGGCGCGACGCCCTCGGCGGGCTGGACGCCAAGTTGGTCGGTGGCGCGGTCATCAGGAATGGCCGCCTGATCCTCGATGGCGAAAAGGCGTTTGCCGAGACCTCCCTTGCGAGCGAGACGCTCCGGGCCAAGACCTTGGAGGCCTGGGTCGTCGTGCCGACGCTCGACCAACGCGGCGGCGGGGTGATCGCGGTGGAGACGATCGGCGGCGCGGTCTTCGATGCGCTCGTCTTCGCCGAGCGCCAAAAAGCGCAATGGATGGCGGGCAGCAACGTCGGCCTGCGGTCCCAGAACGTGAACGGACCGACCGAAGTCGCCCAGCCGGCCACCCCCGTCCATGTCGCCGTCGTCTATCGACCCGACGGGCGGATCGAACTCTACCGCAATGGCCAACCCTATGGTTCCGGCTACGGCCCCGCGAACGAGCGCGCGGGTTTGCAGGTCTTCGAGGCGGGCAAAGCCCACCTGCTCTTCGGCCGTCGGCACACGGGAGGCGGCAACGCCTTCTTCCGGGGCGAGATCGAGGAGGCCCGGCTCTACGACCAGGCCCTGACGCCCGACGAAGTCCAGGCGTCCTTCCAAGCCGGCCCGACGCGCGGCGAGACCTCCCCCGCCGAACGCGCGCGCGCCGCCCTGCCGCCCGAGGCCGCGTCGCTGCGCGCCCGACTGGAGGCGCTGCCACCCCTATCCCCGCTCGAGTCGGCGCTCAGCGGCACCCCGGCGGTCGGTCATCCGCTGCGCTTCCTTGGCGAGAAGGCCGGCGGCGCCCAAACCGTCGAGACGAAGGTCGACCCCGCTTGGGACCTGAGCGCCGGGGGCGCCGCGGGTTGGTTCCGTGCGGGCAACGGGCTATCCTCCCGGCACACCCCCGGCGAATTTCGGGTGACGGAGGAAGGTCCGGACATCGTCCGGCAGATCCTCCCCTCAGGCCTGCACTCCCATCTTTTGTCCAACCGGCATAGCGCCGTCCTCACCTCCCCGCGCTTCCGCGTGACGACGGATTTCGTGAGCGTACAGGCGATGGGCAAAGGCGCGACCCTGCGGCTCATCCCGGACAACTACCCGCTCTCGCCGGGAGGCAGCCGCTTCCCCAAGGCGACCAACAACTCCGAGCAGCCCACTTGGATCACGCTGGACACGGCCTACCGCAAAGGCTCCTACGCCTACCTCGAGCTGACGCTGCCCGCCGACTCGACCCAGCCCGAGGGGGATATCGCCCAAGCAGGGTGGTTCGGCGTCCGCCAGGTCGTATTCCATGCGACGCGCGAGGGCGGCCCGAAGGGCAAGGCGCTGATCGCCGCCGTCCCTCGTTTCGTCGACCTCAACCAGGCCGCCGATGCCTTGACCCGAGCGGCCCAAGCCTGGGGTCAAGATGAGGCCGACGAGACCCAGGCGGCCTTGCTGGACGCGGCCTTGCGCCACGAGATCCTGTCGGCCCGCTCCGATCGTTCGGACCGCCTCACCGCCCTGATCAAGGAGTACCGACGCCTCGCCAGCGAGATCGTCGCCCCGCGCCGCGCCCCCGGAATGCTGGAAGCGACCGGCTTCGACCAGCCGCTCTATACCCGCGGCGACCACCTCAAGCCCACCGCCGCGGTGCCCCGTCGTTACCTGGAAGCGTTCGATGCGACCCCCTTCGCGACGTCCGGCAGCGGACGACTCGAGCTCGCCGCCAAGATCGCTTCCGCCGAAAACCCCCTGACCGCGCGGGTGATGGTCAATCGGCTTTGGCAACAGGCCTTCGGACGGGGCTTGGTCGGCACCGTCGACAATTTCGGCCGGCTCGGCGACCAGCCGACGCACCCGGAACTGCTCGACTACCTCGCCCGGCGGTTCATCGACCAAGGCTGGTCCGTCAAGACGCTGCTGCGGGAACTCCTGCTGACGGAGGCCTTCGCCCGCGACAGCCGTCCGACCGACTCCACCCTCGCCAAAGATCCGGCCAACGACCTGCTCGCGCATGCGCGGGTCCGCCGGCTGCAGGCCGAAGAATTGCGCGATACGCTGCTGGCCCTGGCGGGCCGGCTCGAGCATCGCCCCTTCGGCCCCGGGGACAACGCCCTTGCCCCACCCGCCGCCCAAACCCGTCGCAGCGTCTACCTGACGGTCCGTCGGAATAGCCTGAACCCGCTGATCACGACCTTCGACGGCCCGAAGCCCTTCACCACCGTGGGGCGTCGCGACGCGACCAATGTGCCGGCGCAGTCGCTGACCCTTCTCAACGACCCCTTCGTGCTCGAGGCTGCCCGCCGTTGGGCGGCCGCGTCGGCGCCCGGCCGGGACGACGCCGCGCAGGTCGACCGTCTCTTCGTCCAAGCCCTCGCCCGTCCGGCCACCGCGGGGGAACAGGCCGCGGCGGCCCGCTACCTGCGGGACCTACGGGCCGTCCCCGGCGCGACTCCCGCGCAAACCTGGGCGGACTTCGCCCAGTCGGTCCTCAACCTCAAGGAGTTCCTTTACGTCAAATAAGATGCACCCGCTCACCCGCCGCGAACTCCTCCGCCGCTGCTCCCTGGGCTTCGGCGGCATCGCCCTGTCCGGCCTGCTCGCCTCGCCGGCCTTCGGCGCCGAGACCGCGGGCACGCGCCCGCCCAAGGCCAAGGCGAAGAACGTCATCTTCTGCTACATGTCCGGCGGCGTCTCGCACGTCGACTCCTTCGACCCCAAGCCCGCGCTGACCAAACTCCACGGGAAACCGATGCCGGTGCCGGTCCAGCGCACGGTGTTCAACAACAACGGCAACATCATGGGCAGCCCGTGGGAAACCAAACGGTACGGCCGGTCGGGACTCGAGATGACCAACCTCTTCCCGCAGATCGCCGGCTGCGCCGACGACCTCACGGTGATCCGGTCGATGACGAGCAAGGTGAGCGAGCACGCCCAGGGGAACTACTTCTTCCACACGGGCTTCCCGTTCATGGGCCACCCGAGCGCGGGTGCCTGGATGAACTACGGCCTCGGCAGCGAGAACCAGAACCTGCCCGGCTTCGTCGTCCTGCAGAGCGGCAACGCGGGAGTCCCCCACGGCGGCGTGGGCGTCTTCAACAACGGCTACCTGCCCGGCCAGCATCAGGCCTCGATCATCAAGGCAGACGGCGCCCTGCCCCTCGCGAACATCAAGCCGGGCGAAGCTGACGCCGCCCAGCGCCGTCGGCTTGGCTTCATCCACGAGGTGGACCGGGTCTTCGCCGAGGCCGCCCGCGAACCGCAGGTCGAGGCGGCCATCCGCAACTACGAGACCGCCTACCGTATGCAGGCCGCGGTCCCCGAGATCTGCGACCTCCGCGGCGAAAGCGAGGCGACCCAGGCGATGTATGGCCTCGACTCGCCCGACAAGCTCACGGCCGGCTACGCCCGCCAAGCCCTGCTTGCCCGCCGCCTCGTGGAGAAGGGCGTTCGCTTCGTCGAGCTAAGCTGCCTCTCCGGCAACATCGGCGGCGGCAATGCGGCCAACCCGTGGGACCACCATGGCGCCATCGTCAAAGGCCATGGCCTCATGGCCCACCAGGTCGACCAGCCCATCGCGGCGCTGCTCAAGGACCTCAAGCAGCGCGGGCTGCTGGAGAGCACAATCGTCATCTTCTCCGGCGAGTTCGGCCGCACGCCCTTCTCGCAGGGCGGCGACGGCCGCGACCACAACCCCTACGGCTTCAGCCTCTGGGTCGCGGGCGGCGGATTCAAGCCGGGCATGGCCTTCGGCGCCACCGATGAACTCGGCTACTACGCCGTCGACCGGCCGCTGACCGTCTATGATTTCTGGGCGACCATCCTGCACCAACTCGGGATCGACCACGAGAAGCTCACCTACCGCTTCGGCGGCCGCGACTTCCGCCTCACCGACGTCCATGGCAACGTGGTGAAAGAGGTTGTTGGATAGGGCTGGGGCTGGGGCTAGGGTGAGCCTCCCCGCATCCATCTCGGTCCTCCGGCAATCTGAACTCTTTACTCTATTTTTCTTATTCCCAACCATCCTGACCCTGACCCTGGCCCTATCCCTGGCCCCTTTCTCATAAACCCATGCTCTCCCGCCTCCTTCCCCTCCTCGCCGCGGCGACCCTCTCCGCCGGCTCCGTCTCAACCTTCGCCGGCAACGGCCAAAAGGGCTACTCGGGCGACGGCGGCCCGGCGACCGAGGCCAAGATGGACAACCCCTTCGGCGTCGTCCGCGGACCCGACGGCGCGATCTGGTACTGCGAATACACCGGCCAGCGCATCCGCCGCGTCGACAAGGACGGCAATATGAGCTTGATCGCCGGCACGGGCAAGGCGGGCTACTCGGGCGACGGCGGCCCGGCGACCGCGGCGACCTTCAACCTCCCCCATGAACTGCGCTTCGGTCCGAAGCGCGGCAACCTCTTCATCGTGGACATGCAGAACCACGCGGTCCGCAAGATCGACGTGAAGACCGGGATCATCACCACCGTCGTCGGCACCGGCAAGCCGGGCTACGCGGGCGACGGCGGCCCGGCCGAACAGGCGCAGCTGCGCAACCCGCACAGCCTCCAGTTCGACGCCCGGGGCGACCTCTACATCTGCGACATCGGCAACCACGTCATCCGCAAGGTCGACATGAAGACCAAGCGGATCTCGACCATCGCGGGGACCGGCAAACCCGGCGAAACGCCCGATGGCGCCCCGGTCAAGGGCACGCCGCTCAAGGGCCCGCGCTCGATCGACTTCGACGCGGCCGGCAACCTCTGGATCTGCACGCGCGAGGGCAATCAGGTCTTCAAGCTCGATCTCAAGGCCGACCGGATCACGCACATCGCCGGCAACGGCAAGAAGGGGTTCACCGGCAACGGCGGCCCGGCCAAGCTGGCCACCCTCAGCGGCCCGAAGGGCGTAGCGGTCGACGCCGCAGGCAACGCGTGGTTGGTCGACACCGAATCCCACTCGATCCGCAAGGTCGACGCCAAGACGGGCAACCTCGAATTGGTGATCGGCACCGGCCAGAAGCACGACGGCCCCGATGGCGACCCGCTGAAGTGCGGCCTCGCCCGCCCCCACGGCATCTGGGTCGACCCGGACGGCACGGTCTTCGTGGGCGACTCCGAGAACCACCGGGTCCGGGTGCTCAAGCCCTGACGCGTGCCCGACATTGGGGTGGCAAGCGGTCGGCCGAGGGCTATCAACGCCGCGTGCCCCGCTACAACCCTCTCCCCCTGCTGCTCGCCCTCGGCGTCGCCGAGGTCGTCGCCGCCGCCACCCCGATCCGCGTCGAGACCTCCCGCGACGCGTGGATCTCCTCCTTCCCGACGGAACAGGAGGGCAATAACGGCGGCTCACCGAAGCTGAAGCTCAAGGGCACGCAGGAGTTCTTCCTCATCGACTTCGATCCGACAAAGTTCCGCGGCAAGCGCGTCGTCCGCGCGACGCTGCACCTGCACCTGGAGGCGGCGCCCATCCTCGGCCGGACGACGGTATCGACCATCGCCCAGGAATGGGTCGAAGGGAAAGGCAATGGCTACGCCAAGGAGCCCGGCGCGAGCAGTTTCCGCTGGGCGCGCACCGGCGAACAGCGCTGGCAGGGCGACGGCAAGGACGTCACCGCCGTCTCCCTCGGCCTCGGCGGTTCGCTTTGGGGCTTCGGCGACCCCACCCCGCCCGACGAAAACCGCTGGCAGGTGATCCCGCTCGAACCCGCGGTCGTCCAGGCCCGCCTCGACGGACGGAGCTACGGCTTCCTGGTCATGGACGACGTCGGCAGCGAATACCAACGCGAAGGCGATCGGTTCACCTACACGCTCTTCCCGAACCGCTACGTCGCCAGCAAGGACAGCAACCGGAAGTCCGCGCCCTACTTCACGCTCTGGCTCGAAGACGGTCCGGCCCCGACGGTGGCCTTCCCGCTCGATCCGACGCTCAAGCCCGCCAAGGCGGCGGAACTCCCGCCCCTGCCCAAGCTCGCGGCCGAGACGTCGACGGTGAAGGCCACCGATGCGGCCGGCCTGCCGATCCCGGGCCTGAAGCTTTTCGCGGCCAAGGGCGAAGCGGTGACGATGCTGCTCGAGGAGGCCCCGCAAGGGGTCGTCATCGACCTGCCGGTCCGGCGCTTCGACGTGCTCAAGGTCGGCGCGCACCAAGACCCGCTGGTGGCCTCGCCGAACGGACGCCTGCTGGAGTTCCAGATCCCCAAGAACGCCAAGCCTGGGGAACACCGCGGCACCCTCCGCCTCGGCGGCAAGGACGTGCCCTTCTCGGTCACGGTCTGGAACTTCACCCTGCCCGACCGGCTCTCCTTCATCGCCCAGATGAACGGGTACGGGATGATGGACCAGGAGCGCCCCTGGTTCCGCCTCGCCCATGAGCATCGCCTGACGCTCAACATCCTGACCTACGGCTGGAGCGGCCGCGTCACCGCCGCGCCGAAGCTCCGCCCTGATGGCTCCTTCGACTGGACAGCCTGGGACAGCCGCTTCGGCCCGCTCGCCGATGGCTCGGCCTTCGCCGACCTGCCCCGCGGCAAGGTGCCGACGGAGGCCCTCTACCTGCCGCTCAACGAGAACTGGCCGATGGACCACGAGAAGCACTTCAAGGGTGGCTACTGGATCGAACACGCCTTCGGGCCCGACTATTGGCGGGAATTCGCGACCGCGGCCGCCGGCTTCGCCCGCCACTTCTCCGAAAAAGGCTGGGACGAAACGATGTTCGAGTTCTACCTGAACAACAAAGTCTACTTCAAGAACGGCAAGAACGGGAAACCCGGCAGCTGGAAGACCACCTCGGCCGCCTGGATCTACGACGAACCCCAGCACACGCAGGACTTCTGGGCCATCCGCCGCTTCGGCGAGGAATTCTGGAAGGCCACGGCGCCTTACGCCGATGTCCGCAAGGCCTTCCGCATCGACATCTCCCGCCCCGAGTGGCAACGCGACCTCCTCGACGGCGTCACCAATGTCGACGTGGTGGCCGGCGTCCTCCGCGAGTACCCGCAGCGCGTGATCGGCCGCAACCGCCGCGACGGCAAACTGACCTACATGTATGGCAGCGCCACCAAGCTCGGCCAACCGCTCGTCGGCAACGCCGCCTGGTGCGCGGAGACGTGGGCGCTGGGCGCCGACGGCGTGGTGCCCTGGCAGACGATCGGCACGAAGGAATCCCTGACCAAGCCCGACGACCTCGCGGTCTTCTACCCGGGACCCGATGGCCCGATGCCCAGCCTGCGCCTCAAGGCCTTCCGCGCCGGGCAGCAGCTCGCCGAGTACCTCGCCATCTACGCGGCCGCCTCGGGGCAGGACCGCGACGCCGTCGGCGCCGCCGTGCTCGCCCTCCCGGGCCTGCGCGCCGGCACCGTCAAGACCTACGCGGACGACGCCGGCAGCTCGGCCTTCGGCGACGGCGCCGCCCGCTCCGTGGCCGAACTCCGCCTGCGCCTCGGCGCGTGGCTCGACGCCCAGGCTCCCGCGCCCCGCGCCCGCTGGCACGATCCGCGGCCTCGCGCCCAGGATCCAAGTCGCCTGAAGCCGATCAGCGCCCTGCCCCCGCCTACCTCGAAGTAACATGATGCTCCGTCGCCTTACCATCCTCGGCCTTCTCCCGCTCACGCTGGCCGCCGCCGAGCCCGCCGCCCTCGACGACGCGGCCTGGCTGAAGGAGAAAGGCAAGCTGCTCTTCGCCGACAGCTTCGACCGCGAGGAGACGGGCAACGGCCTGAAGGCCCTCGGCAACGGCTGGGAAAGCGCCACCGCCGACCGCGTCCCGCAGGTTAAGCAGGCCGACCTCGACGAGGGCATCCTGAAGGTGAACAGCGCGACCAAGGCGGCGGGGCACTCGATCCACATCCACCACGACGCGGGCTTCGCCGACGGCGGCGTCACGCTGCGGTTCCGTTTCCCCGGCCTGAACAAGGGCGAGTCGCTGCAGCTGGGCTTCGTCGACCGCTCCCTGCCCGGGGTGCACGCCGGACACCTCGGCTATGCGATCCTGTCCCCGACCCAGCTGACCCTGAAGGACAGCATGACGGGCGAGATGAACCTCGCGATCCGCAAGCAACGCGAAGCGGCCACGGCCGCGAAGGCGAAGCTGCCGCCGGAACTGGAGGCGCTGCTGAAGCGCAAGGTCCTGGCGACGCCGCTCAAGGCCGACACCGAGTGGCACGCCTTGACGCTCGTCACGGAGGGCGACGAGATGCGCTGCTCGGTCGACGGGAAGCTGGTGGCCCGCCACCGCTCCGAGGGCTTCGCCCACCCGATGAAGCGCTGGTTCAGTTTCCTCGCGCCCAGCACCGTCTGGATCGACGACGTCAAGATCTACCAAGTGAAGTAACATGCTCCGCCGCGACTTCCTCACCTCCACCCTGCTGGCGACCCTAGCCGCCGGCTGCGCCGCCCCCTCCGGACGCGCGCCCCGCATCCTGCTACGCTCCTCCTGGCAGACGGTGAACATCGGCGACATCGCCCACACCCCGGGCGTGCTCGCCCTGCTCGAGCGCCACCTGCCCGCGGCCGAGGTCACCCTCTGGCCCGGGGATGTCGGCAACGGCGTGAAGGAGATGCTGCAAAGGCGCTTCCCGGCCCTGCGGTTCGCGCAGACCTCCGCCGAATTGACCGAGGCCTTCGCCCGCTGCGACTTCCTCCTGCACGGCTCCGGCCCTTCCCTCGTGGGGACGGACGCGGTCGAACGCTGGGCGAAGTCGACCGGCAAGCCCTACGGCGTCTTCGGCATCACGCTCGTGGCCGCCAACGCGCCGGAACGGGTCCTCCGCCTGCTGACCGGGGCACGTTTCGTCTACTTCCGCGACAGCGTCTCGCTGGCCTTCGCCCGCTCGCAGGGCGTCGCATCACCGTTGATGGACTTCGGGCCCGACGGGGCCTTCGCGGTCGACCTGGCCGATGAGCCGAAGGCGACCGCCCTGCTGCGGCGGTTCGACCTCCAGCCAGGCAAGTTCCTCTGCTGCCTGCCGCGCTACCGACAGACGCCGTATTGGACCATCCCACGGAAGAAGGCGGCCTTGGACCCGGTGAAGCAGGCGATGAACGACCGGCTGAAGGACCACGACCATGCGCCCCACCGCGCGGCGATCGAGCGGCTGGCCCGCGAGACGGACCTCAAGGTCCTGCTGTGCCCGGAGGACGAGACGCAGATGGCCCTCGGCCAGGAGATGATCCTCGACCGGCTTTCTCCGACGGCCCGTGCGCGCTGCGCCTGGAAGCCGGACTTCTGGCTGACGGACGAGGCGCTGAGCGTGTACCGCCTGAGCGCCGGCCTCTTCGGCAACGAGATGCACAGCCCGATCATGGCCATCGGCAACGGCATCCCGGCCATCGTCTGCCGCTGGGAGACCCAGACGACCAAGGGCTTCATGTGGCGCGACCTCGGGCTGGGCGACTGGCTGTTCGATTTCGACGACGAGGCGCAGGTGGCGCGGCTGCCCGACGCCGTGCTGGCGATGGCCAAGGACCCGCGCGGGGCCCGCGTCAAGGCGGCCGCCGCCCGGGACCGCGCGGCGGCGCACCACCGGGGCATGGTCGCCCAAGTGGCCCGCGCGGCGGGCTGAGCCGGCTCACCAGGTGCTGCGGATCGTGTAGGTGACGACCTTCTCCTCGTTGGGCTGGACCGGCACGACGAACTCGAAGGTCGTGGCGTCCACCTTCTCGTGGGGCTGGCTCTGGGCGGTCAACGTCCACTTGCCGCCGCGCGTCGCATGCTCGCGGACGCGGATGACCACGGGCTCGGCCTTACGGTTGCGTAGCTTGACCTCGATGGTCTGCGTGGCCACGCGGTTGGCCCCGTCCTCGGTCTGGTTGACCTGCCGGCGCTCGCCGACGAGGTCGAAGCTGTTGCCGGTCAGGACGCGGATGACCTCGCCCTTCGGCGTGTGGTCGATGGTGTTCTCGCCGACGAACTCGAGTTGGCGGTCGCCGTCCTGCGAATAGAAACGTACCTTGCCCTTCGGCAGGGCGAGGCCGAGCTTGTTGGCCTCGGTGTTGCGGAACTCGCGGTAGACCTGGACCTTGCCCGGGGTGCCGCGGCGGGTGTTGCCGCGGCCTTCGAAGATGTAGATGCGCTCGGCCTTGACGCCCGTCGCGCGGACGAACTCGACCTGCTTGGTCTCCTTGTCGCGGAGCGTCGCCGGGTTCGCGAGGGTGTAGAGGTGGAACTCGTCGAAGGACTTCTCGGTCACCACGGGGGCATCCATCACCACCCCTCCACGGGCCGCGGCCATCGCCATCGGCGGATGGTTTTCCGCGACGCGCTGGACGTCGCCGGCCATGAGTTTGATCTTGGCCTCCGGGAAGGTCATCCCGCTCTGGTTGTTCATGGTGACCCAACCGACCACGTCCAAGGTATCGCCCTTCTCCTCGGCCACCAGGTTGTAGCTGGCCTCCCAGGTGAAGCCCCGGCTGAGGTAGGCCACCTCGGCCTCGAACTTGCCGGCGGTCGCGGCCTGCAGTTTCCAGTTCAGCGTCGGCTTGAGCACATTGTCGGTACCCAAGGACGGGAAGACCGGCTCGCCGGGCAACGAGAACTGGAGCTTGCCGTCGACCTCGATGATGGGCTCGACGAAATTGCCCCCGGGGACGAAACCGCTGCGGACTACCTTGCCGGTCAGGGTGCGGTCAGGCTTGTTCGGCTCGTGGCGGACGAACTCGAGGGTCTTGCCCTCGAAGAGCGAAAGCAGCATCGCCTGCGAGACGGGGTCGTTCCGGTAGGATTGCTCGAGGATGCGGAATTCGAACTTGCCCGCGAGGTCGCGCAGAAGGACGGAGTCGGCCTCGACCTGGGCGGTCGCGCCGGCGAAGGAGACCTGGCTCACGCCAGCCTTGAGCTCCACGGGGAGGGTTTCGCGGACCACGGCATACCCGCCGTTATAGATCGTCAGGGCGGGATCGGCGGCGAAGGCAAGGGAGCTGGCGGCGACCAAGAGGAGGGTGGAAGGCTTCATGGGGGTGCCCCGAGCATGGCCGGAACCACCGACCGTTCAACCCTTCCCTCTCGCCCTGGTCATTTAGGGTTGAACCCTCCCCCGCCCGCCTTGTCCTTAACCCAGCCATGCCCCTGGTCCGCCTCGGTCTCTTCGCCTGCCTTACCGCCGGACTTGGCGCGCAGGAAAACGCGGCCTGGAGCTTCCGGGGCGAAGCCCAACCCGACCTCCAAGCCAGCGGGGCCGTCACCTTCGTTCAGCCCGGCCCCCGCCGACCGGACTACCCGACTTTCGACCTGAAGAACCAGGCCGCGCGGTTCGACGGCAAGGGTGCCCGCCTGATGCTCGCGGACTCCCCGGACCATCGGTTCGACTTCACCAACGGGGACGCGATCACCTTGGAGGCCTGGGTGAAGCTGGATGGCCTCCGCAAGGGCTCCAACGTCTACCTGATCGGCAAGGGCCGGACGAAGGCGGGTTCCTCCAACCAGAACTGGGCGCTCCGCCTCCGCGAGATGTACGGCTCCGCCTGCCCGAGTTTTCTCTTCGCGACGACCCCAGCCGCGGGCGACCAAGGGGATGACCGTTGGCACCGCTGGACCACCAAGCGCGGCCTCGTCGACGACGGACGCTGGCACCACGTCGCGGTGAGCTATGTCTTCGGCGACCCGGCGAGCGTCCGGGGTTACGTCGATGGGGAGGAAATCCAAGGCGCCTGGGACATGGGCGGGGCCACCCGGGAAGCCCCACTCGTGGACGATGATGCGGTCTGGCTCGGCTCATCGATGGCAGGCAGCCCGAACAACAGCTTCACGGGCTGGCTCGACGAGGTCGCGGTGCATCGGCGGGCGATTCCCGCCAAGGAGCTCACCGGACGCTTCCGGACGACCCTCCCGCCGCTCGCCGTGGCGGTCGCGACGCCGCGCGACGCCAGCGCGAACGCCGGCAACGACAGCGCCCCGGCGACGGGCCACAAGGCCACGCAGGGCGCGGCCCCCGTGGTCAAGGCGAGTTCCTTCACCGCCTGGGACCAAGTGAGACCGGGCGAGGTCCTGGTTCAGCTCGCGACCCAATGGAAGCCGGAGAAGAACCTCTGGCCGGCCGACGCGCTGCCGACCACGGAAAGCTACGCGGCGCCCGCCTTCGGTTTCCTGCGCCCGCCCCACCTTTACGTCGCGACCGGTGTCCGCGGCGACCGCGGCAGTCCCTACTTCTTCCGCGCCGGCGCGAAGGTCACCTTGCCGGCCGGCAAGCACCGGCTGCTCCTGCGCGGGCGCGGCGCCGCGGCGCTCTTCATCGACGACCGGCTGGTGCTGACCACCCCCTTCCCGCCGGCCGGCTCCGACGATAAGCCGATCAAGGTGCAGGACAAGTTCCTCGACCTGGGGCCGGCCTTCCGCTTTGCGCCACCGGGCAACCGCGAAGCGTGGTGCGAATTCACGAGCGACGGTCGCGAACACCGCATCGCGCTCGAGACGATCGTGGGCTACGTGATCAACCCGAAGTCGCGCCGACGGGCGGAGCTGGGCGAGACGGTCGCGGCGATTTCGCTGGCAGGCAGCCAGACCTGGAGCCTGCTGGGACCCGGCGCGACGACGCCGACCTACGATGACGCGGGCTGGTCCCGCTACGCCGCCCAAGAGGAAGCCCGCCTGACCGCCCTCGACGACAGGCACCGCGCCGACGCCCGCGCCACGGAGGCGGACTACTGGCGGAAGCGCCGCGAGGCGGGACAGGCTTGGCTGCGGTCCACGCCCGAGATCCCGGTGCCGACCTTCCCCGCCGGCTTTATCTACGGCCCTCAAGGCTTTACGACCCTCAACCCCATCGACGCCTTCATCGCCGATAAGCTGGCCGCCTACCGCGCCGAGGTCGGCCGCCAGTCCGACCTCGATTTCCACCGGGAGGTCTGGCCCATCCTCGAAAGCAAGTGCCTCGAATGCCACCAGGGCTCGAAGGCGAAGGGCGGCCTGCACCTGGACACCCGCGCAGGCGCGCTCAAGGGCGGCGAATCCGACGGCCCCGCCATCGTTCCGGGCGATCCTTCGAAGAGCGCGTTGCTCGCCCGCATCTGCTCGACCGACGACGAGGCGAAGATGCCGCCGAAAGGCCCGGGACTCGCGGTCGCCGAGCAGGCCCTCCTGCGCCGCTGGATCCAGGACGGTGCCCACTGGCCGGAATTCCGCCCCCAACCCACGCAGCTCGCCCCAGCCTGCTCCGACCTGGCCTTCCTGCGTCGCGTCACCTACGACGTGGTGGGCGTGCCTCCCTCGGCCGCGGAAATCGCCGCGTTCGAGGCCGACGGCTCGCCGGACAAGCGGTCCCGGGCGATCGATCGCCTGCTGGCCGACCCGCGCGCGGCCGACGCCGCGATGGGTCTCTGGCAGGACCTCCTCGCCGAGAACCCGAACATCCTCAACCCCACGCTTAACAACACGGGGCCGTTCCGCTGGTGGATCCACGAAAGCCTGCGCGACCATAAGCCGCTCGACCTCTTCGTGACCGAACTCGTCCGCCTGCAGGGCAGCGAGCGCTTCGGCGGTTCCGCCGGGTTCGGCATGGCCTCGCAGAACGACGTGCCGATGGCCGCGAAGGCCACCGTGCTGACGACCGCCTTCCTGGGCGTCGACGCCAAGTGCGCCCGCTGCCACGACTCGCCCGCCACCTCGACCAAGCAGGAGCAGGTCTTCGCGCTGGCGGCGCTCCTGGAGACCAAAGGCGTCCAGGTCCCGGCCACCAGCAGCGTGGCGATGGACAAACTCCGCGAAGGGGGCCGCAAGCCGCTCATCGAGGTGACCCTCGCCCCGGGCGCGACCGTCCAGCCGCACTGGCCCTTCCCGGAGTTCGCGACCGAGAGCGTGGCCGACGCATTGGCGCGCGACCCGCATGACCCGCGCGACCGGCTGGCGACCTTGCTGACCGCGCCGACGAACGAACGCTTCGCCCAGGTGATGGTCAACCGGCTCTGGACGCAGCTGATGGGCCGCGGTCTCGTCGAGCAGTCCGGCGATTTCGAGCGCAGCCGCCAGACCCACCCCGCCCTGCTCCGCTGGCTGGCGCGCGAACTGGTCCGCGGCGGTTACGAGGCGGACCACGTCCGCCGGCTCATCCTCAACTCCCAGGCGTACCAGCGCGCCGACGATGCGTCGCTGCGGACGCAGCCCGAGCTCTACGCCGCGCGCGCCCCGCGTCGCCTGACCGCCGAGCAGGTGGTCGACGGGCTCTTCGCCGCGACCGGCAAGCCCTTCCGCACGGAGGAGGTCAGCCTCGACATCGACGGCATCCGCGAGTCCGACAACTCGATCTCACTGGGCGACCCGACGCGCGCCTGGATGCTGACGTCGACATCCAACGAACGCGACCGCCCCGCCCTCGCGCTGCCCCGCATCCAGGCGGTCTGCGACGTGCTCGCCGCCTTCGGTTGGCGCGCCAGCCGGCCCGACCCGCTGTCCGACCGCGACCACGCCGCCAACTCCCTGCAGCCCGCGATCCTGGCCAACGGCGTGATGGGGACGTGGCTCACGGCCTTGAGCGATGACCATGGCGCCACGACGCTTTGCCGGGAGGCCACCTCGCCGGAGGCCTTGGTGGAAAGCCTCTTCCTGCGCGTGCTCACCCGCCGCCCGACTCCGGCGGAGCTCCGGCGCTACGCGGACCGCCTGCGACCGGGCTTCGCGACGCGCCTCACCCAGCCCACCGAGCAGCGGATGACCGGCCCCCGCCGCCCGGCCTACTACGTCTCGTGGTCCAATCACCTGGACAAGGACGCCACCTTGGTCCGCCAGCAAGAGTCCGAGGATGCCCGCCGGGGCGACCCGGCGACCACCCGGCTCGAGGCCGGCTGGCGCCAGCGCGCCGAGGATGCCCTCTGGGCGCTCGTCAACTCCCCCGAAGCCCTTTATCACTGATCCCATGGACCGCCGCACCTTCCTCACCGCCCTGGGGCTGGCGCCCTTCGCCGCGCAGCTGCCCGGAGCCACGCCCCTCCACCTGCCCAAGGGCAAGGCCGAGCACTGCATCTTCATCTGGCTCGGCGGAGGCATGGGCCAGATCGACACCTTCGACCCCAAGGCGGTCGGCGACAACCAGGCGGCCAAGAAGAAGGCCGGCTCGCTCTACCCCTCGATCGAGACCTCCGTCGCGGGCGTCCGCGTCTGCGAACACCTCCCGCGGACGGCCAAGCTGATGGAGCACATGACGGCCGTCCGTTCGGTGCAGCACAAGGTCATCGACGAGCATGCTTTCGCGACGAACCTGGTCCACACCGGCCGCATGGTCAGCGGCAACGCCCTCTACCCCTCGATCGGGTCGATCGTCGCGCACCGCCGCGGCGCCGTCGATCCCACGGTCCCGGCCTACATGCTGATCGGCTTCCCGAACGTCAGCCGCGGCCCGGGCTTCCTCGGCGTGAAGGACGGCTATGTCTACCTGGTGGACACGCAGAGCGGGCCGGCGGGCTTCACCCGTCCGGACGGGCTGACGAGCGACCGCGAGTCCGCACGGCGGGCGCTGCTCGCCGGCACGGGCGAGGCGGCGGCGGGGTCCGCGTTGGCCGAATACGCCGACGCCCAGAAGGAGGCCTTCCGGCTGGCGGGGCCCTCGTTCATGCGCCACTTCGACCTCTCCAAGGAACCGGCCGACCTCAGGGCCTCCTATGGCGGGGAGTTCGGCCAGCGCTGCCTGCTCGCCCGGCGCTTGATCGAGGGCGGCGTGCGCTTCATCGAAGTCTCGCATAACCTGAATTTCATCAACGGCACCGGCTGGGACGTCCATAACGACGGGATCACCCATCAGCACACGCTGATCCGCGAACTGGACCATGCCCTCGCCGGGCTCACGGCGGACCTGAAGTCGAAAGGCCTGCTCGACAAGACGCTCATCGTGGTCGCGACCGAATTCGGCCGACCGGCGGAGTTCGACGGACGCGGTGGCCGCGGCCACCAAGGCTCCGCCTTCTCGATGGTGTTGGCCGGCGGTGGCCTGCGTCACCGCGGCGCCTACGGCGTCACCGATGACTTGTCCAAGAAGGTGCTGCAGGATCCGGTCAGCGTGCCGGACTTCCACGCCACCATCCTGACCGCCCTCGGGGTCGATACCCACGTGGACCTGAAGGATGGCGCCCGGCCCGTCCCGGTGACCGACGGCGGCAAGCCGATCGGCGCGCTGTTCGCCTAAGGCCGAAGGGTCGACGCGAAACCGCGGGCATGGGGCCCGCTCAGCGGCCGCGGGCGAGGCAGGCCAGCTTTTCGCCGGCGGCCAACAAAGTCTCCTCCTTCTTGGCGAAGTGGAAGCGGATGTAGCGGTGCTCCGGCTCCCGGAAGAAGCTCGAGCCCGGCACGCCGGCCAGGCCGACCTCCTTGACCATCCATTCCGCGGCCTCGGTATCGGTCCGGAAACCCAAGGGGGAGATATCGAGGAGCGAATAATACGCCCCCTGCGGCTCGGTGTATTTCAGGCCGGTCTTCGCGAGCAGCCCGCTGAAGAGGGCCCGCTTGCGGGCGTAGCCGGCGGCCATCTCCGCGTAGTACGAAGCGGGCAGCTCGAGTCCGGCCACGGCGGCCTCCTGCAGGGGGGCGGCGGCGCCGACGGTCAGGAAGTCATGGACCTTGCGGGCCCGCTGGATGATGTGCGGCGCGGCCTGCACGTAACCGAGGCGCCAACCGGTGATCGAATAGGTCTTCGAGAGCGAGTTGCAGGTGATGGTGCGCTCGAAGGCCCCGGGCAGGGCCGCGACGTGCACATGCGCATGCGGGGCGTAGACGATGTGCTCGTAGGGCTCGTCGGTGATGACGAACGCGTCATGCCGCTCCGCGAGGCCGACGATCTCCATCAGCTCGGCGCGCGTAAAGACCTTGCCGCACGGGTTGGAGGGGTTGCAGACGATGATGGCCTTGGGCTTCTGCGCGAAGGCGCGGGCCAATTCCTCCGGGTCGTACGTGAAGTCCGGCGCCCGCAGCGGGACGAAGATCGGCTCCGCGCCCGACAGGATGGCGTCGGCCGCATAATTTTCGTAGAAAGGAGAGAAGACGATGACCTTGTCGCCCGGGTCGCACGCCGTCATCATGGCCGCCATCATCGCCTCGGTGCTGCCGCAGGTGACGACGAAGTGCTGGTCGGGGTCGAGCGCCAGGCCGGTGCAGCGGTTCACCTTGGCGGCGAGGGCTTGGCGGAAACGCGGCGCACCCCAGGTGACGGCGTATTGATGGTGCGGGCCGCGGGTGGCGCGCTCCAAGGCGGCCAGCAAGGCTTCCGGCGGGTCGAAGTCGGGGAAGCCCTGCGAGAGGTTCAGGGCCCCGTGCTGGTTCGCCAGACGCGTCATCCCGCGGATGACGGACTCGGTGAAACCTTCGAGGCGGCGGGCGGTGGTCGGCATGGCGGGGAAGCCCGGCAGACCTAGACGCACCCCGCCCCCAGGGCAAGGCCGCTCAGCGGTGGTCGGGCTTCCAGGCGGCCGCGCGGTCGGCCAGGTACTTCACGTAGATGTCCTGGTCGTTGAGGCACGGGATCTGCTCGAAGGACTCGCCGCCGGCATGGAGGAACTCCTCCTTACCTTCCTCGCTGATTTCCTCGATGGTCTCGAGGCAGTCGGCGGTGAAGGCCGGGCACATGACCAGCAACTTCTTGCAGCCTTCGCCCGGCAGCGCCTCGAAACGCTCGTCGGTGTAGGGCGGGACCCACTTCTCCGGCCCGAAGCGGGACTGGAAGGACATCTCGTACTGGTCCTCGCGCAGGCCGGCCCGGCGGGCGAAGAGCAAGGTGGTCTGCACGCACTGGTGCTTGTAGCAGTTCGCGTGCGAGGGGCTGGCCTGGAGGCAGCAGTCCTTGACCTTGGTGCAATGCGCCTTGGAGGCGTCGCCCTTGCGCAGGTGGCGCTCCGGCACGCCGTGGTAGGAGAACAGCACCTTATCGAAGGGCTTCGCGAGCCACGGCTTGGCCGACTCCACGAGGCAGTCGATGTACGCCGGGTCGTTGAAGTAGGGCTGCAGGACGTGGTACTTGAGCCCGGGCGCGAGGCGGGTGAGCTCCTCCTGGATCTTCACCACCACGGTCTCATAAGAGGACATCGCGTAGTGCGGGTACTGCGGCATCACGAACAGGTCGTCGATGCCCAGTTCCAGCACCTTCTGGACCGCCTCGGCGCAGGACGGGGTGCCGTAGCGCATGCCGGTGACCACGGGCAGGCCGGTGGCCTTCTCGAGCTTGGCGCGCAGTTTCTCGGTCGTGACCAGGAGCGGGGCGCCTTCGGGCGTCCACACGGTGGCGTAGGCGGCGGCCGACTTCTTGGGGCGGGTGCGCAGGACGATGCCTTCGAGGAGCGCGAAGCGGAACGGGGCGGGATAATCGATCACGCGCTCGTCGCCGAGGAACTCGCGGAGGTAGTTCCGGACGTCGGGAACGGAGGTGCTCTTCGGGGAGCCGAGGTTGAGCAGGAGGATGCCTTTACGCGCCATACCCGCAGAAAGTCGGGTATCCCGGCGTTGTCAAACGCCGGAGGCGACCACCGCATCCAGGACCGCCTGGAAGGACTCGATCCGGGCTTGGGGCGTGATGCCGTGACCCAGGTTGAAGATGTGGCCGGGATCGCCGGCGTTGTCCGCCAAGACCTCCCGCGCGGCGGCGTGCGCCGCGGCGGGCTCGCCCACCATGAACTCGGGGTCGAGGTTGCCCTGCAGGCAGATCGGCCGGCCGGCGAGGCGGCGCACTTGGGAAAGGGGCATCGTCCAATCGACCCCGAGACAGGGCACCCCGGTCGCGGCCAGCGCGGCGGCCTGCGGGGACTTGCCTTTGGCGTAAAGGATAACGGGAGCGCCGGCCGGGAGCCGTTCGAGTACGGCGCGGATGTAACGCAACGAGAACTCCTCGTAGTCGGCCCCCTGCAGGGCGCCGGCCCAGCTGTCGAAGATCTGGATGGCGTCGGCGCCGGCGGCGAATTGACGCGTGAGGTATTCCGCGACGGCGTCGGCGAGGATGCCGAGGATGCGGTGCATCATCTTGGGGTCCGCCTTCACCAAGGCCTTGGTCTTGGGGAAGTCCTCGGAACCGCCGCCTTCGACGAGGTAGCAGGCCAAGGTCCACGGCGACCCGGCGAAACCGAGCAGGGCCTTGTCGTGCCCGAGCCCGCGGCGCAGTTGGGCCAGCGCGGCGTAGACGTAGTCGAGGCGATCGGCGGCGCCGCCGACGGCCAAACCGTCGACATCGGCCGCGCAGGTCAGGGCGCGCTCCATCGCGATGCCGCCCTCTTCGCGGAAACGATAACCGACCCCCAGCGCCTCGGGGATCACCAGGATG
>Ga0255065_1000122_pt1 | contig 20344 bp, 21 predicted proteins | sample Colum_Cont_RepC__2_FD_188441 | JGI IMG/M metagenome (GOLD analysis project Ga0255065, IMG submission 188441) | Freshwater microbial communities from Columbia River, Oregon, United States - Colum_Cont_RepC_0h | ecosystem: Environmental > Aquatic > Freshwater > River | place: USA: Oregon...
ATCAGAATCCGCTGCTGAAATTCTAAAAGCATCAATGAATGCTGCAAAGGATCCAATGCAGAAACCAGAAGGCGAGATGGTTGATCTCGGTGGCGCAACAGCTGAAACCCCAGATGGTGGTGAAGTTGGTAAGAAAGTAGCAGCAGCTGCGGGCGAGGCATCAAAGCCAGCCGCAAAGGGCGACGCAAAGACTGCAAAAACACAGGCTATGGAAGAAACAGAAACTTCTGAGACTGCTGAAGTTGTAGCAGAAGAGTCTTCGGAAGAAGAAACTGCAGAAATCTCAGCTGAAGCAACTGAAGAAGTTGATGAAATTTCTGAAGAAGAACTAGTTGAAGCCAAGAAGAAAATGAAGATGGACATGGTCGCCAAGCATAAAGGCTCAATGGTAGAAGATGTCGACGCTCTCTTCAATGGTGAATCACTATCAGAAGAATTCCGCACAAAAGCAACAACAATTTTTGAAGCAGCTGTTCAATCACGTGTTGAAAAGATTGTCGAAGATGTTATTGCTGATAACGAAACAATTATCGCAGAAGCTGTAGAAACAATCAAGAACGATCTATCAGAACAAGTTGATCAATATCTAAACTACGTTGTTGAACAATGGGTTGAAGATAATCAAGTTGCTATTGAATCAGGTCTTCGCGCAGAACTCGTTGATGACTTCATCGGCGGTCTAAAGAATCTATTCGCTGAGCACTACATTGAAATTCCAGATGAGAAGGTTGATGTAGCAGAAGAACTAGCAGTTAAGGTTGTTGAACTTGAAGAAAGCCTAACAGCCACTGAAGAAGAAGCAGCATCAAAGATTAAGTCTTTGACTGAAGAACTAAATGCTGCAAAGAAGCACGAAGCAATTCGCAAGATTTGTGAAGGTCTAACCGAAGTACAAATCGGCAAAATGATATCGCTCGCAGAGGGCGTGGAGTTCACCACAGAGGGTGAGTTTAATAATAAGCTCGCAGTAATTCGCGAGAACTATTTCCCAGCCAATAAAGTGATGAGTGAGGTTAAGGCTGTTGAGGAAACGACGGTTTCCGAAGAAACCCAGGAAGTAGCACAAGTTCATGGTCTAATGGCACATTATGTTAAGTCTCTATCAAAAACGGCTCCAAAAGCCTAATTTAATTTAACTGAGGAAACACTATCATGTATATTAACGAAACATATGCAAAGAAGTGGGCACCAGTTCTTGATCACCCAGAACTCCCAGCAATCACAGACAACTACAAGCGTGCTGTTACTGCTCTCGTTCTTGAAAATCAAGAGCGTGCTCTACAAGAAGAAGCCCGTTCAATGCAAAACCTATGGGAAGCATCACCTGCTAACGCAATGGGTGCTGGCGTAAACGGTCTCGCATCTGCATCAGGCGCAGTTGTTGCTGGCTTTGACCCAGTTCTAATTGGTCTAGTCCGCCGCGCACTTCCAAACCTAATGGCTTATGACATCTGCGGCGTTCAGCCAATGACAGGTCCAACAGGTTTGATTTTCGCAATGCGCTCACAATACGCAAACGCAACATACGTTACAGGCGAAGCACTCTACAATGAAGCAAACACTGGATTCGCTGGTGTCGCTGGAGCTGCTCCACTTGCAACATTGAGCGCAAACATTGCCAAGTATGAACTTGCAAACACTGGTACAGGCGATTCAACAGCAAACTTCGAAGACAAGACCCTTGCTTACATGGGTTTCCAAATCGATCGCGTTGCTGTAACAGCCAAGTCACGTGGCTTGCAAGCAGCTTACACGCTAGAACTTGCACAAGATCTAAAGGCAATTCACGGTCTAGACGCAGAAACAGAATTGACAAATATTTTGTCAACTGAAATTCTCGCAGAAATCAACCGCGAAGTTGTTCGTACGATCTATGCAACTTCAAACGTAGGTATCGTAAGTGCTGCAACAGCAACAATGAACCTAAACCTCGATGCTGCAAACAATGGCACATCAGGTCGCTGGCAAGTTGAAAAGTATAAGTCAATTTTGTTTGCTGTTGAAAGAGCAGCTAATAAGATTGCTAAAGACACACGTCGCGGTAAGGGTAACATCCTCATCCTATCAACGGATGTTGCATCAGCTCTTGCAATGACAGGTCTTCTAGACTACAACTCAGCATTGTCAAACAACACAAATCTAGCAGTTGACGATACAGGCAACACATTCGCTGGTACACTATTCGGTCGTATCAAAGTTTATGTTGACCCATATTCTGTAACTGGCACAGACTACGTTGTTGTTGGCTATAAGGGTGCAAATCCTTATGACGCTGGCTTGTTCTACTGCCCATACGTTCCGCTACAAATGGTACGCGCAATCGACCCAACGACTTACCAACCAAAAGTTGGATTCAAGACTCGTTACGGTCTCGTTGCAAATCCATTCGCAACAGGAGCAGGTCTCGGTGTACTCGCAAACAACACGAATATGTACTACCGTCGCTTCCAGGTTGAGAATATCAACCAGTAATAGTTATTACCGACTGTATAAAAACAATAAGGTAAAAAACTGGAGAGGGGGCTGCAAAGCCCCCTCTTTTTTTTGTATAAATAATTGTATTCACCAAGGAAATGACGCATGACTGCATTAAACCGAAATCCAAGCAATATTAATTTATTGCAAAGTACAAAGTTTAGAGTTACATTTGAGCGTCTTCGCGGATTGACTTATTTTTGTCAATCTGCAAATTTTCCTGGAATATCACTAACAGAAATTGTTCGTCCAACACCATTTATTGATTTGTATCATCCTGGAGAGAAACTCATCTATGATACATTCAATGTAACGTTCTTGATCAACGAAGATCTTGAAACGTGGACTGAAATTCATGATTGGATTCGCGGACTAACCTTTCCAACAAACTTCGAAGAATATGTGAACTTATCAAGACAATCACCTGGAGTCGTTGCAAGAAGCAATCTTACAAGACAGCCACCAGTATATTCTGATGCGTCATTGACATTCTTCACAAACAAAAATAATCCAAGTTTCAGAATTAAATTTGCTGATGTGTTTCCTACAAGTCTTTCAACAATCACATTTAGCACTGGCGACACTGCAGAAAATATCATGACGGCAGACGCCACGTTTAGATTCTCTTATTATAACTATGAGAGAATATAGAGACTTAAAGTATCCCGCCGAAACCAGACATAGGTAGTATACTGGTTAATTTGAGCAATAACAACTATACAATAGTTTGTTTTTTTGAATTGATTGTTATATGATATTGTCATGAAGATAGAAACACCTCCTCTCGAAGAATTAATGCAGCAATGGGAAAAGGATTCCGAAGTAGACACTACGGAACCTGGCAAAGAGATCTTGCGTATTCCATTGATTCACAACAAGTATAACAAATACTTGTCACTGCACAATCTTGCAGCCAAACGAGCATCACTTGAGTTTGACAAATTAAAGAAACTCAAGTGGATGTACTACAGTGGCAAGTTAGACCAAGATGAATTGGATAAACTTGGTTGGGAGCCATTTCGATTCACTCTTAAATCAGATATGCAAGTTTATCTTGATGGCGATGATGATCTAAACAAACTCAAACGCAAGAAAGCATATCACGAAGAGTCTGCAAACTTTTGCACCAATGTCATGAAAGAACTTAACAATCGCACATGGCAATTGAAAGAGTACATGGGTTGGGAGAAGTTTATCCAAGGTGCTCGATGATTGAACACGTTGTGGTTGAAAAAGTCAGTAATGTTTATGTTCAGGTTCATGCTGACGATGGCATCATTCGAGAGATGTCTGATTTCTTTACATTCACAACTCCAGGATATCAATTTTCACCAGCCTTTCGAAACAAATACTGGGATGGTAAGATTCGTCTGTTAAATACAAACACCAAACAGATCTATGTTGGTCTTGTTCCGTATATCAAAAAGTTTTGCAAGGATAGCAATTATGGCTTTGAATACCTCGATGAAGAAAAAGACGTTCACCCGATTGACACAAAAAATCTTGCAACTGCTCTATCACTTCCAATGGAGCCGAGAGATTATCAGTTGCTCGCTTCTAGCGTCGGACTTACGAAGAAGAGAACTATACTCATTTCACCTACAGCGTCAGGAAAATCGCTAATCATCTATATGATGATTCGCCACTTGTTGAATAGTGGTAAGAAGCGCGGATTGTTGATTGTTCCTACGATTAATCTCGTCACTCAGATGCATTCTGACTTTAAAAACTATTCCAGCAACAATGGCTGGGATGTAGACAAATATTGCCAAAAGATATTTGGCGGCGAAAGTAAAATACCAGATACTGACTTGATTATCTCTACTTGGCAAAGTATCTACGACATGCCAAAGAAATACTTCACGCAGTTTGATTTTATTATCGGTGACGAAGCACATACCTTCAAAGCCAAGTCGCTGACAAGCATCATGACTAAATTAATCAATTGCGATGTGCGTATTGGCACAACAGGAACACTTGATGATAGTAAGATAAACAAGTTAGTTCTTGAGGGTTTGTTTGGTCCAACATTTAAAGTTATCTCAACAAAAGAACTCATTGAACGCAAGCAGTTGGCTAACTTTAGTATCAAGTGTATTGTGCTGAAGTATCCTGAGATTGTATGTAAGACTGTCAAAGGATTTACTTATCCTGATGAGATGAACTTTCTGACACAACATGAAGGTAGAAACAAATTCATTACTGATCTTGCTCTTAACCTTAATGGAAATACACTAGTTTTATTTACTTATGTCGAAAAACACGGTAAACTATTATTCGAGTGGATACAAGAGAGGGCTGGCAATCGCAAAGTCTTTTTTATTCATGGTGGGGTTGAGGCTGAAGATCGCGAAGCAGTGAGACATATCACTGAACAGGAAACTGATGCGATCATTGTGGCAAGTTATGGTACATTTTCAACAGGTGTGAATATCCGTAACCTACATAATATTATCTTCTCCTCTCCAACCAAGAGTAAAATTCGCGCTCTTCAATCCATTGGTCGTGTACTGCGTTTGGGTGAAAACAAAGACGCTGCTACACTTTACGATATCGCTGATGATTTGCGTTATGGTCCCTATACAAACTTCACATTGAAACACTATGAGGAACGAGTGAAGATCTACAGCGAAGAAAAATTTCCTTTCACAACGAATAACGTAAGGATAAATTAATGTCAGAAGATCCAGTAGAATATAAACCTAGAGGCGAACTTAAATTTGTTCGCTTACGATCAATCCCAGATGACCTCATTGGATATGTGACTTATGAAGAAGGATATATTGTTGTAGAACTTCCACTGCGAATTGAAATTGAAACTCTTTTCGATGAAGGTCGTCAGATTTTAGCAATGCAAGAATATCTTCCTCAATCTGTAATTAAAATTAGAGAAGTTGAATTCTACACTGAAGAAGTATTATTTGCAACTCCAGTAAAAGAAGACTTCGTTGAGCAATACGAATACGTCGCCGATTATTTCTATAACAATGAAACTAAACTAAAATCGCCAGAAAAGAAAAAGGCTAAAGGGTTCGATAAAACTCAAGAAAATGTTGACAAAGTCGTTTCCATTATGGAAGCATTACAATCAAAGAAAGACAAACCAGTACACTAATTATGGCAAAGAATCACTATATTAATAACAAGGATTTCCTCAAGGAAATGACTGCATATCGCACAGCAATTCGAAAAGCAAAGAGACAAGGCAACCCAAAGCCTCAGATTCCTCGCTATGTTGCTGAATGCTTCATGAAGATCGCTGAGAATCTTTCTCACAAGCCAAACTTCTTGTCGTATACCTTTAGAGACGAAATGGTCGCTGACGCAATTGAAAACTGCGTAATGTACGTTGACAATTTTGATCCAGCGAAATCAAGCAATCCATTTGCCTATTTCACTCAAATAGTATATTATGCATTCTTACGCCGCATTCAAAAGGAAAAGAAGCAGTTATACGTTAAGTACAAGGCGACTGAGACTGCTGGCATTCTTGATGAATTTGAACTGAATGAAACGGAAGATGGAACATTCAGACAATTTGAGTTGTATGATAATATTTCTGAATTTATCGTAAACTACGAGAATTCAAGAAAGAATAAGAAAGCCAAGAAAGTTGGGCTGGAGAAATTTGTAGATGAAGATAGCAATCCTGGGTGATACCCATTTTGGAATGCGCGGTGACTCTATTGCGTTCCACAATCATTATAAAGACTTCTATCTAAATACATTTTTTCCGTATTTGGTGGACCATGGAATTAGGACCGTATTTCAACTGGGTGACTTATTTGATCGTCGGAAGTATATCTCTTTTCAGTCTCTTGCTCTTTGCCGTAATTATTTTTTTGATCAACTTGTAAAGCATGATATTCAATGCCATGTATTACTTGGCAATCACGATATCTTCTTTAAGAATACCCTCGAAGTAAACTCGCCAGACTTGCTCTTGCGGGATTATGCTCATCATGTCAAACTTTATGATGAGCCAACTGCTTGGGATGGTGTTGATATTATTCCATGGATCTGCAAAGATAATGAACTTGAGATCATGGACTTCATTAAGCGCAGCCAGAATCAAGTTTGCTTTGGTCACTTTGAACTTGCTGGCTTTGAGATGGATCGTGGCAATGTCTGTCATGAAGGTATGGATCCAAGCATTCTAAACAAATACGATCTTGTTCTTTCTGGTCACTTCCATCACAAGAGCAACAGCGGCAGTATTGTATACGTTGGCACTCCTGGCGAAATGACTTGGGCTGATTATAATGATGAGCGTGGGTTTCATATTTTTGATACTGAAACTCGTGAACTGACTTTCATTCCAAATCCCGAGAAGATGTTCCATAAGATTAAGTACAACGATGATGAATTGTTCTATAATGATATTGTCAATGCCGATTATGCAAATTTAAATAACAAGTTTGTGAAGATTGTTGTTGAGAAACGCAATAACACTTTCTTGTTTGACACTCTGTTAGATTCAATCGCAAAGGTAAATCCTCTCGAAGTGTCTGTTGTTGAAGACTTTTCTGAGATCACAGATAATGTTGAGGTTGATATCGATCAAGCAGAAGACACAATGACAATCCTGAATAAGTATGTTGATGGCTTGTCTTTACCTGTGGAATCAGATAAGATTAAAACTGTTCTGCGTGATGTGTACAATGAAGCATTGTCTATGGAGACAACGTGATTCTTTTTAAGAAAGTAAGATACAAAAATTTTCTATCAACTGGAAATATCTTTACTGAAATTCCTTTGAATGAAAATGCAACGACATTGATTGTCGGTGAGAATGGTGCGGGTAAGTCAACATTTCTTGACGCCATCACATTCTCATTATTCGGTAAACCATTCCGCAATATTAACAAACCTCAACTTGTAAACTCAGTCAACGAAAAAGAATGCGTTGTTGAGGTTGAGTTTTCTATCAACAAGAAAGAATATAAAGTCATTCGTGGTATCAAGCCAAATGTCTTTGAGATCTATGTTGATGGTAGTTTATTAAACCAAGACGCCAAAGCAAAAGATTATCAGGATCATTTGGAAAAATTGATTCTGAAGATGAACTACAAATCATTCACACAGATTGTCATTCTTGGATCAACAAACTTTACTCCATTCATGCAGTTGTCAGCGGCGGACCGTAGAACAGTGATTGAAGATCTGCTTGATATCCAGATTTTTAGTTCCATGAATGTGATTGTAAAAAGTAAAATACACGCACTTAAAGATGAAGCCGCGCAACTCAAGATTCAGATTGATAACACAAAAGATAAAATCGAATTACACAAGAAACATCTAGACGAACTCAAAAAGAATACCAAAGAACTAGTAGATGCAAAGAAACAAGAAGTAGTAGAGAATACGGCATCACTCTCGCAACTTGAAAACGATGCAACATCAAAAGAAGTTGAAATTGACAACCTAGTAAACGAAACAACTGATGAAGATTCAACAACAAAGAAGTTTCAAAAACTAAACAACCTTGAAGCCAAGATCGAAGGGAATATTCAGAAACTCGAGAAAGACATCGAGTTCTATTCTGTAAATTCGACTTGTCCAACCTGCGATCAGGCTATCAATAACAAAGAAGAAAAAGTACACACATGCAACAGTAAAATTACAGAACTAACTGAAGGTCTAACAAAACTAAAGGAAGAGAGTGATGCCGTTCTACGTCGAATCAATAACATTAAAGCAACGCAAAAGCAACTTCAGACTCTTGAACAAGATCTTGTCCGCATTAATACTTCTCGTAGCCAGATTCGAAAGTATGTTAAGAAACTTGAGGATGAAATTGCCGAGATAGAAAATAAACCAGCCATGAGCGATGAGTTTAAGGCGCAAAGCAAAACATTACTCAATGCATTGCAAGGATTTAACGATAAACGAAAAGAAGTATCTGAACAAACACAAAACTACGATATTGTCGCGCAGTTGCTTAAAGATGGCGGGATTAAGTCGAAAATCATTAAGCAGTACGTTCCAGTCATAAACAAACTGGTAAATAAGTATTTGGCTGCGATGGACTTCTTTGTCAACTTCAACATTGACGAGGAGTTCAAGGAGACCATCAAGTCTCGTCACCGAGATGATTTCAGTTATGAAAACTTCTCAGAAGGTGAAAAGAAACGTATTGATCTAGCACTGTTGTTTACCTGGAGGTCGGTCGCCAAATTAAAGAACAGTGTCAATACGAATCTGCTCATCTTCGACGAGGTCTTTGATGGTTCTCTTGACATTAATGGTACTGAAGAATTTATGAAGTTGATATATATGATGAATGATGATGCAAATATTTTTGTTATCACACACAAGACTGATCAAATGGTTGATAAGTTTAAACATACAATACGATTCGCGAAGGTTAAGAACTTCTCGCAGGTGGTGTAATCATGTCAAAGAATGTAAAGTTATACAACGGCAATCTAGTTGATTATGAAGTTTACAAACTTGTAGATTTTTATGATCCTATTTTGAGACAGCCAACAAAGCCATATGTTTTCGATGACGAAAAATCAAAAGATAAAGCGGCATACATTGCATTCTCTATGGCTGAGAGTCTAGAAAGATTGCAAGGTCTTGGCTTGTCAGCCAATCAAGTTGGTTTGGATGTTAGAGTTTGTGCGTTGAACATGGGCAAAGAAATTTGGACAATGTTCAATCCAGAAATTATAGAACGCTCTGAAGAATTGAATACTCAATTCAGCGAAGGATGTTTAAGTTATCCTGGATTATTCTTGAAGATTCCAAGATATAAAACTGTTAAGGTGAGATTTCAAGCAATTGGTGGTCAGTTTGTTGAGCAAGAATTAACAGGACTCACCGCAGTGTGTTTACAACATGAACTTGACCATTTGGATGGTATAGTGTATACTGATAGAGTGAGCAGAATTAAGTTAGACATTGCGAAAAAGAAAGTGAAGTCTAATGTGAAGAAAATGAATCGAATTTCTGAGAAGGTTGCGCAAGAACGAGAACATCTGATAGAGCAGTCTTCTGGTCTGCAATTGAAGAAACAAGAACCAGAAGTTAGAATTCTTGATTCTTCTATGCTGGGACCACAAGAGTCAGTGGAAAAAACGCCCGAGAAATTCGTCTATAGAGTGGGTTGACGTAAGTTATTGATTTTATTAGAGTTTTTTCTGTTGTATTCCAGGAACTTTTATTCTATAATGGTTCTATGAATATGAATATCCAGGCTTCCAAGTCTATCCTCGCCAAACTCTTGGCGAGCGAGAATATCACGGTCTCGCACCAAAATGTCAAGACCGCATACTTCGACCTCAAGAATCGTACGATGGTGCTGCCTGTCTGGAAGGACATGGATGGCGACTTGTATGACTTGCTGACTGGTCACGAAGTTGGTCATGCTCTGAACACTCCGCAGCAGGGCTGGCATAATGAAGTTGCTGCAACTGAAAAGAAATTCAAAGATTTCTTGAACGTCATCGAAGATGCGCGCATTGAGAAACTGGTCAAGCGCAAATTCCCTGGACTTTCCAAGTCTTTTGCGCGTGCATATGCGTCATTGTATGAGCGCGATTTCTTCGGCATCAAGAAACTCGAAGACCTCAACACGCTCAATCTAATTGACCGCATCAACCTGCGCTTCAAGATGGGTTCACATGTCATTGTTGAATTCAATGACTTTGAGCGCGAGATTGTTCGCGAAGTTGAGGCTGTTGAAACATGGGATCAAGTTGTTGATATTGCTCGACGTGTGTATGATTACACGAAGCAGAATGAACAAAATAAGGTTCAGAATCAGCAAGACCTTCAAGAGCAGATGCGCAATGAGCGTCAAGAGACTCAAGAAGATTCTGGCGAGTTCGATGACATCGATGACAATTCTGACTATGAAGACGACATCGACGGCAACGATGACTCTGACCTAGACGAAGAATCAGACGGCACTGACGCTGAAGATTCGCAGGATCAAACTGAGTCTGAAGACGAAGACGATGCTAGCAGCGATCAATACAGTCCTGGCGAAGGCGCTGAAGAAGAACAAGAAGATGACGGTGAACCGCAGTCTGTAACTGACCGCAATTTCCGCCAGCGCGAGCAGGAATTGGTCAACGAGACTGGCAAAATCTTCATGTATGAATTGCCTGATGCTGTTCTTGAGAATATTATTCTTCCGAACACGGAAGTTGTGAGTGATCTTGAGAAATTCTTCCGCGAGCAAGTTGCTGATCCGACTCGCACTTATGGCAAACACGGTATCTCATACGACACTGTTGTGCAGAAGTGTGTGCGCAAGTTTAACACCAACAACAAGAAAGTCATCATGCATATCTTGAAGGAATTCGAGATGCGCAAGAAAGCCAGCGAGTATGCTCGAACGCAGACTGCTCGAACTGGTGAGTTGAACATGAATGTGCTGCACAAGTATCGTTTCAGCAATGACTTGTTCCGCAAGATCACTGTCGTACCGAAGGGCAAGAATCATGGCTTTGTCATGTTTGTTGACATGTCTGGTTCGATGGGCGATATTCTTCGCAACACGATTGAGCAGATGCTTGTGCTTGCGTCGTTCTGTAAACTTGCCAAAGTCCCGTTTGAAGTTTATGGTTTCAGCGACGATTGTTATGGCAACAAGAAGTTGCGCGAGATGGTGAACAAAGATCGTTTCGTGTCTAATCGTGCTGTTGACATGACGATGAGCAGCAGTTGGTTTCATCTCAAGCATCTGATTGGTTCTTCGTTGTCGCCTGTCCAGTATCGTCGTGCGTTCAATGCGATGTGCGTTGTTGCCAATGAGTATGGTCGTTGCTATGGATATGGCTATTATCCCCAAACCAATCAGGATGAAGATCATGGTGGTTGGTCATACAGTTGGGATTCATCTGGCTTTGGCTTGAATGGAACTCCGTTTCTCGAAACTCTGCTTGCTTCTCGCGGAATCATTACTGCATTCCAGAACAAGCATCAGTTGGATGTTTGCAACGTTGTATATCTCACCGACGGTGACGGTGGCAATCATCTTTCATATCCTCCGATGAGCAGCGACTCTGGTTTCTATGACGATCGTCGCAAGTCTGTTGTGTATCTGATTGACAAAAAGACCAAGAAGAAAGTGAAGTTGCCAAATTTCCATGATATGCAATCTGCCATCACGGAGTTGGTTGCCGATGTGACTGGTTGTAAGCATATTGGTTTCTATGTTGGCAACAAGAAAGGCATTCAGCGTGACATGAAGCATTTTGTTGCTGATAAGTCTCATGTTGAACAAGATGCTGCCAAGAAAACTTTCCGCGAGCACAATTACTTTGTTGTTGATCGTCTTGGTTATGACAAGTATTTCTATGTTGCTCTTCCGAACAGTAACATCGTTGATGACAAACTTGAGATCACCAGCGATATGAACAAGAACAAGATGGCTCGCGAATTTTCCAAGACTGTGGGCAGCAAGAAGAGTAATCGCCTCCTGCTCACGAAACTCGCCGAAGAATTGGCGGTTGCGTAAGTTGTTGATTTTATTAGAGTTTTTACTGTTGTTTCCTGTGTGTTTTTCAGCGATAATAGTTCTATAGATTGATAATGGAGTCTGATGTGAGAAAGTCTAATTATGATAATGCGGCTCGGATTGAGATTCTTGAGCGATTGCATGCGCACTTCGACAAGGATACTATCTCGTTGAAGGAACTGAATGCCTTCTGCGAAAACAAGAAAAACAACGTTGAATTCTTTCCGTATTTTATTCTGCGTGAGCGCAAGGTTGCTCGTGGTCAATTCAGCATCGTACCGAGTGCTGCCAGTGCGATCGCTGCTCCGAAGCAGACTGCTGAAGTCCCTGTTGCTGCGGCTGCGATGGTTGCGCAAGTTGTGAACATTGCCAGCCGTCGTGCGCAAAATGTCACTGAGTCATTTGTGCCTGACCGCAACGAAACGTATGTTCCGTTCGGATTCTACAACGACATGCGCGACATCATCAAGTCGCGAATCTTCTATCCTATCTACATCACTGGCTTGTCAGGTAACGGCAAGACATTCATGATTGAGCAGGTTTGTGCTGCGTTGAAGCGTGAGTTGATTCGCGTCAATATCACGAAGCGCACCGATGAATCTGACTTGATTGGTTCCTATGAATTGGTTGATGGCAATACCATCCGTCGTGAAGGTCCAGTGATTACAGCGATGCGTCGTGGTGCTGTGCTCTTGCTTGACGAGTGCGATCTCGGCACGGAAGACATTCTGTGCTTGCAGCCGATTCTTGAAGGCAAGCCATACTTTGACAAAAAGACTGGTGAAGTTGTCCACCCTGCTGCTGGCTTCAACGTGATTGCAACTGCGAACACGAAGGGCAAGGGCAGCGACGATGGTCGGTTCATCGGTACAAACTTGCTCAACGAAGCATTCCTCGAGCGTTTCGCCATCACGGTCGAGCAGGAATATCCTCCTGCTGCTACTGAGCGCAAGATTCTTGAGAAGAATTTCGCTGTTCTTGGTATCACTGACACGACGTTCATTGACCGTCTTATCACGTGGGCTGAAGTCATCCGCAAGAGTTTCTCGGATGGTGCGGTTGATGAAGTTATCTCAACTCGTCGTCTTGTTCATATCAGCAAGGCATTCTCTATCTTCAACAATCGTTTGAAGGCAATCGAGATGTGCTTGAACCGATTCGATACTGATACCAAGACTGCGTTCTTGGATCTGTACACGAAGGTTGATGCGGAGGCAACTGCTCCAGTCGTACCGAAAAATGATGTTCAAGTGGAAACGATGAATGATCCAAATACTGGCAATCTTACCGTTCGTGTGATCAAGAATGGTAAAACGCAAGAAATGGTGTTGACTGCAATGGATATGGTGGAGTATCAGCTTCAAGGAATGACTGAGCAGCAGGTTATTGATCGCGTCGTCAAGACTCTTGCTGAAGCTGATTTGATGACTTCTAGAATTCAATTGCTCAATCAAATTGTGATTAATGGAGGCTGATATGGATCAGTTTAGAATGAAAATGCAAGAAAAGGTCAATGTGTTCTTGGATAGACTTCGTGAGTCTGGTGAAACTAACATGTTTGGTGCAGCCCCATATATCCAAGAAGCGTTTGGTGTAAACCGAACTGAAGCCAAGCAGTATCTTTTAAATTGGATGGAGACTTTTGCTGAGAGGCACAAGCAATAATTATGGGTCTTGATATGTATTTGAATGCGAAGCGGTATCTTTCGGATTACAACGAAGCCGACCTCGCAAAGAAGAGAGAGATGATGAATCTCTTTCCCGAGTTGGCTGTTTACCTGACACAGGAAAACGGTCATCCTATTAAAGAGATTACTGCTAGTGTTGGCTATTGGCGAAAGGCAAATGCAATCCATGGTTGGTTTGTGCAAGAAGTGCAAGAAGGCGAAGATGATTGCAAAGAATATTATGTCAGCAGAGAAAAACTTGAGGAGTTGAAGAATCTCTGCGAACAGGTCTTGGCGAATCGTTCTCTTGCTGCAGAACTCTTGCCGTCGACCAGTGGGTTCTTTTTTGGAGGCACTGAGTATGATGATTGGTATTTCAGCGACCTTGAGTTGACTGTTGAAATTGTCAACGATACACTTTTGCTTTCTGAGAAGGATTGGAATTTTTACTATCAGTCTAGTTGGTAAGCAATAGTTTACTTTTGGCTCTTGTTGGTATATAATAAGAGTCATGTTACAGGATAAGCCCCGCTCTTGTAACATTATTGAAGGGGTTTTTGTGAAGGTATATTTTATGTCTAATGCTCTTGATTCGTTTGTTACTTATCTTGCCGATGGCAACACTGTCACCTCGCGCCAAATTCGCGCCATGTTCAAGGTTGACAATGCTGCTGATCTTGCTTATCGTGCACGCAATGAGGGTATCTCTGTATACACCAATCGCGTCACGAATTCGCGTGGTGAAAAGGTTTTTGCCTATCGCCTCGGCAATCCTTCGGCTCAGTTCGAGAAGTATCTCGAACAGGGTAAGATTGCTCGCGCTCGCAAGACGCTCTATCGTGATGCTATCAACGTCTCGATGACTGCCTAATCTGGCAATTCTAAAAATGTGATAACATTCTGTGGGGGTGCAATGCCCCCACAGTTTCATTTGGTTTTCTGAAATGCTGAGTTTGTTTTTTAAATTCTTTGCATATATAATGTCATGAGAGGAGAAAATATCATGACCAAAATTATTGTGGCAAAAACAAAATATGATTGTGAGCATCTGCTTGGACAATTTCTTGATGAATCACATTATGATGTTTTAATCGACGAAGACACAGATTGCTATCTTCATAATGAAGATGAAAGCAGCATTGCATTTAAGTTTCGTAAAAACTTCTTCTCCAAGGAAGAACAAGAGGCTGCTTATACTGGCTTGCGTGAAGCAGCCACACCAACTCAGAATCGTGGTCTTGCTGCAGGACCAAAGGGTGAGAAGTGCGGTGGTCGTGAGTGGGTGACAGAATTTCAGATGCAAGTGTTTGATCTCTTCCAGAAGGAAGCAGAAAATACTGCAATCAAAATTAATGTTAAAGAAGAAATTGATAGACTTCGCGAACTTTATCAAAATAAAGAATCAACACGCGGTCTTGTTTGGTTGTCTGCTCTTGTTAAACAAGATGACTTTAGTTTTGAAAACTGGTTAGAGAATGTCAGCAATCTTTCTGTCACAGAGCGAAAGAAAGAAGCACACAAAGTCGAAAACAAATATATTTCTGACACCACATATGCCAATCAGGTGAATTCTGGTATTGCTGGATGGTTTGATCGTTATCCTCGAATTCCATACGGTCGAGCAACTGCATACACACAACATTCGTTCGACAAATTTAAAATGTCATTTCCATTTCTGCAAACACTTGATCGTGGTTTCGCTGAGTTGCTTCCAACTCGTCATGCCGCTCAACGCGAAGCAGCAGATAAAATTGATTCAGCATTTCTGGTTCCACAAACTGTATTTACTACAATCACAGTGAACAAGACTTTCAGAACAGCAGCACATCGTGATGCTGGCGACTTTACAAATGGTTTGAGTAATCTTCTGGTTCTATCAAATAATGGTAATTATTCAGGTGGATATTTGATTCTTCCAGAAGTTCGTGTTGCTGTGAATGTACGTCCAGGTGACTTGTTGTTGGTTAATAATCATGAGTACATTCACGGCAATACACCCATTGTAGTTAATGATGAAGTTGCAGAACGCATCAGTCTTGTCTGTTACTTGCGTGAGAAGATGCTAGAACTTGGAAGTAAAGAATATGAAGATCATCGATTTAATTATGTTGAGTCACGTCGAAAGAACCCAGAACACCCACTTCAACGACGTCTTTGGAATGGTATTTCCGAAGGAATGTGGGACGAACAAGAATGGTATGACTATCTGGAGAGAATTGGTGGAAGGGCGATGGTTGAAAAGTATCATCCAAAAGCATACGAAAAGATCTCAACTCTAGAAGATTTGTTCGCTTAATATGTGTGCAGTGATTGGTGCTTACATCGAGAATCCAAGTTCTCTTGATTTGATCATGCTTGAGAATGTTTTCCGCGAGTCGAGTATTCGCGGATTGCACGCAACTGGTGTGTCGTGGGTCAAGGGTGGTCAAATTGATAGTCGCATTGACGCTGTTCCAGCAACCAAGTTTCTAGATTCATTTGATTTGCAATCATGCGTCAATGAAGACGGCAATCTATATCTAATTGGTCATTGTCGTTATTCAACCTCTGATCTTGCTTACAATCAGCCACTGTGGAATGAAAATGTTTCTATTGTTCACAATGGCGTTGTGAGTCAAGAGATGCCAGAGAACTGGGAACGACTTTATGGATACAAATGCAAAACTCGTAATGATTCTGAATTAATTGTTCATACACTCCAAGCAAATAAATCTCCACTTGAAGAGTTTTCTAATTCCTCAATGGCTGTAATTGAACTGTATAAAGAAAAGAAGTTACGTTTCTATCGCAACGGAAAGCGTCCAATTTACTTTACTTCTTTGCGCAATGGCGTTATAATTACTTCTACGAAAGATATTGCAAAGCGTTCTGATTTGTTTGAATCCCATGAGATTCCAATGAATCAATACATCACAGTTGCAAAGGGTATCTTTCATATGAAAACCATCTTGATTGATAACGCAAAGGATCTTCAACAGTGAAGTTTGCGACTAAAGAACAAGTAGAAGATTTGATAAGAAATTCGCCAGAAGGAAAGAACACGAAGTTTCTTTCTGCATCCCACAGCCTCTGGTTTCGATTTAAGAACTACGATAAATCTCCGCCAATGATTCTTGAGGACAATGGTAAGATTGTCTCGCTTATTTTCGCAACATTCAATCGAGATAGGTACACTAACCTCTATGAGATCGTAACGGCGGAAGGATGCGAGGGTAAAGGATACGCATCGCAGATCTGGGATCAATATGTAGATTACGCTGTCAATATGCAGAACATGAAACGGCTTAAAATCTCTTGCACTCCAAGTTCTGTTACATGGCATATGAAAAATGGTCTTGTATTTTGGGCAGTTGATCCTACTGGATCATTACGCTCTGATCAACCTCTGTTCAAGAATCGTGAAGAGCAATTGATCTTTCGGAAACTCGCAGTAGACGATCCCTCAATTGCGCTGCCGACTGATTCGAAAGTGTTACTACAACTGCAAAATGAATCTCTGGAATCCCATAAGTTCGGATCGAAAAAGAAAGCCACGACTGAAGATGCAATTAATAAAGTTGGCAAATACTGGCTGCGTGATGCGTTATTTCATCAAGTTGATTTGTTTGCATGAATTTAGAAAGACGTGAACAATTTATAAGATGGTATGCATGGTCCATGAAATATGGCGATTGCGATCCAGCCGTATGGTGCACAAACTATCTACACCAGCGATACGAACACAATGACGAAGAACGTCTGTGGTTTGCATGGCTTTATGGTAACACATATCAACTACCAACTGCATGGGTTCTAAAAAATGAATTCCCTGACTATGAACTCGCCACTGTGGATCGCATCACTTGGTGGAATTCAACAAACTATAAACGACTCAGATACCAAACAGATACAAAGTGGAACAAAGGTCACTTGCCAGCCATGTTCGAATCTTATCAAAAATTTATTGGCAAAAAAACTCAACGTGAAGTGCTGGAGAATTATTATGGAGACAACGAACAACGGACTTTCGACAACCTTTGGAATAATCTTAAAAACTCTCTTCACAAATTTGGTCGCTATTCCACTTGGTTTTATATGCAGCATCTCGCTCATACTGCTGGCATTAACTGCATACCTACTTCTCTCATGCTTTCTGATTATTCTGGCTCTCGCTCACATCGTAATGGCTTGCATCTTGCCCTCGGCGAAGATGACAAGTACGATACAAGACTTACTGCTGCAGAATGCGATGACCTTGAAAGTAAAGCGAAAGACATTCTCGAAGAAACAAGAGGAAGATTCCCTAGTTTAAAAAATCAAATTGATTTCTTCACGATGGAAACTTGCCTTTGTTCGTTCAAGAAAATCTTTCGTGAACACCATGGACGTTATCTTGGATATTATCTCGATCGTCAGTCTGAAGAAATCATGCAAGCAGAACAAGATGGTTGGGCTGGCATTGAATGGAACGTCTTATGGCAAGCACGCAATGAGACACTAGATGAAAGACTTGCTCCTAGAAGTAAAATCAACAAAGAAAAGTTTACTTTCTTTTTGAGAACAGGTAGAATAGAAAAACTAGATTGGATGTTTGATGATGAGGAAGTCCCGAAACAAGGACTGGAGGCTATATGGTGAGAGTGATTGCGATGGGTGGTGAGCCAGCAACTGGCAAGACTACTCTGATGTTCAAGTTGATTTCGATGGCTGATGATTGGAAGATCTGTAAGCCACAGAAACTTCTTGATGCCATGTATTCAGAAAAATTAAATCTGTATATTCTTGGCAAATATGCAAATGATGGTAATGTGTTTCAGGGAACAGATCGTTTGTCAATGGCTGTACAACCAGACGCTGAGAAGTTCTTCATGGAATTAGATTATGAAAATGCAAATGTGAACGTGATCTTCGAAGGCGATCGTTTGTTTAACGCTAAACTTTTAGATAAACTTTCGGAATCGTTTCCGAATGATTTTAAAGTTCTTGTTCTAACTGCGTCACATGATACCAAAGAACAGCGTCATGTGGATCGCAAGGATGATCAAGACGATAAATTTAAGAATTCTCGTGCGACAAAAATCTCGAATATAATGGGTTCGTTGACACTCATGGACTATATAGAGACAATGGTCAACGAAAATCTCGATGATCAGTCTAAGATTATTGATGTTATTAGAAAATTTTACAACTGGAGTGAATAATTATGCAGTTAGAAGTATCTGTTGAACAGTTGCGCAAAAATAAACTATTTGTTGCAACACCCATGTATGGCGGTTCTGCCCATGGCATGTATGTTAAATCCTGTCTTGACCTCCAATCCGTTTGTTCACAATATGGTATTGAAGTTCGATTCTCATTCATCTTTAATGAGTCTCTGATCACTCGCGCTCGTAACTATCTTGTTGACGAATTCTTGCGCGCAGAAGGATTCACTCATTTGCTCTTTATCGATGCTGACATTCACTTTGATCCGCGAGATGTCGTCGCACTTCTTGCTTTGGATAAAGAAGTTGTTGGTGGTCCATATCCAAAGAAATCGATCAAGTGGGGAGCAATCAAGGAAGGCGTGAAGAAGCACCCAAACATTGAACCAAGTGATATGGAGAAATTGGCTGGAGATTTTGTCTTCAATCCAGTTCCTGGCACCGAGAAGTTCTCTGTTGCTGAACCAATTGAAGTCCTTGAAATCGGTACTGGCTTCATGATGGTCAAGCGTGAAGTGTTTGATAAGTTTAAAGAACAATATCCACAACTTCGTTATCGTCCAGATCATGTCGGTCAGGCAAACTTCGATGGCTCGCGTTATATCCATGCTTACTTTGATACAGTCATTGATAGCGTTGTGAATGGCGGCAAGGGTTCCGATCGTTACTTGTCTGAAGACTACATGTTCTGCCAGTGGTGGCGTAACATGGGCGGCAGCATCTGGTTGTGCCCATGGATGAAGACGCATCACATTGGAACCTATGCATTCACTGGTGATATGCCAGCCGTTGCAAACTTTGTTGGCTCTCTCTGATAAAGAGATTTTGTTATGATTGTAGGTTTGATTGGCTTTATTGGAGCAGGTAAAGGCACAGTTGCAGATCTCTTGGTCGATCGTCATGATTTCGAAAAAGAGAGTTTTGCAAATAGCGTCAAAGACGCCTGTGCCACAATCTTTGGTTGGAATCGCTCCATGCTTGAGGGTGACACTTTAGAATCCAGAGCATGGCGCGAACAACCAGATGTATGGTGGTCAGAAAAACTCGGTCGTGAGTTCTCACCAAGATTAGCACTCCAGCTAATGGGCACAGAGGCAGGTCGTGATGTATTTCACCCTGACCTCTGGGTTCATACAACAATGCGTCGATGTGAGAATAATCCTTGGCACAATCACGTGATTGCTGATGTTCGTTTTCCAAACGAGATTAATGCAATCATAAAGTCTGGTGGTAAGATTGTTCGTGTTCGTCGTGGTGAAGATCCAGAATGGTTTGCACTTGCTCGCGAGTGCAATATCTATAACAAACAAGAAATAATGCGCAATGCATATCCAGAAGTTCATTATTCAGAATGGGCTTGGGTTGGTTCACATTATGATATTGTGATGGATAATAATTGTTCGTTAGATGAGTTGACCGTTAGGGTTGACAAGTTGGTTGATTCGTTATATAATAATCGTGTTGAAGCAAATGAGGTCGTTAATTATGAAACTTTCTGATAATACTGTGAACATCTTGAAAAATTTTTCAAGTATCAACTCTGGAAT
>Ga0255065_1000125_pt1 | contig 19871 bp, 19 predicted proteins | sample Colum_Cont_RepC__2_FD_188441 | JGI IMG/M metagenome (GOLD analysis project Ga0255065, IMG submission 188441) | Freshwater microbial communities from Columbia River, Oregon, United States - Colum_Cont_RepC_0h | ecosystem: Environmental > Aquatic > Freshwater > River | place: USA: Oregon...
CCTGCAGTAAGAGCTAGGGCTTCAAGGGGAACAAGAACTTCAGGGGGAACAAAAGGTACTAGAAGCACAAAAGGTACTAAAAGCACAAAAGGTACTAAAGTAACTCAAGAGGACGTACAGTTAGCAAACTATGGTGACAAACCAGTAGCTGGAACTACTCTTAACTTGGGCAAGCCAGGACAAGCAGGTAATCCTCCGTTTCGTCAATCAGCACAACCAAGCACTAGCAAAACAATTGAATGGGTTCGAGGATCCACAAGTCAAGCTCCAGTCCCACAATCTTTGGCAGAAGTTAAAGCTGTTGTTACACCAAAAGCCGTTGCTAAACCAGCAGCAAGTACACCAGCACGCACACCATTCCGTACAGTATTTAAGAGTCAGCAAGAGTTTGTTTCTTATTGGACTGGTGGTGGCAGAAGCGCATACAATGCTGCGCCACCAAGTCTTAAGCAAAGTTTTATTAATCAAAACAAAAAATACTTAGATGCTTTTAATCGTCAAACCGCAGGTCAAGCTGCTAAAGCAAAAATAGAAGCTGCTGCACAAAAAGCAGCAGTCATAGAAAAAAATACAGCAGAAGGATTTGTTAAAACAATTGTTCCAAAATCACAACAAGCTTTGCGTCAACCAGTAAAAAGAAAACCAGCAGTTAAAAAAGCTCCAATTCAAAAGTTGACTAAGAATAAAAAGACTAAGGCGAAGTAGCTATGCTTGCTGCTCAAGAGATCGTTGAGCTTTACAATCAACGAAAAAAGAATGATGGTCCCATCAAAGAACAGATGCGTCGCATCCGCGATCTTGCTAACGGCGACATCGTTGTTCCACTTAATGAACTAGATAGAAACTCTAAAACATCTGTAGCCAATCTGCTTGTACAGGGTTTAGATCAGATGTCAATGCGTGTTGCGTCAACAATGCCACAACCTTTCTTCCCTCCGACCAAAGAAGGTTCTGAACGTGCAAAGAATCAAGCACGTCAAAAGAAACAGGCAATGCTTGCTATTTGGGATCACAACAGAATGAACATGAAGTTGCGTCGTAGGGCTCGACATCTATTGGCTTATTCAAATGCTCCAGTAGTTATTAAACCAAACTTTACAACAATGATGCCAACATGGACCGTGCGCAATCCACTTGACACTTATGCTGCCCCAGTAGAAGACGCAGATGATCCGCTTCCATACGACTGCATCTTTGCTTATCGTGTAACCGTTTCTTGGTTGGTGCGCACATATGGAGAAAAACTTGTTGGGCAACTTGGTCTTAAGGATCTAGAAATTGACAAGAGATTTCTTTTGTTGGAATACGTATCCCCAGAAGGCATTCAGCTATGCGCTGTAGGTAACGGTGATGAATCCTATGATGACGGCGTTCTTTACGGCGGGTTTAGCGCAGTTATGCTTGAGCAAATTCCCAACCGTACTGGTATGCCATTGGTTGTTAATCCACGTCGCATCACCTTAGACCAACCACGTGGTCAATTTGACGGTGTACTTGGCATGTACTACACACGCGCAAGATTGCAGGCATTAACGGAGATTGCTATTGAGCGTGGCATTTTCCCAGAGGAATACTTGGTTGCACGTTCAGGCGAGAACCCTGAGATTATTCAAGTAGCCGATGGCAAGATTGGTCAGCTCGGTGTTGTTAAAGGTGGAGACATTCAGCAGCTACAGGTAAACCCTGGTTACAAAACAGATACGGCGTTGGATCGCCTTGAACGACAAGAGCGCTTAGAGGGTGCCATCCCAGCAGAGTTTGGTGGCGAATCAGGCAGCAACATTCGTACAGGTCGACGTGGTGATGCTGTGCTTTCGGCAACCGTTGACTATCGCGTACAAGAAGCACAGTCAATCTTTGAATCGTCAATGATTCAAGAAGACAAAATTGCTATTGCGATTGAGCGGGCGTACTGGGGTGCTTTCCAAAAGTCGTTCTATATTCCAGGTCGCGCAGCAGCAGGCATGGCTATCTATGTTCCAAATCAACTTTGGAATAATGATTTCCATTACGTAACTTATTCAGCTGCAGGTTCGGATGTAAACGGATTGATTGTTGGTCTTGGACAACGGCTTGGTACTGGATTAATGAGCAAGGAATCCGCACGAGAAGCAGACCCACTAATCTCTGACCCTGACCTAGAACATGATAGAATCGTTGCAGAAGGTGTTGAGTCAGCGTTACTTAGTTCTATTCAACAACAAGCGGTAGATCCAAACGGTCCATACCAACCAGAGGATCTAGCTTATTTAACCCGTTTGGTGATTGAGCAGAACGTAACTCTGTATGAAGCTGTTAAGCGCACAGATCAACGTGCACGAGACAGGCAAGCAGCAATGGTAGCCCCTGGTTCTCCAGAGGCTATGCCAGGGTTAGCTATGCCAGGCATGGGTGCAGAAGCGCCAATGCAGCCACCTCCTGGACCACAAGGATTAGACGCACTACTAGCACAACTCGGAGGCTGAAATGGCAATACGGACAGACCTACAAAACAAGGCAAACGTTATTGGTAGCACCATGACTCCAAAGGTTGGACCAAGCAATCAATACGGCGAAGTAAAAAAACTTATGGATGGGCTTAAACAAGTCCCATCTGGGCCTGCTGCTGGTGATCGTACTGTAACCGCACAGCAACCAAAAGAAAAAGTTAACTTGCTTGCAATGACTAATCGCCCCAATGAACCTATTACTGCTGGCGCAGCATTTGGCCCAGGTATGGGTCCAGTACAAGCTGGTATTCCAATACCAAACCCACTTAATGATGCGGTGATGGAATTGCGCAACATTGCACGTTTTGATACGTCTAGTGGATTGGGTGATTTAATTGATAAGTACGAGACAAGTTAATGTCTTGGCAAAGGAACTTAGATAGACAAAGCAAATCAGTTTTATTGCAGGAAACTGCAATGCAACAAGAAGCTTCGTCTCGAAAACCAGTTGTTGATCCATTAATAACAGAACGTATTTCTTACATCAACAATAGAGCACCTTGGATTCCAGCCAATACTCAACTTTCGTTAGCCAAGAATTATGCAAGCGATGGAGCTGTAGATAAAGCAGCAGAACTTTATGCGCGCAACTTAAGCGATAACCCAGTTTCGGCAGGTTTTTTAACAGGCAAAGCTCAAGAGTATCTTCTTAGCGACAAAGTAAATACCGCTGTAAAAAGAGTAGCTGAAGGCAAATCTGTTGATAAAAGTTTTTTTGAAGAAGAGTTGGATCCACGCAATCTAGGCCCAAACCTTTATGGAGGTCTTAAATCTGCATCTAGGGTTGTTAGTGCTATTAGTTCTGCTGCTCCAGAACTATTGCAAAACGTTTTTTCTCTTAGCACCCTTGGCACGGAAGAAGGAAGAAAAAGAAGTTATTCGGTTAAGGATGCCTTAGAGTCTTTTAGTTTGTTTCAGTTATTAAATAACTGGGATAACCAAGGCGAGGGCTTTTTTATTTCAGAAGAACTAATGGCCCAGCAATCAGAAGCTGCACGTAGAACACGCGGCATGGTAAACGGTTCTGCTTACACTATTGGTAGAGGTGTTGCCTCGCTTACTCATTTGCCAGAAAATAGTATTTGGTATACAGGAGTTTCTGGTTTTCTCGATGTAATAACACAACTGGTTGTCCCAGATCCAACAAAGTATTTAGTAAAGGGTGCCAAGGTTTTATCTCTTGCAAGCAGAAACATACCTGAAATTTCAGGTTCTGGTAGCACCGCAAGAGAGATTGTTGATTTTGCTAGAGGGGTTGTTCCTTCAATAACTAAAGCAGACGCCAAAGCATATAGAGACGCATTAGCTTCTAGTGCTGGTCTAAGCAAATCACTTACTGGTTTGTCTCTTGATGTTCAAAAATGGGATAGGTTTATGAACACCAATAAACAAGCAGTAAAAGCTGTTAATGAAATTGCTGCAGAATCAGACGAACTTGCAATCGCGGAAAGATTTGATTGGAAATTAAGCCCAGAACAAATTCAACGTTTAGCAAAAGCCAATACAGCTGACAAAGTTAAAGAAGAATTAGTTGGAGCGTATGCAATGGGTGCAAGTACTTTAAGTACAAGCATCCAGGATATTCAGACAGGGTTTCTTCACAACCCAGTTAAGTGGACAGTAGAGAGAACTATGGGTAGTTCCAGATTGCTAAGCCAAATGCCTGGTTCTCAACTAGTCATAAACGGCAGCACAAAAGATCGTATTACTGCTGTCAAAAATATGCATCTTTCTTTAAAAGCATCGGGAGCAACGCCTGAAGTTTTGTCAAAGTTTACAAAAGAAGCACTTGATAAATTTAAATCGATTTCAACATCGGATGACCAGTATGAAGCTTATGCAGTTTACAAAGGCTACATAAAAGAAACTCTTAAACTTAACGGTGTTGAGGATGAAGTTATTCAAAGCCTGTTTGAAAGAGTAAGAGTAAGCAGAGATAGTTTGCGTACCTACATGTTGAACAGGGCAGGCCAAGAAACAGATCTTGGTTATATGAAAGTCTACGGGGACTTGCTTAAGAAACACTTTCCTGAATCTGTGTGGAATGAATTTATAGAAAAATCAGCAGAGTTTGGTCAAGCACATATGGCTTTTGCTCGACCAATGCAATTGTCTCAGTTGTTTGATCGCGTGCAATCTTTGCCAGATGCAAGAGAGCTAAGAAGGCTTACGTCAAATCCATTTATGAGAGAAGCTTTGGCATCTAGTTTTGGGCGCACGGGCAAAATTCGTCCTTTGTTTTCCGCTAGAAAAAGAAGAATGGACATCGAGGAAATTACAGATCAAGTCCAATACGACAAAATTAAAAGTCAATTAAATTCTCTTCCTTCTGGCAAAGATGAAGATTTGCTTAAGACAAAAGCTGATTTGCAAACTCAATTAAATGCATTAACAAAAACTGTTAGCAGAAGAGTTTACACAGGCGAACAATCAATAACCGTTAGTATTTTAGATGGGTTTCAAAACGCTATTTGGAAACCGCTTAACCTTGCGACAATTGGCTATATTGTGCGAAACGCAATGGATGCACAAGTGCGTATGGCTCTTGGTGGCAAAACTGGATTCCTAAATCACCCTGGCGAATACATATCTCTTTTGTTGGGCGAAACTAGATCTGCTAATAAACTAATGAAGCTAGCAAAAAAATACGACCTCTCAACTAAAGAGCGATCTATTTTGGGTGAACAACTTGTAGTTAAGGGCCCTCAATTAATTGGCAAAAACAAAAGAGAAGCCAATGCAGAGATTGCGGAGGAATGGCAAAATCTGCGAGATGAGCATGCAGAACTTCTTCAAGTGACCATGCGTATGCACGGATTAAATGAAATCAAAGGTGCGCAACATTTAAGTTACACGGGTGATTGGATACCAGTTTCTAAACTTACTGGAGATAGGCAACACGCAGAAGCAGCATTAGATACTTTCCGTTTGATCAACGAGGATCCGCTGCAAAGAACAGCAGCGCAAGAAATTATTTTCAATACTGCGGAAGATAAGATTTTTGACAAACTTACTGGGATTGCTGATGAAGCTAAAAACTTCAGACAGATAGATGGCGCTTACAGTCGTGGGCTTCCATTTAAAGCCCTTGAAGGACCATCTGTTCAGGGTCCAGCAGAATCACTTAAAGGGTTAAAGCCAGATGAGCGTCGAGCTTTTTTGCGTGAGCACGTAAAAAGTCTTCCATATACAAACGTAAAAAATATGACGGGGGGTATCCGCGAAGCTACTTTTATTGCAGCATTTGATCGCATGCCAATGGGTAGTTCAATTGTTCTCCCGAAAGATGCTCTTACCTTAAAATACTCAAACGAAGAACTTAAGCTAGGAACTTTTGTTGAGCTTTACAACAACAAAGGCAAGATGTCTATTCTTCCTCGTGGTAAAAAAGTTGATCCCGAAAACGCATTTGATGGTGTGGTTATTGGTTTTCAAGATGGGGAAGCAATTATTCAACCAGCGTACAAAGGATCAGCAACAGGTAAATCAACATTCAGATACAGTCCTGAGGCTGTTCGTTTTCTTAAAAATGCTCCAGTAGATACAATTGGGGCTGGTAATGGATTGAATCCTTACTACGGAAGAGAGCAAAGAATAAGTGACACAAAAGGTAAAAACTGGTTTCAATCAACTCAGGAAGGTTTGGATTGGTTTACCAATAAGTTCTTTCAAGAACTTTATGGACAAAAATTTGTTAAGACTGTTGAGCGTAGTCCAGTTTTTAGAAAGTTTTACTATGAAGAAATTGGTAATCAAATAGGAAGACTTGCTACTGACGAAGCTCAAAAAATAGTTAAGAAACTTGAGAGTTCGGCAAGAAAAGCTGGCTTTGGTGATGACATTGGAAAATATATTGGCAGTCAAGAAACTGCTACAAAACTTAAAAAGGTAGCAAGCACCCCAGGGACTGGTACGTTAACAGCCAATGACTTAGACGACTATGCCCGTTTAGTTGGTATCACCAAAACCAAAGACTTATTATATGATGCAACAGAAAAAAACAACCTTGAAGATGCGTTGCGTATTATCTTTCCGTTTGTTGGTGCGTGGCGAGAAATTGCTGGGACTTACGGCAACTTAATGCTTGAAGATCCAAGTCGTTTAGCAAGGATTGGGCGATACACAAATAACCTAGCGCAATCTGATCCAGATGGTGATGGTCGTGGTTTTTTCTACGAGGATCCTCAATCTGGAGAACAGTACTTTAAGTTTCCAGAAATTTTTGGATTCCCAGCAGCGCTTAGAGCAGCTGGCGTTAAATCATTTTTTGAAGCACCAGTCAAGCAACTTAGTCAAGGTATGAGTTGGGTTCCAGGTCTTGGACCGTTGGCTCAAATTCCAGCTTCTTTCTTGTTTAAGAACACCCCAGATACGGATCAAATTGTGCAAACTCTTTTGCCTTATGGCAAGGTGGGTCTTAAGCCAGGAGAATTAGCTGGTCAGTTTAATCCATTGCCAGGCACGGCAACAAAAACTTTTTCACTTCTTTACAGTTTGCTTGAGCCGCAAGATCTTGAAAAAAATAAAACTTTTGCAAGTACCTTACATGAAGTTGTGCGAGCAAAGTATGCATCAGGGGATTATGATTTCTCAACCCCAGAAGGATTTAGGAAACTTGAAAGCGACTCAGTTCGTGATGCTCAATTTATTTCAGTCTTGCGAATTGCGCAACAGTTCTTTGGACCAACAGCACCTCAGGTTGGTTTTCAAATTGAAGCACAAGATAAAGATGTTTACGTAGATGAAATGGTTAAAGTCTTTAGTAAAATGCAAGAAGAGGATTACGACTCAGCAGTTCCTCGTTTCCTTAATGTCTTTGGCAATGAGGCAGCATTGTATGTTGGTTCAAAAAGTAGGTCTTTGGTTCCTGGTCTTGAAGCAACACCAGAGTTTGGTGAATGGGAATTTGCAAATAAAAACCTTTTAAAGGATTACCCAGAAGTGGCAGCTTACTTTGCTCCACGAGGTTCAGAATTTAACTTTGACGTATACAGACGACAAGAACAAGAAGGTCTTCGAGAAAAACTTTCCGTTTCGGAAATGGTTGAATTAGCTCAAAACCGTATTGGTTCAGCCAAATTTAGAGCTGCTCGACAAATGTTTGGCGCTTTTCCATCTGAGGCAGAAAGCCAAAAACTTGCTGCTTATCGCCTTAAGTTAAGCAGAGAATACCCTGGCTTTAAACCAGTAGCTGAATTTACTGTTGGCAAATACCCGAATCAATTGATACAGCTTAGGGAGATTATAAAAGATCCACGATTGGCTGATAACGAGATAGTCCCATACCTTCAAAGATATTTAGCTTCTAGAGATTCTTTGCTTGCTACTTCAGGTCTTAAAAGTTTCAATTCAGAGGCTGCTATCCCATTAGCAGAGAATCTGTATTCTTTTGGTAATAGCCTGGCTGCACAAAGTCCAGAATTTGATAGAATCTGGCAACGATTGCTCTCATCAGAGGTTGAAAAATAATGGCTAACGGCGATAAAGATAACACAACTGCATCACAAGATGTCGCAGAAATGAAATTGGTTGGCGATACTGGGGTTAATTCTACTGGAATGGTTGCAGATCCAAATGCTGTAGTTTTGCCTGAGCGTTTACTTGATTTAACTAACACTCAAAATTTGGATCGACTTAAACAAGAAGCAGCTTATTCGCCACGTGCAACATCTCTTGGCAAAGAAGGGCAAAAAAACTATCAACCTGTATTTCAGCCAGCAGTAGGTTTTGCTGCAACACTTCCATCTACGCTTAAGGCTCAACGCGGACCTGGCGGTACCCGATGGGTTTATGTGGGTGAAGATTTGGTTGATGAAAACAATGTTCTTAAATCTAAATACACGGGTACTTCAGAAGATATTTATAGAGAATTTTTTAGATTAAAAAACGATGCTGATCGTTCACAGTTATTTCAAACAATGGAACGTTTGGGTTACTACCAAGGCACAGCGCAGGGCAAACCAAGTTCACAGGCTTTACAAGGCATCGGCTTAACTAATACAGATGAAAGTGCTATGAGAGATTTCATGTTGCAACTTGCAAACAATAAAGGTCGCACCATGAAAGCTTTGGTAGATCTTTACGCTACTGGCGCAATGAAGTTTCCTGCAGGTTTAGCTGGTGGCGGTCGAACCGTATCTGTTGTTTCGAGAGAGGATGCAGCAAAGCAAACTGGCAATGCGTTCTTTGAACTTCTTGGTAGGGCAGCAACCCCAGCAGAAGTAAAGATTGCAGTTCAAGCAATCCAAGATATGGATAGGAAACGTCAACTATCTAACGTTGAAAACCCGACTACTCTTGGCGTTGCAGCCGAACAACAAGCAATGAAAGCTTCACCTGGCGAGTTTGGTGCGTATTCGGCAGGTAAAGCAATTAACCAGATCTTTTCGTTGTTGGGTGGCGCATAATGGCAAAAACAAAAACAGAACCAAAACAAGATTGGCGTAGTGCTTTCATTGCAAAGTTTCCACAGTTTGCAAAACTTGTTGACGGTGGACCAGGAGAACAAGAAGCTCGAGCCAAGTTTGGTGATGACTTAATTGATCTTATCCAAGACGTAGCCAAAAGACCTAATCAGTACGAATTTACAACTCAGGCTGGTGTTGATGCTTTTAATGCAAAAGTTAAAGCAACTAAGTATTACAACGAAACAGTTGAGTCTGCTAAAGCATTTGATGCTTTATCTGATGTAGATAGAGCCGACAAAATTAGGGGTAATCGCATAACCATAGCTAGCGGTTATGGTGATCTTGGTTTGACAACTAAAGAATTAGATGACATTACGTTGACGGCGACACGTCGTGGTTTTAGTGGACTTGCTTTGTCGCAATATGTAAACAGCGTTGTGGGAACTCGTGCCCGCGGTAAACAAGATTTACTAGAGAGTCTTGATGCACAGGCGTTAAAAAAAGTAGCAGCAGACTACGGATACAATCCACCAGATTTAAACGAACAAATTCTTGCTGCACTTCAGGGCAAAGAATACAACGGAGAAGCTATTACTCTTGATACTTTTAAAAAGAAAGGTATGGCTTTAGCTAAAGCAGCACATTTTCAGTTGGCTCCACAACTGGACGCTGGTTTAACTCTTGCTGAAATCTTTAGTTCTTATCGAGATACAGCTGCTAACACATTGGAGTTAGCCCCAGAATCTATTTCGTTTAATGATCCAAAATTTAGAACAGCATTTGGCGGACCAAATACTCCACCACCTACATTGGGTGAATGGGAAACTATGTTGCGTACCGATCCTAAATATGGATTTGAAAAAACAAAAAAAGCAAAACGTGATGCTATGTCTATGGCTATGACCATAGCCCAAATGTTTGGAGAGGTTAGTTGATGAGTAACGTGAGTAATGAAATGATGTTTGATGGTGATGCAGGCGGTAGTGATCTATCTACACAAACACCAGAAACATTAGATCCTGCTGCTGTTTATGAAGCACGTGGATATTATGGCGATGAATCGTACATCAATGAGCTTGTAGGAAATACTGGTGTTGGTAAAGGTACTTTAAAACAAAGACAAGATGCTCTTGCTATTCTTATTCAACAAGGCAAAGATCGTGCTGCTTCTGCTGCTGCTAGCGAAGACGACGGAGGCGGAGACGACGGAGGCGGAGACGAATTTGTCCCAATGGTTGGAGCAAAAGAAATACTGCGAAACGTTTTGTCTTCGTATGGTCTTGAAGGGTTGTATGAATATGCTTGGTCGCTTTACACTAACCAAACAATAGATGTCAACGATACTGAATCTTTTATGTATGCATTACGCGAACAGGAAGCGTACAAAAAACGGTTTGCTGCTAATGAGCGACGTAAAGCTTTAGGTTTTAATGAACTAAAACCAGCTACCTATATTGCTTTGGAAAAGTCATACAAAGATACTTTGGCTGCCAACGGTTTGCCACAGGGGTTTTACGATTCACCAGATGATTTTGAAAAACTAATTGGCGGTGACGTATCGGTATCAGAACTAAACAATCGCCTTAGGGATGCATACACGGTGGTGCGTGATGCCTCTCCAGAAGTAAAAAATAAGATGGCAGAGATGTACGGGATTACGGACGGGGATCTTCTTGCATATGTAATCGATCCAGATCGAGCACGTCCTCTTATGGCCCCAGACTACAAACGTCAAGCACAAGCAGCTTTGATTGCCGAAAGCGCCCAGAGGCTTTCAGGACTTAACTTTAATAAAGATATAGCTGAACAGTTTGTGCGACAAGGTACTACTCAAGCAGAGGCAGAAGCAGCCTTCACAACGGTAGGACAGATGGGCGAACTGCGACGTGGTGGTTTTGGCGAACAGCAAATCACAGATCTTCAGTTTGTTCAAGCTGCTCTAGGTACTGATGCTGAAGCTAAACGATTGGTGGAAGAACGCAAAAAGCGCCGTATCGGTGAGGTAACTGCTAGTGGTGGTTCGGCAACCCTTGCTCAAGGCGACAGCACTTCGTACAAATCTGGGTACGGTCAAGCAAATCTCTAATACAGATAGTCAACCCTTGACAATCATTAATTGTGATGTAAGATAGTTATATCCCATCAGGGATAACCATTGGAAATCCCCCCGATTTCAATGTGCTAACAGGGGTGAGATATGCAGCCACTTGGCCCCTCCAGCCAGGTGTGGGCGGAGGAGTGGGTCATGCAAGAACAAGACTTCTATGAAGAGGACAGCGTTCAGGAAGACCAGGCAGCAAAGAATCCAGTTCGTGCAAGGATGCGTGAGTTGGAGTCAGAGGTTAAGAGCTTGCGTCAGCAAGCAGAGGAAGCTAAGTCGGCTCAACGAGAGTTGGCATTTGTGAAGGCAGGCGTAGACCTATCTTCAGGGATGTCCAAGTATTTCGTGAAAGCTTACGATGGCGATCTCACACCCGAGGCAATCCGAGTTGCAGCCGCAGAAGCAAATCTCATTAAGCCCCAAGAAACTATGCAAGCAGCCCCTACACAGGAGAAGCAAGCATGGGATCGAGTTAGCAACGCATCACGCGTTGGAGACACAACTGAAGCGACGGTTGACTACAGCACTAGAATTGCAAACGCTAAATCCGAAAGAGAAGTAATGGAATTGTTGGCTCAAGCAAGAATGAATCAAATCAACAATTAACCAATTCTTTAAGGAGAATTAAAACATGGCAGGCGAAACAACAACCTCGTCCTTGTCTATCGACCAGGTGGCGTTTGACCGTCTTGCGTATTTCGCATTGCGTTCAGAACTTCTTTTCGATCAGGCAGCGGACGTACAACCAGTAGCACAGGCAATGCCTGGTACTGGAGTTACATTCACAATCTTCGCAGACATCGCAGCAGCGACATCTACGTTGAACGAAGTAACTGACGTAACCCCAACAGCGCTCTCGGACAGTCAGGTAACAGTTACCTTGGCTGAATACGGCAACGCAGTTGTTACAACAGCAAAACTCCGTGGCACAGCATTCTTGGATGTTGACTCGGCAGCAGCAAACATCATTGGCTACAACGCAGGTGACTCGATCGATCAAGTCGTTCGTGAAGTACTTGCCGCAGGAACCAACGTAGCTTACGCAACAGGTGGAGCTTCACCAGCAACATCACGTGTAACGCTGGCTGTAGATGACTTGTTGGTAGCAAACGACATCCGTAAGCAGGTAGCTGCTCTGCGTGGTGCAAACGTTGCAACCTTCAATGGTTCATACATCGGCTTCATCCACCCAGACGTGTCGTACGACTTCCGTTCGGCTACAGATGCAAGTGCATGGCGCACACCAGCTAACTACGTGGATCCAACTGGTATCTACAATGGCGAGATCGGCTTGTTTGAGTCGGTACGTTTCATTGAGACACCACGTGCCAAGGTATTCACCAACGCTTTCAACGGCGCAGGTGCAGCTGGTACAGGAGATGCATACTCAACTCTTATCATGGGTCGTCAGGCTCTTGCTAAGGCGTTCAGCACACAAGATGGCAATGGCGCAACACCGAAGATTGTCCGTGGCAATGTCACAGATATCTTGATGCGTCTGCAACCACTTGGTTGGTACTGGCTCGGCGGCTACGGTCGCTTCCGCGAAGCCTCGCTTCGTCGAATTGAGTCGGCATCAAGCATTGGTGCTAACGCCTCCTAATAATTAATTAGTAGGGCCTCCCCGTCATGAAAGGCGGGGGGGCTTTGCTATACTTTTACTAACGAAAGGTTTGTATGTCAATTTCTAATTATGCTGAACTGAAAATCTTGGAGCACACCACAGGTAAAACTGCTTGGACTATGCCAACGAATGTGTATGTCAAGTTGCATACTGGTGATCCTGGTGAGGCCGCTACTTCCAATGCTGCTGTTGAAGCAACTCGTAAAGTTTCTGCTTGGGCTACAGCGGCTTCGGGCGCTATTGCAACAAGCTCAACTATTGAGTGGACTAACGTTTCTACTACAGAAACTTATACACATTGGTCGTTGTGGGATGCGTCAACTGCAGGTAACGCTTTGTGGAGTGGTGCATTGTCAGCATCGGCTGCTGTAACTGCTGGCGATACTTTCCAAATTACTACACTAACCCTGTCTCTCGATTAGTCTTAGGGGGTAAACCCTATGGCTGCTTTTCAGGGCACACTTACAAAATATTCATCACCGTATAGACCTGCAACGGGTCTATACATTGGTGCGTTAATATTTCAATTAACTGCTACTGGTTCTGGTGTTGGTACAGAGACTGCAAGTAAACTTGTAATAAGAGCAAAGTCTGGTACTGGATCGGGAACTGGAACTGAATCAGCTTATGGTGTACGTGTAGTACTACGTACCGCTACAGGGTCTGGTGTTGGTACCGAAGTAACTGTTTCGGGACCTACTCAACTACGTATTGGTAAATTAACCGATTATTCGTTCCCATATTTAACTGGTGGTGCTTATTATGTAGGTGCACCTATAAAACAAACAGCTGCTACTGGTTCTGGTCTTGGTACAGAAACTGCAATTGCGTTTACAACAAAAGTAAAGTCTGGTACTGGTTCAGGAACTGGAACCGAGTCGGCTTCTGGAGTACGTGTAGTATTACGTACAGCTACAGGGTCTGGTGTTGGCGCTGATAGCGCAATAATTTCTGGTTCTAACCAGTTACGTCTTACTGGGTTAACTGACTATTCGTTCCCATATTTAACTGGTGGTCGTTACTACTTAGGTCCTGCAGTATATGCAAGAACTGCTACTGGTTCTGGTCTTGGCACAGAAACAGCAACTAGATTACTTATAGTTATCCGTACTGCTACAGGTAGTGGTACAGCAGGTGAATCAACAAGCACAACCAAAGAAGTTTTGGCTCGCACCGCCACAGGATCTGGCACGGGTTCTGGTGACGCAGATCCATTTTTGTCTCTTTTTAGATCAGCAACGGGTAGCGGCACTGGAACTTCTTTAACAACATTTATTCGTGGTTTAGTAAGAAACGGCACAGGTAGTGGACTTGGTACTGGAACAGCTACAGCGATAGAACTCCTACCAAGAACAGCAACAGGGTCTGGTCTTGGCACCGAGACTGCCACCAGAATCGTTGTAGCGCTCCGTACGGCGACAGGAGGAGGTGTTGGTACCGAGACAGCCAGCGGTATCGAATCGCTTCCTAGAACAGCTACAGGCTCTGGTGTGGGTTCCGTAAGTGAGAACGCTACATGGGTTAAGTCTCGTATGTTCAGGGTTCCACAAACTACAAACTTTGCTTTTGTTCAATCGTATCCAGATGTTACGTATCAAGCAAAACAAAGATTGTTTGCTCGTCTACCTAACGGGGTGCGAGTAGAGAATCTCTTTGAATTACAAGATGGTTCATATACAATTAATGATCCAAGAGACGGTACGGTAGTTAGGGTTTATCTTGGGTCGCATGTAATTCCATTAACGGATGAAGAAGTGGCAGATCTAACAGCAGCTGGATACGGAGCGTATATAACGTGAAGCATGCAGAAACCCATCCCGATTTAGATGTTGATGGTTGCTTTGGTTGTCGCATTGCGAATATTCGCATGGGCACTAATAGCACCACAACTCGTGGGAAGCAAGTAGAGCAAACAAATAAGGTAGAACGAAACTGGCAGAAAGATATGCCAGCTTATAAGCGTTTAAGGAAGGAAGGTTTGCAACCAAAACGAATTGATGGTTCAGCCGAAGTTGAAAAAAAAGCAGAACATAAATGGCAAGTCGAGACAGGGATAGGTATTAAATGAAAAACAAATCTAAAGTAAATGCTGCTGGTAACTACACCAAACCAGCAATGCGTAAGAGATTGTTTAACAAAATTAAGGCTGGTTCTAAAGGTGGAGACCCTGGTGAATGGTCTGCACGTAAAGCCCAGTTGCTTGCAAGTGAATACAAAAAAGCTGGCGGGGGATACAAGTAGTGGCGCTTGCTAAATCTCAAGAGTCCCTAAAGAAATGGACCCAAGAAAAATGGAGAACTTCTGACGGTAAACCTTCTAAGGGAAAGAAACGTTACCTACCTTCAGCAGCTTGGAATGCTTTAACACCTGCAGAGAAAGCAGCAACAAATAAAGCCAAAGCTGCTGGCAATGCAAAAGGTAAGCAGTTTGTTAAACAACCTAAAAACATCGCAAAAAAAACAGCAAAGTACAGAGGAAAATAAATGGCTAAAAAACTTACTGTTGCGCAAAAGTATAGTCAACTAAAAAAGCAGACTGAAAGTGCTGGCATGAAAGTAATGGAAAAAGACGGCAAGATTGTCGTATCTCGTAGAAAGAAAAAATAATGGCTAAGACTCCAGCATGGCAACGCAAAGAAGGAAAGAATCCAAAAGGTGGACTCAACGCAAAGGGTCGTGCATCGTATAAAGGTGGGACATTGAAAGCACCTGTTAAAGCAGGAGACAATCCACGTCGAGCATCATTCCTTGCACGTATGGGGAACATGCCAGGACCTGAACGAGATGAAAAAGGCAGACCAACAAGACTGCTATTATCTTTACAGGCTTGGGGTGCTTCGTCTAAAGCGGATGCACGGTCTAAGGCTAAAGCAATATCCGCACGAAACAAGAAAGGCAAATAATGCCAAAAGTAGGAAAAAAGGAATTCGCTTACACCCCAAAAGGTATGGCGATGGCTAAGAAGGAAAAGATGAAGATGAAGATGAAAGCTAAGAAAAAGAAATAATGACAACAGCAGCAACGGTAATTAATAAAACGTTGCGGCAACTTCTATCTGGAACGGTGGAGGCCCGCAACAAATTGGCCTCTACCATTACAGACTCAGGTACTTCTGTTGTTTGCACGTATGCCATAGAAGGTTTACGTGCTGGACAGGTTTTTGAAATTGATTCTGAAATGTTTTATATTTGGGCAGCCAATGTTTCTACTCAAACTTTGACGGTTCAACGTGGATTTAATGGAACAACAGCAGCCGCACATACAAGCGGTGCGTTGCTAACGGTTGCCCCTAGGTTTCCTAGAGCTCAAGTACTTGAAGCAATCAACGATGAGGTACTAGATCTTTCATCACCAGTTAATGGATTGTTCCAAGTTAAAACTTTTAACCAAACATACAACGGCACAGACAGAATGGTTAACTTAACATCAGCTACTGATGTCATAGATGTTCTCAATGTATCTGTTCGTTATCTTACCGACGATTACCCAGTAGCTCGCAAAGTAAAACTTGTTCGAGATCTACCAACCGATGACTTTGCTTCTTCCTTTGCTCTTAAGTTTGACCAAGCTGTATACCCTGGCAGACTTCGTGTTGTCTACAAAGCGCCATACACTTCAGTTACTACTGAAGCAACCAACCTTAATACAGATTGTGGTATACAAGAATCAGTAGAAGATATTGTTGTTATCGGTACACAACTTAGATTGATGGCCCCACGCGAAATCAAACGAAACTTTATTGAGTCACAAGGCGATACACGTCGATCAGAAGAAGTAGCTTCTGGTGCAATTAACAACTCTGTAACAGTCCTAAGGCAACTACGGAGAGACAGAATCATTGCGGAGGCTGCACGATTGATGCGAGCATATCCAACATTCTTGACAAGGGAATGATCCGTGTCATTACTACTGCGGTATACGAATGCCTATCTTCCTTCCCCTGCTTACTACACAGGACAGGAATCTAGTTCCTTGGTCCCAGATATTTTTCCTGTCGCAATTGATTCAAGACCTTTTCTTGTAGATCTTAAATCTAATTTGTTTTCTCGTGGTTTTGAACCACGTGTTCGTGATTCGGTTGACCAATCAACTACACCTGGCGAAGCAGCTATTAACCCACAGGGATTGTGGCGACGTGGTGAAAGCTCTTGGCATCTTGGTGCTGGACAAAAGTATGCCGACACAGCAGAAGCACAGGACTATAGGTTTAATACAAGTCAAGGAATTAACCCTTGGACTAAAGGCCAGATCTCGTTGCTTAAAAGCGTAGCTTTATCTAAAGCTGCTACTGGTACAAACTTAAAAATTGCTACGACAGATACAGAAGTTTATTTCTTAGATGGTACAAATCTTTACTATTCAACAGACCCGTATGCATCAAGCCCATCATGGACAGCTGTAACTGGGCTACCTGGTGGTACGCCACGCGACATGGTTAGTGACGGATCATCTGTTTATCTAACATACCCAGGCACAACTAATTCGTATGGATTATGGAAAGTACCTTCAAGTCACACACCAGTCAACGTTGCTTACGGTCAAGAGTTTGGTTATGTTGATTTGTCTAAAGGATTTTTTATTGTTACTGGTGGTCCAGGAACTAGCGATCAACACAAACTTTACTACAACCCAACTGGCAATGTTGGCTCTGCAAGTTACACACATGCATTAAATGCTTGGATATGGATTGGTTCTGCGTCTGGACCCAACGCTATTTATTTAGCTGGCTATACAGGCAACCGTGGAGCAATTTATAAACTTACCATCACTACAGCTGGTGTATTAGAAACCCCAGTAGTTGCACTTGATTTACCAATTGGAGAAATACCAACCCATCTTGGTTCCTATCTTAACGGTGTATTAATTGGGACAAACAAAGGTGTGCGATTTGCAACAGCAGATAACAATGGGGACTTAACTACTGGTGCTCTTATTTCAACTAACGGAGACGTAAATCAATTTACCGCTGAAAGTAATTTTGTTTGGTTTACTTGGTCAAATTATGCTACGTCAACTTCGGGTCTTGGGCGTTTAGATCTTTCAACTTTTACTGCAGTTAATGTCCCAGCTTTTGCATCAGACTTGATGGCTAGTGTTGGTGGCACGGTTACTGCTGCAGGAACATTTAGTTCTAAAAGATTGTTTGCTATTTCTGGTTCTGGGTTGTATGCAGAATCAACTGATCTTGTTTCATCTGGGTCTATTACTACAGGTATCTATAGGTGGGGAATCCCAGATAGAAAGTTTGTAGCTAAATTTGATATTCGTACTACACCTTTAGCTGGCACAGTTACACCAAACATATCGACTGATACAGGAAACTTTACGGCTTTAACGGCACACAATGTTGCGGCAGCAACCGAGTCTGTTGCTACTGGTCCTCAAGCCAAATTTATTGAAGCGTCTTTTAGGTTGGATTTAACTAGGGCTACTGTAAGTACTGGCCCAACTGTTACCCGTTGGATGGCTCGAGCATACGCATCCCCAGCCCGCAGCCAAGTATTTAAGGTTCCCCTACTTATGAACCGTCAGCAGGTAATTAACGGCATTGAATACTACTTAGATGTACAAAACGAACTATCTCTATTAAGGGACCTAGTTACAAGTCCTCGTGTGGTAAACTATCAGGAAAATACAGAGACCTTTTCGGTAGTTGTTGAGGACTTGGATTTCCAAGTTGTTGACGGCGCGAATGGAACTTGGAACCTTGAAGGTACCTGTGTTGTTACAATGAGATCAGTACAGGATTAGGAGAATAAATGGCAGCAGTAACTAGGAGATCTTATGCAGGTGCAGCACCAGCGTGCACTCTTACTAGCTCCATAACTTCTGGCGACACTACTGCTTCGCTTACTGGTACGGTAACTGCTTGGCCTACTACTGCTAGTGGACCATTTCATATGGTTATTGATCCAGGTTTGTCAACAGAAGAAAAAATTCTTGTTGGTTCACGATCAACTGGATCGCTTTCGTCTATTACTCGTGGTGTAGACGGCACTACTGCTGTTTCGCATTCTGCTGGCGCTACTTGTTACCCTGTCTTTACAGCAACTGACGCTGATGAAGCAAATACTCTTGCTTCGACAATGACTACTCGTGGCGATTTGCTGACGATGGGTGCTGGTCCTACAGTTGGTCGTATCGCTGTGGGTGGTGCTAATACTATTTTAAGATCTGATGGTACGGATGCTGCTTGGGCAAGTCTTTCAACTGCGGGTATCGCACCTGTAGCTTCACCAACTTTTACAGGTACTCCTGCAGCCCCTACTGCTGCAGCAGGAACTAGTACAACGCAGATTGCCACAACGGAATTTGTTATGGCAAACGCCGAGGACGATCAATTCATCCTTGCAGGACAAATATTCGGATAATATAGGAGATAATAAATGTCAACATTCAGCAAAATAGCATTAAGTTCAAGCACCGATGGGCGAGCAATTAAGGTTGCAGCAACAGCAATTGCTACATCACCAACCTTAATTCATACTGGCTCTACAACTGCAACAACGTTTGATGAGGTTTGGATTTACGCACAAAACAACCACACATCAGACGTTGCTTTGCGTCTTGGTTTCGGTGGAGTGACAGACCCAGACGACATTATTGAGTTCACGGTAAAAACCAAGGGTGGTTTATATCTTATAGTTCCTGGCTTAATTCTTAAAGGTAACGCTACTGCGCTTACAATTAAAGCAGCAGCAGGAACCACAAACGTTATTTCGTTGTCAGGATACGTAAACCGAATTACGGCTTAAGGTTAAATAATGTCTAGAAGTGCTAAAACTACTTCGGGTGGTAAAGCTGTTGGTGGTGGGGCGTTGTCTCCACGCAGTAAACATGTTAACTCGACATTCCAAGTTGACGGCTGGCGACGTGGTGGTGGCGCAGGACCGATAGATGTTCAGTATTTTGTAATCTCTGGTGCTGGTGGCGCAGGTGCTGGTAATGACGGATTCAGTCAAGGTGGTGCAGGTGGAGGTGGTGGTGGCTTTAGAAGCGGCACTATTGAAACTGCCCTTGGTGTAACAGTAGCCGTAGTTGTTGGCGGCGGCGGCGGCGGTGGCGGTTGGAGTGGCGACTATGGTGCCAATCCTGGAGGTGGCGCAGGGTCTGCAAGTAGTTACGCTGGAAATAGCGTAACTGGTGGCGGTGCTGGCGCTGGTGCTGGTCCTGGTGGTGGCGGAAGTGGTAGCGGTGGTAGTTCTGGAAACCCTCCAGGTTATGGCGGTTCTGGTGGTGGAAGTATGAGCT
>Ga0255065_1000143_pt1 | contig 18664 bp, 26 predicted proteins | sample Colum_Cont_RepC__2_FD_188441 | JGI IMG/M metagenome (GOLD analysis project Ga0255065, IMG submission 188441) | Freshwater microbial communities from Columbia River, Oregon, United States - Colum_Cont_RepC_0h | ecosystem: Environmental > Aquatic > Freshwater > River | place: USA: Oregon...
TACTTGTACTGCATGGTTTTGTGCCAATGTCCGAAATACCATTCATCAGGCTGATGAATATCCAGCATACGAGTAAACACAGCACTAGTGCGGTTAGGATATTCAGGACCTTTTAAGAAGCCGCTATTGAAGAACATTTCTCTGCTGACGATATTTGGACAATCGTGTGTAATCATTACACGTGGCCGAACAGTGCTGTAAATGTCAATCATACGCTCTAGTTCTTCTTGGCTGAGTTCTTCTTCTGGCCACCAATCATAACCAGCAGTACGCTTGTACCAGCCAGGAGGTGCATCAGGGTTATCAATGCTCCAAGCACCGCCAATGAACATCACATCGTTCTCCACAGTGCCGTCCTTGATCCAGCTGCTCATAGTTTTACACATGCCTGGATTGTCATGGTTACCACGAATAAAACGATGACCGCCACGAGTGTGGAAATCATCTACGCTTTCATGCCAGTAATCACCTTGCCCAAATCCAATGCCAAAGTCACCGATTTGGATAGTAGGTCCTTCGAATTTATCAATAGCATATGCTTTATAGTCGTTTACACAACCGTGAATATCGCCAATAAGTCTTGTAAGTGTCATCGTTTAGGTGATCCTGTTCCTGGGTCGTCAAAGTGAGTTACACTAGTTAGTTTGGTTTTCCAATAGCCAAAGCCTGTGCTGGTTGTGCCATCGTCCCATGTTTCTAAGGCATAGTAACGTTCTAGCCAAACAGTGTGTCCATCGTTTAGTTCAGTGGGCAGCAATGCAAAATAGCGAACCACACGGCGATCACCGCTTTTTACTAGGTCGGTCTTCCATCTCATAGCAACCTCTTCCTGTTTGATGTTCAAAAGTAAGTAATCCTGCTCTAGGAGCGTCCGGGTTATTGCATACGCCCCAGTCTGTGCTTAAAGCGCCCTCCAGAGGAAGATACCATCGGCAGCCGCAGCTACAGTCAGGATAATCTACTCCTTCATACTCCCACCTAACTACAGATCCGCCATAGTCACTGTAGTCAGTAGGAAGTATTTTAACGCAAGCCCAGCTAACGTCTTTCATTTTGGTTTAAAAACTCCTAAACCAAGTCTGCTTTCGGGTTGACGCAAGCCAGCACGAATAACCAGTTCACCTGCATCGTTGTAGCGTACAAGCCAACGCAGATAATCACTGCTATACAGCGGAATGTTGGTAATACGCTGCAACATATCTTTTGGATAATCGCTCATAGCATATTGGTCGCCAAGATATTTTTTGCCTTTAAGATAAAACCATGTGGTTCTACGCTCGAAGTAGTCTTTGGTAAGAGGCTTGAATGAAATGTCGTAGGCTTTGCGAACGTCTGCAGGCAACTTTGCAATAACACTCTCACGAATGATGTAATGCTTTTTATATTTGCCCTTGACACGACTTTTAACATCAGCCTTTCGTGCTTGTTCTTGCTGATAGCTTAACATCGCAGACTCCTTTGTAACAAAATCTACTTCTAATTTTTCGTATTCCTCTGCTAACATACTTTCAATATCACTAAATGTCAACATCTTTTTTACACCATTCTGTGTGTTTAAGAATTACCATGTTAGCACCAGTACCGCGAGTTTTGAGATAGCCGTCTTCAATCAAGCTATCAATGGTTGCTGTGACAGCATCAACAACATAGCTTTTAAGTGCCATGTATCGTCCAAACAAAGTAAACACCACTGCGGTGCCAAAAAACCACCAAAACATTTCTGTGAACAAAATATCAATCATTTTTATACCTCCGTCTTGCGCAATTTAACATAGTTAATGCGTGTCATTGGAAGACCACTTTCACGCTCTTTTTCAGTACCTTTAACTTTTGCTGAAATAACATACACCTTACCCTCGGCAAAACCTTCTTTCCTAGCAAAGCAAACCAAGTTGCCGTCGATTGCTCCAAAATGCATATAAAACGGTTCTTCGAAATCTTTAGTAACACGAATAACTTTAAGAATTTCGATGTTGCCTTTGATTTCTTTGCTGGTAAAATGTTTACTTTCAGCAAACTCTGTTTTAATACGCATGGTATACGACTTTTCTTTGAGTTCACGATTAACAAATTCAGGAAGATATGCAATTAGCCCAAGCCGTGAAATCGGAAGACGTTCACTGGAATATGCAGAAAAAACATCATTGTCAAAAGTTGAAAGATTTCCCAGTGCCAGCAGTGTATATCGACGCATATGCTTGTCGGCAACTGCACGAGCAGCAACATCTTCTTCTGTTACTGTAAGTGGTACAAACCCTTCCGGCTTCCAATTGTCACTGACTGTATACGCAATCAATTCTTTGTTGTTGTAAACAGTTTTAGTATCGGAAAAACGATTAGTTTGTTTTACATAACCATTGTTTACCCGGTATGCAGCAAACGAGAGTGTAATCAACGTATCAGTATCGAAGTCCATGATATGCCTCTGTATTAGCCTATATTTATAATATAGCACTAGTTAACAGTAGTGTCAACTGTCTTGATGAGGTTGTTGTAAGTATTTTCACATTCCCAATCTAGCCAATTGAGGATCTGTTCAGTGGATACGGTTTCCCGTATCCACTCATATTTACCCGTATTTGTTTGAAACAGCTGGTTCCAAAACTCACGTTTAATACGGTCTTCAAGGTCTTCGATGTGATTGGCAGGACCTTCGTACAATCGTGTCCAAGTCACTTCAAATCCAGTATGTCCTTCGTATTTTCGCTTACGTGTTTCAGGATTGCTAGTAATTCCAAAGCACGTTCTGCCCAGGTGGTTTGACCAGATGTACAAATACCGCATTTTAGATACCGTTGTACTTGTTAATGTGCTGATCCGGAAGAATTGGATAGTTTACATTATTGGCATCGCACCATGCATAAAAATCCAAAATCAAGATTGACATCAAGCAATTGTCACTCCAGCCGCCTGGAAGATCGTTTTTGTTGTTAAACTTTTCCAAACGAGTTTTTGCTTGCTTGTGAAACTTGCCCGGACTTGCATAAGTTTCTTTGAAAAACTTCATCAGTGCATCTTGCCATTCACGAGTAATGGTAAGTTTGTGCTTACGTGCAAGTTTGGCATATCGACCAAATGCAAGAATGAAGCCGCCGTCAACACCTTTTTCATTTGCAAAGTAACGATCATGCATTGACAGTGCAAAGTCGAGATCTTTAACTCCGTCGTCAAACTCTTCTGTTTCCATTCCTGCAATTTTGTTAAGACCGGTGATATAAGTAACCATACCGGGCATTGCACCTTGACCTTTAGCATCAATTGCAGGACGAGTATACATATTATTGTTTTCTACAATAGTTTGAATATGTTCTGCATGGATGTCTTCGACCAAAGTACTACCATAGTTACGCACGCCACTTACACGAGACTTGTGCATAAAATACGGTTCAACTGCTTTACGTCCTTTATAGTTAATCAACCGGAACAAGAAGTTTCCAAATGCTTCACCTTTGGTGTCATTGCCCGGTACAACAGCAAGTGCATCTACAACTTTACATGCAACAGCAAAGTCTTTTTCGATAATATTATTTTTCCAAAGAATATACAACGCAACTGCTGTATGTTGACCCTCAGGAATGCTATAACGCCCGTTGGGCAATTTAATTACGTTAACAACTTGTACAGCACGAGGATCAAACGTTGCGATAATGTGTGCTACATGCTCCCAATCGATATCACGCTGGTTATCGACATTGATGTCCAGCAATTCAAACGGTACGTATTCAATGTTGCCAAAGTTGTCTTTGACAAGAATTTTGTGTTTAATACGAGCTTGCAGGCTATTAACTGCGTCGTCGATTAGTTTTTTAGTTGGGGGTGTTTTGATAGGATCGATACGAATTTCTAGATCTTCGTACAATTCCTTGTCACGTTGACGGCTAACTGCCTGTTCAATTTTACTAATGCTAAACGGGTTGCGCTTAGGCAGATTACGTTCCTTGATTTCCATAACATTTTACTCCTTTTTGATTCTGTTACGAATTTGCGTACACTTCATACGCGGCGTAGGGCTCTTATGCTTCCTACTTTTTTAAAGTAACACAGTTAACGGACTGTGTCAACCGATTTGTGTCCACTTTAGGTGTGATAAGTTGTTTTTTTCTGCCCAGCGGATAAACAATCCAGTTTCACGTCCGTGGGCTTCGATCTCATGAGGGCGATCCCAGTAGTCACCTTCGCTGAGTTTTTCAGGCATTTCGCCGTTGATGTACTGTTTAACATGTACAAGTTCGTGAGCAAGAGTTACTAACATTTCTCGTAGAGGTAGCGTATTCTTAACATCAACTTCAAATTCATTGTTGTCAACATGACAACAGTAACCATAGTTGCTGTCTTTGCTCATACGTTTGAGATTGATTTCAATTTCCGGTGCAATATTAAACTTCTGGCAAACAAATACCGCCATACTGTCAGCGTACTTACGTTGACTCTGCGATCCGCCATTTATGGTAATCATATTGCACTCCTTTTTTGTTTTATAACACAAATAGGATTGTCTGTCAAATTCTAAATACGATTCTACCTTTGCTCAAATCGTATGGTGTCATTTCAATTTTCACTCTGTCGCCTTGAACCAGTCGAATCTTGAATTGGCGCATTTTACCGCCTGTATAACATGTAACCAGATGTTCATTTTCTAATTTTACTTTAAACGTCTGGTTGGGCAACACTTCTATAATATCGCCTTCTAGTACTATAATATCGTCACTTTTTGTCATTGTCTACCTTTGTAATCGAGATGCTACCACCCTCCTGTGTTATTTTTAAAACGTCTCCAGGTTTCCAGCCCATTTGTTCAGCAATCAGGTCTGGAATCTTCATCAAGACGTTATCTGGTTTATCTGGATCATTACTAAAAATTTCATCAGCATTGTAAGTGTTATTTACCAAATAAGTCTCTCCAAAGTTTTTTCATCTTTCCGTTTATTGTATGCGGCACTACTTTACAACTTTTTATATCGCCACTGTCGGTCTCTCTTATTTTACCTACTGCTATTGCACTAGTATTTGCACGAACTACGTGTCTCTTGTTTGTAGTAACAATTTCCCACTTCATAATTTTGCCTTTTCTTGTATTGTATTATATAGTTATCAATTTGTCAATCTATACGAAAGTATGTACAAAGTTCAAATATTTGTGGCTGGCATAAATACTGTGTGCAGAGCGTGAGGGCGCCACGATGGATTTTTTAACGCTAGTAAGTGAAGTGGGGTTTCCTATTGCAGGGGCATTAGCAGCAGGCGGTTTCGTCTTTCTTACACTAAAGTTCATTCTTGCCGGTGTAACTGGATCGGCAACTACACTTAAAAATATCATTGCACAACTAGACAATCGTGTTCAAACCATGAACAACGATTTGGTTAAGATAGATGCATTACTAAGTTATACACTAGGTGTTAAGCCTAACGTAGATCGTATTGCAGCCAATGAAGGTAAAGAAGATGCGAGGCGTGACTGATGGAATTTGATATAGCAACCGCAATTAAAGACTTTGGGTTTCCTGTTATTGCTGCATTTGGCATGGGATATTTTATATTCTTTATTTGGAAATGGGTGACGGAAGAAATCGACCCAGTTCTAGGTGCTACTATGGGTACACTAATCAAACTGGTTGACCGTGTACGCATGTTAGACAACGACATGATTCGTATGAATATGAAGCTGAGTATGGTGCTAGAACATAGACACTTGCTGGACAAAAATCTCAGTCAAGAACAGAAATTAGAACTTGACGCAATAGTTGACAAGTATCAAACTCGCAGTAAACAGTTTGACAGCACAGGTCAAAGTAAACCCGCAGAGCCAAAAAAAAATTAACTAAGCCACGCAACGTTAAACCGGTCGTCAACTATCTAAAAAAGAATAAGATGACTATTACTGTAGTTTTAGCAGTGATAATCAACGCTGTGACTTTTTTAATAATTTAACAAGATTATTTTGAGGTAGCCACGAATTCTTCTAGTGTAATAAACTCACACTGCTTACTTAACTTGTAAGCCGATATACTAGTTGCTTTTTCTGCTTCACTCAGACTAGGATACATATTTCCTTCATAACGCAAAGGCTTTCCTCTTTTTGCTTTTTCTAAATCACTGTGCGGACCTTGTTTAACACCTTTATTGTGTGCTATTTTTCCCTTCCAGTAACGAGCATTGTTTTTGCTCATCTTTTTACGAGTTTCATCTGACTTTGGACCTGTGCCTTTGCTTTTGCGGGCTTCACTTATTTTGCGTTTTGTTTCTTCACTATGTGCCATACCGTAAAAAGGGTTTCCTTCTCCTTTGCGAGCATCCCACATTTCTCGCATTATTTCGTTGTGCCCTATAAGTCCAACTAATCCTTGCCAAGCAACCTTATCTTGCCACTTGCCATATTTTTCATATAGAACACGATGCGCCTCTGCGTGTTCTTCCACTGATAGTTCTATTAGATTACTTGGGTCATCAGTGCCACCCATATGTTTTGGAACTATATGATGTAAATGTTTCATAAAGTTATTTATCTCTTTATGGCTACTTACTAGTCGCTATAAATATTCCATTCCAATCGTTTGGAAGATCTTGTGTTTGCATATATCTACAGCGATCCATCCACATGTCATAGTACTTCGACATCTTACCATCAAATTCATTGACGAGTCCGGCACTTACTTCATATGCATCTTCAAACTTCTGTGCTCTGTATAAATCGTGCATGTAATCGTGCTGTACTTTTGCAGCATGATACCCACTGCTAACTTCATCTAACACTGTGTAAATACCAAGTCCTACACTCTTGCCTTTGACTTGCAAGTCGTCAATCTTTAGGTAGAAGAACTCGTCTTTGGTTGCTTTGTATGTGTTTTCGCCAATAAGAAGCAAGCATCCGTATTCTTTACATTTTGATTCTACACGAGCTGCGGTTGAAACAGCATCACCTAATACATCATAGCTATGACGTTTGGTGCTACCCATTTCGCCTATGTATCCAAGACCGGTATTGATTCCAGCACCCATACCCACCGGCGGTCTGCCCTGTGGTATAACAACTGTTTTGTTAAAATTCTCTACTGCTTTTAACATTTTTAAACCAGTAGCAACTGCTGTTTTTGCGTGTTCAGGATCATCTATAGGTGCGTTGTGTATATGCATACTTGCGTCACCGATATATTTAATAATCATACCGTTTGCATCTAGTACAGGTTGTGTGATAGCATCCATGTATCCGTTCATTATTTTGGTAAGTCCTGCAACATCGTCGCCGAAACTCTCACCCAATGGTGTAAAGCCACGTAAATCGCTAAACAGTATACTTACTTCTTTCTTCATACCTTTTTTGACAAGATCTGGATTTGTTTGCAATAACTTAACCACAGCAGGACTTGCGTATCCTTCGAACTGTTTCTTGATTGCTTGCTTTTGTAAAAATTCGTCAATGAACTTAACTACATAACGTGAAAGTCCTACTAACAGTAGAAATGCTGCTGGTATAAAGCCGTCTATTAATACATGTGCTGTTTGGAACATGTAAAAACTTCCAAACAACATTCCTCCTACAGACAGCACAAAGAAACCTAACCCTATATATGTCCAGCGAGAAAGCACAATTAATACTATACCAGCAACAGCAAAAGCAACTAGTTCACCCCAGTTGGCCCAGTCTGCATTTCTACTGATGTTAGACTCGTTGAATACAGTGCCCAGCATCACTGCTTGTAATTCGTGTGGAAATATACTGCCGTTTGCTGTTGCAATAGGCTGTGTGATACCTGCTGCGGTAGGTCCTACAAACACAATTGCACCGCCAAAGTCATCTGGTAGGTTTTCTGCACTTACACTGGTTGCACGTTGACTCCAGTCTATCCACACACGCCCTACTGCATCAGTTTGTAAATAACCAAATTGCGGAATACGTAGCTTGTCTATACCAAGTTCGTTTAATTTAATTTGAAAACTAGGATCTCCTGCTAATACACGCATTACTTCCATAGTTACGTTTGGATAAAGTATACCAGTTGATTCATCACGCAATACCAGCGGTACACGTCTAGTTACTCCATCAATTTCTGCAAAGGTGTTGATAATTCCGCTACCCGTAGCGTTTCCTTCTACCTGAGGAACGTTTGCAATAATTCCAGGAACGCTGGGTATAAGATCGATATAATCACTGTTAACGATAGTAGCACCAGGATTGATTGGTTGATTTTTAGTTTCTGCCGAGCCTAACATAGTAACAATAACAGGATATTGTTTTAGAGTTTGTGCCAACAGCTCATCTTCTCCTGACCTGTCAGTCTCGCTCATTAATACGTTAAACACCACTAGCCCAGCGCCTCTAGCGTACAAGTCCTCTATGAGTTTGCCATATTCACCTCTTGGCCACGGCCATTGCCCGTTTGCCTCTAAACTTGGTTCATCTATATTTACTGTGTATATATTGTTGTCTACTGGTTGCTGATTTACAATCAGTGTATCAAAGTATCTTAATCTTAAACTTTCTAAAAAATTAGGATTGTTAAACTGTATCCAACCTAACAATCCTAAAACTACAATACTCCACACAGGGGAAAATAAGATTTTTCTCATTCGTTTTTCCTAACAAATTTCTTACGTTGTATTTAGTCAGAAAAATAGGCTCCGAAGAGCCTATCTTGTTTTTACATTAGAACTTTAACGAAAGTCCGGCACTGATTGATGTGCTGCTTGATTTCTCTGTTCCATACTGTGTTGCTGAAACATTTACATTTGCTTTTCCTATATCTTTATTAACACCAACACCTAGCTTTGTGCTACCATCAGTGTTATAAATTGCACTCAAGTTTACCAATCCTACATCTACACCAGCGCCGATAGTTGCATAACCGTAGGTTTCTTCAGACCCAATGTTGAGCAATCTGGCTTGTATGCTTCCTATTTCGCCGTATCCATCTATTGATTTTTTGCCGAAAGTATAGCCTAATATCGGATGTACAACATCTGTATTTGGTCTTACTTCAACACTTGCCCAATTATCACTTGCTGATGTTTGACCGTATGCAGTGAATGTACCAATAGTTCTGCTGTACGCTAGATCAGTTGATGCAGTATTAGCAGTACCAGTGATTGTAAATTTTTCCAGTTCTTTGCCAACTGTGATACCAAGTTTAGTTGTACTTGATGCACCAGTTGAATTATTACCTGACAAATCAGATGACATACTAGCAAAGCCGCCGCCTATTATCAAACCGTTATCAGTTGTGGTATTTAAACCTAGTGAGAAATACTGTGTATCAGCAGCGTATCCAGTGTCTGTTTCACTACTGATGCGTCCAGCATTAACACCAGAACCAAATCCAATGTTGTGTGCTAGATTTAGGTCTAACATTGCATTTATTTGATCCATACGTCCTATAAACGGTAGAGGGAAAGTAATTGCTGTGGTAACGTCATTGCGTAATACTGTTGTGACTGTTGGTGTTCCATCTGTTACAACAACACTACTGTCACTGTAAGTATCTGTAGTACGCACAAATGATGTGGTGGTTACATCAACTGGTGTTGTTGTAGTTGTTGTGGTTTCACGAGCAATTGTTTGCACACCATCAGCTACACTGCTGTCGTGTGTTGTAATACTTGCTGTTAGTACAGGAAGTGTAGAACTTGGCGCTTCGGTTGTTGAAGTTATTGTAGCAGTTGCAGTTGAGGTTATAGTAGGAGTAGGTGGAGTACCGCCGCCGCTTGCTGCATCAGTTGCACTTCCTACGTCAGTTAGTGTCCAGCCAGTTGGTAACACGCCAGGTGTGCCGCCGCCAGCGCCGCCGTCGATTGCAGAATCTGCTGCATCAAACGCACTTGGTCCAAATATATAAGCATAGCTTGCTGTCAAAATGTCGCCTGCGCTAACACTTAACCAATTCCACGAAAGACCAATTGTATCATCCGCATTACAATATAGTACGCCTGCGCCACAGGATGCGTCTGCATTTATGTATGAAGCTGCGTCTGTGTTCCAGCCGTTGATACCTGCTGCTACGTTTGTATCAGTTGAATATAAACCCAATGCATAGCGTGAAACAGTTGCTTCGCTGAATGCAACGTTAGTTGATGGGATGCCTGAGTAACCTAATACGTTGTCTGTGCTTGAGCTATCGCCGGCCATACCTTGGCTGTCTGGATCGATAAATTTACCAAACCAAACACTCGATGCTGCACTACCAGCAGTGATTGTTGTTGTCACATCAACAAATGATGCAGTTGTGCCCAATGTAAATGTATTTGTAACATTCCATGTTGAACTACCAAATGCTCTATCACCGCTCCATGTTAACGTATTAGTACCGTCAGTCAATCCGTCTGCATCAACAAATGATGTAGAACCAGTATTGTTGTTTGCAGCATTGACACCGTCAACCTTAAGAGAGAATCCATCAAACGGTGCTCCCGGTGTTAGATAATCAAAACCAGCGTTGAATGTTCCTGTTCCAGTTGGATCGAACAGTAGGCCAGGACTGGTTCCGCCACCGCTTCCAAATGTACCGGTGTTACTGTTTACACCAGCCTTAACCCAATTATTTTCAAGTACACCCATACTGGATGTGCCATTAATGCTACTAGTATCAGCAAATGCTGTTGTGCTTATTAAAATAGCCAGCACGGTGCCCCCTATTATTCGTCTCATTTTTTGCCCTCCATGAGATCTTGTTGTGTTATTTAAGTTGTAGTTCTATTCCTAAAACCACGCCTATATTAGTTTCGTTGTTGTTTTTTTCAAAACCTGGCGCAACAAAAAATCTTGCCTTGCCCATGTCGTAAGTGCCTCTAGCATACGGAGCAACTGCACCAAATTCTTCATAGCCTGTTGCTATAGCAAACTCTATCCCTGTTTTTTCAGTTGGTTCTAATCTATAACCTCCGTAAAAACTAATTCTTTCTTCGCTGTTGTAGTATGCACCTGCGATTGCACCATTTTGAACAAATCTTACATGAGGGTGTATACTATTGTAATCTCCCTCCATTCCTAAATGACTGCTTACTGCTATTGCCCATATTAAATCCATTTGTTACTCCTGTTGATTAATGTTAATTGTATTATTTCCTACACCTATCCTATATCCGTGTATGCTAAAACCATTTTGAACTACGCCTAGTGTATACCCATAGCTTTGACTTAAAGTTAAGTCAATCATATGAGAATTTTCGCTTCTTCTAAAAATATTATTAGGTGGAACCTCGTCGTAAAATATTCCTGTTTCGGGATCCAAACCTAAAAACTTTTCTTCAAAAAATGCAGTATTTTGTGTGTCTAGTTCGCTTAATAACTCTTGCATCACTTCTTTCATCACTGCCGTTAGTTGATCTACAAACACTTCGTTAAGATATGTGTTTGTGTCCAAGTCTGTTACCCATAAACTTTTAATACCCTCTACAAGCGGATCCTTGTCTAGTTCATCAAAGGCCAAAAAGTCTATATCTAGCAAATCGACTGCTGGCTGTGCATCTTCTGCTGCTTCGTCGTAAGGATCAACCCGTCTAACAATCAGCATACTACGAAGCATGTCTTCTGGCAGTTCTAGTATTACAGGTGGCTTGGGTATCATACCATTATGAGCAACAACTGTGGTTTGAAAGGCTTGATTCATTATAACCATACCTTCATCTGTTTCGACAGTTATTTCGCCGACCACGCACATGCCAGCAGTATTGCAACTTGGCAACAGTGTAACCATACTGCCGCCGATTTCGTCTACAATCATCATAAAGTCTGTTCCACGTACACCAATAGTTGCACTTGGTGTTTCGATATTAACATTTTGTCTGCTGTTCTTAGCAATAGCGCCGCTGGCATAACGAACAGCACCTAGTGTTGCTCGCATACTTAACGCACCGGTTTTGCTGTTAGGATCATACACAAACTCGTCAATGACCATGCGACTGTGTTCAGTAACATCAACACGAGTATCGTCCTCAAACTCTAGTTGCATATGACCGTCGGCAGTAGCAATTGTATCTTGCATTTCAAGCCCTACACCTTGTTCTCCAAGTATCTCCGTGGACTCACGCTTAACAATACCACTGCCATCAATGGTTGCTATTTCACCTATATTGGCATGTGCAGTATTAGCTATCAACAGCAGTGGTATAATATATCTCAGCATTAATCAGTCTGTGTAATTGTCACAGTTCCGTCATTGGCTGTTGACGTTACATTAACGGTCTTATCAGTTAATCCGCTTTGTGTTATGTTGATATTATTTCCGCCGCCTGTTAAATCATAGGTAATACTGTGTCCGTTTACACCGCCCGCATCATCTTGATCTATAGTAACAGTGTTGCCACTAGCTGCTAAACTGTTGTCAATGGTAAATGTAACATCAGCATTGGTTGCATCCAAGTCGGCTAAAATAACGTTGCCGTCGCCGTCGATGGTAAATTCTACTACAAGGTTATCTGCAACTTTATTTTCGCCAATGTATACGCTAAAGTCGTTGCTGTTTCCATTAACTGCAATGTCAACTGTTACAGTTTCACAGTTTGCACCGTTTGTTATATCACAGGTTAAATCAACTGTGTTGCTGTCCCCGTTGAATACCCATTCACCTGTATACGTATTGCCCTTAATAGTTGCTGCTATAACGTTATAATCGCCGTTTTGTGTAATATCGAACGTCATATCATCACCTGAAAGCAAGGCAGGTGCAGTTGTTGACAAGTCTCCGATCTTGTTGCCAGAACCGGTTTGACTAACAGTCAATGCAAGGTTGTCCCCTATTTGTTGTATGTAGATTTCGTTAGCCAAGGCCGCAGAACTAACTAATACAAACAAGGCCCCTATTATTATTTTTTTCATTTTTTATTGCCCTCATTTAAAACTCCACAGCTCTCTACGAGCTCCTTCGTATATTAGTTCTATTATTCCTGCCTCTATTGCTGCCCTCACAGCATAGTTGGTAGGTTCGTTGACACTAAATCCACTCTCGATTTCCAGTGCCTTGGTGCTCATGTCTAAGAACTTAAATACATCTGCACCAGTTTTGTGACTAGCTATAGTTTTCTCAGTAGCCACACTTATTAGCACTCTTCCTGTGCTAACACTTACTAGACGCATTGCAACTGTTACAGTATCTACTCTGTATTCTGATGCTGCGCCTATTCCAAAGTAACGTGCTCCATTTCCTCCTGTTGCTACATTACTGTCATATCCTACTATTCCGCCTTCTAGTATTAATCCTGCAAATTGCATAGGATCCAGTGGATCAGGATTGTCTAAATAATTTTCTCTTGTTTGACGTATAAGTTGACGTTCTGCAATTACGTTGTCCATACCTACACGTTCTACAACTTCAAACCAACTGCCGTTGCCTGCTTGCATCAGTGCATCTATTACCCAAACTTCTGCGCCTTGTGTTACTGCACTGCTCAAACTGCTAAAGTTATCTGCTGGCTCTCGTTGCCCAGTTTTGTCTGTGAAGCTGTAAACACCGATAGTCATCTTAGGTCCGTTTAGTGCAGGAACATTTGAAAGTTCTACCTGCATAGGATTATCTTGTATTCTCGGCTCTTCTATGATTTCACTGGCTTGTTCTTCTATTGACGCACATCCAGTTAGAAATAACAATCCTACTAATGCTGCTTTAATCAAAAGTTAAACTCCCCTGCGCCAGGTATAGTAATAGTGGTTGTACCTTCGTCGCTCGCAACCTCCAAAGTAATACTACCAGTAACAGTGTCTTTGCTCCAGCTAATAGTACTGCCTTCTATTTCAGTTGTACCACTGGTTGGACAAGTTGCTCCTGTTTCATCAGTACAAGCCTCAAACATAGCATCCACCATCTGTTTGGATAGTGTAGCATATATTCTACTTTCGATGTTGCGTAAAAATTTGTTGAGTGTTGAGTTTTCTAATTCTCGCTCTATACGTTCTTGTTCAGCAGCGATAGCATCGTCAATATCTTTTTGTCTATTGAACCCTAGTTGTTCAATACCCAACACATGATTACTATAACCTTCACCGTTAAAACTTGGATTTTTAAATGTGTGAACTAATTCTGCATTTGCAAATGTTGGTAATAGTATTAACACGGCTATCAAGATGTTTTTCATAGATAATCCTCCAATATATTTATTGGAGGACACATATTATTTAACTAGTACTTATTTTATACTTGTATAATTAGCTTTGTTTAACTATATTGGTTAGTTCAGTAAATAGTTTTTCTTTTTCTAAATAGTTTCTAATATACCCACTGCTTGTTTTATAAGTTCTAATACTTACAAGAGGTTTTTTGCTAATTCTATCTAGTATAACAATCTTAGGATTAGCTGCGTCTTCCTTGTATTGCGCAACTAAATCTAAATCGTTTTTTTGATGAAGATTATTCAATTTTTTAGCGTCTAGAACATATGTACCGCTATCAGTAAACTGCTTTAATTTAATTTCGTCGTCGTTCCTGACCATCCAGTATTTTAATGCTCTAGCAAACCCTTGAAGGAAACTTTTTTCGCTATCGTCGCTGTTGAGTTTTTCATTTAGAGATCTAACTGCTTCTTTGTAGGCTATTTCCTGAGCAGTGTCAGCATCATTTGCCATTAGAAACTTTTCTTTAATAGCACTAAGGTCAGCTATTTGAAAAATGCCATGAACTCCAAACAGTTCATTTTGCAGAATATCGTATCTAGCTTCCATTGATACTGCTCTGTTGCCTTTGACAGCGCCGCCACCTACCTGGTGTATTTGTTTAGTTGTTCCTACTTTAAGACTATATTCAGCAAACTTTTTTTCTGTTTCATTTTCAAACTTAACATCAGTTTTTGTTTCTGTTTCGCCGCTAACACCATCACCTATAACTCTTACATAATCAAAGCGATTATTACTAGCATATTTTTCTGCAAATTTAGCAGTTTCTTTATTAGCATCTTGAACAATGCTATTGAATATTCCGCCTAACGCAGTAGCAGTTTTAGGATTCTTAAATGCTTCCCATTGTTGAGGTTTTAAACTAACAGTGATATGAAACTCGTCTGCAATAGGATTATCAACTTCGTTGGCGTTAAGAACATAAGTTTGGCCATTTTCAAGTTTGCTAACCACATTAATTACATCAGCACCTGTTATATTCTCCGACGGCCGTTTGATTAGTCTAGCAAAAGCGGCGGCAGCGTGATATCCTTCGCTTACTTCACCCTTGTTCATATCTGCAAATCCCGAAGCTTGTTTGATATCTTTAGACTTGTACAGTTGACTTACTTTTACTCTATATTTTCTAGTTTCTAACTCTTTTTGTGCTAGCTGACTAACATTAGGAATGTTTGCTTTTACAATCTGCATCAGTGTGATAGGAACTTGTTTGTCTAGTGCCGACTGAAGCGTTGCAGCGTCTAGGCTTTTTAGAGATTGAAGATACGCAGCACTTAATTTTTGATTCTCATTTTGAACCATATAACCTGTTATTTGATTTGTTAATGACGATACTTGCTGACCAGGCAATGGCATAAACATGCCCTCATTTCCATCCTTTCCTATAGGAAATCTATAGTTTGGATTTTTTAATAGTTCGTTAACTGCATTAATATAAGCAGGAACACTAGAAGGTGTGCTTCCTCCTAGCGTTGCTTCCGTAAGTTTAAAGTCTATAAAACGCATGAGTTTATTCCTTAGTTAGTATATTTATGCTATGTCAGGAAACAAACATTCCTGTACAAAGATTCTCACGTCATCTTCGTTAAGACCAAGACTGGTCATTGTTCGTGGAGTATGAGGATTTTGTTTTTGATAGTATGCATAACGATTTTGTGCTTCTTTGCCCTTTTCGTGAGTACTAGTTTTATTAAAATTGCCAATGTCGGTAAGATATGCACCTATGCTGTCTAAACTCAAGTCAAGTAGCTGTTGTAGTTCTTCTTTGCTGTTAACATTGCCAGCGGCAACCATATGTGGACTAAAGATAGCTTGCGCCCATTCTGGCAACTCTCTTTCCTTTCTCCACTCTAATTTAGAAACTTCATCACCAAATGCTTCGATCATAGGATGAGTTGCAGTAACGGTTCTGCTATAATCGTGAAAAAATCCTGTTATCTTACGTTCGCCTGCAATAACATCTAATCCAAATATAGGACCATTGTTGGTTAAATGAGGAAACACACAACAATGCATCATCCACAGACCTTTTGATTCTCTAGCATCCACTACATCTATATGAGCTCGTCTGTAGGTTTCGCCGGTCCATACTCTGTTGATCCAACCAGGTTGATTGAATCTGTCCATACCATGTTCGTGTATTTCAACGCCAGTGCTTTTAAATTTGTCAATCAAGTGATCTTGTATGTCAATTAACGTATCCCAAACTTCAGAGGTCAATTGTTGGACCTTTTTTTTCTGCTAATCCTTTAATTAAATCTCTATATAAATCATATTCAAATTCTTCTTTAGTCATTCCAATATGATATCCACAAGGATCCATAATTATACCTAAGCACATTCCGCAGCCACATAGCAATCCGTCCTTATCACCTTCACTAAGTTCTGTGTTATCAAACCATGTAAAAATATTTTCAACAACTTCTTTTCGCATCGGATTGTTTTTAATCCAATTCTTACGCTCTTCTTTTGCTTCTTTTTTTCTTTGAGCTTTATAATTTTCATATCCTCTGTGGGTCATTTGGGAAATCATTATTTCTTCATCGATTATAATTTGAGGAGCTCCTAATTCTTTTAATTGTGTTACTCTACTCTCAAATTCTTCTCTATGCTTTCTAGTTCTTGTAATTTCGTCTTCTTCAATCATGATTTAATTCCTCGAATAATTCCATAGCAAATTCAAAACAACGATTGGCTTCGTCTGCCATATCGTCGTTGAGCATGGATCTAATTTTAGTTTTAAGTTCTTCTACATTGTCAAAATCGTACATGGTACCCGAACCTGGGTTACGCTTCTTAATCATCTGCCCGCCGTACATGTCGCCAAAATGACGAACATAGATGTGTGCTAATATGCCAGCTCTGTCTAAAGTTATAACATGACGTTCGTATTCACGTACAACCGGCATCAGCAGTTCAGGAGTTGTACTTATAGTATATTCTTTTTCAAGTTCTCTAAGGTCGGCATAGATACGCTCTGCTCTGCGTATATTATTAAGTTCAGGTAATACACGGCCGGCAGCATCCTCAAGTATAGAGTAAATCATATACTGATTGTATAGATACTTGTGATATTCTTCAGGAGTCAATCCTTTGAGTAGTTTTCGAACAAACTCTGTGCGTTCTGCTCGTTGATGGTTTTCCCATGTTAATTCTTTAAGTTTGCTCATTCTTCCTCAATCTTGATACGCAACGGAAATCCACTGTCTCTGCAAAGAGTAGTTGCTTCTATTGCTTTTTGTTCGGCAATTTCATAGATATATAGCCCAACAACACCCGAACCTTCTTCGTGTATTTTCATTGTAAGAGCTTCTGCTGTATCACGTGTATGTTTAAAAAGTTCAACGAGCAAACTTACAACAAAGTCCATTGGAGTTTTATCGTCATTTAAAAAAATAACTTTATACAAACCAGGTTCTTTAATTTTTACTTTTACTTTTTCGTCAATTTTTACATCGTCAAGCGTACTCATGTTTACCCTTTCATAGTTGGGGGAGGGATTGCTCCACTCCCCCTAGACTTGTTTTAGCCTTCAATTAGATTTGCAACATTGATTGCAATTTTTTTAGGTTGAAGTTCTTCTGGAACATTGCGCTTGAGATGAATGTTTAGCATACCAAGTTCAAGTGTTGCAGTAGCAACTTCAATGTGATCGGCTAGTGTGAACTGTCTGCGGAAATTACGACCGGCAATTCCTTTGTGCAGATATTTCACATCCTCGCTACCGACAGGTGCTGTACCTTCAACAGTTAGAGTATTTTTATCTAGCGTGATGTCTAGATTGTCCATACCGAAACCTGCGACTGCAAGTGAAATCATCCACTCGTTTTCGTTGATTTCTGCTACATTGTATGGAGGATATCCGTTGCTTTTGCTGTTTGTAAAATCTCTTTGAATTTCGTCAAACAGTCTATCAAAGCCAACTGTTGCTCGTGTAAAATGAGGTAAGTCTAGAGTTGTTAATCTTGTCATGTGTTTTCTCCTTTAATAAGCAAGATGTTTTGTACCCTTACGGCGTACATTTTATTTACCATCGAGATTAATTCCCGATGGTTGTTTTTTCGTAAACGCTGTTATGCGTTTGAGTACAACGAATAAAAGTTGCACACTTGGGCAGTTGCTTGATTGTATTTGCACCCACGTAGGTACAAGTACTACGCACACCTCCTAGGATTTCCTGCACTGTAGCAGCCGCAGATCCTCGGTAAGGCACAAGCACTGTGCGTCCTTCTGACGAACGATAGTCTTTCAATCCGCCAAAATGCTTGTCGTTTGCACTTTTACTACTCATGCCGTAGAATTGTACAAACTGTTTCACTTCAACAATAGATTTGCCGTCGGCACCTGTGTAGTCTTTCTTATACCATCTGTTGACTAATTCGCCACCGCCTTCATCATGTCCAGCAAGCATCCCACCCAGCATCACAAAGTCAGCACCAGCAGCAAAGGCTTTAGCAACATCGCCAGGAGTAGTACAACCGCCATCGGCAATAACATGACCACCAAGACCATGAGCAGCATCCGCACACTCGATGATGGCGGATACTTGGGGATAGCCGACCCCAGTTTGTA
>Ga0255065_1000153_pt1 | contig 18256 bp, 18 predicted proteins | sample Colum_Cont_RepC__2_FD_188441 | JGI IMG/M metagenome (GOLD analysis project Ga0255065, IMG submission 188441) | Freshwater microbial communities from Columbia River, Oregon, United States - Colum_Cont_RepC_0h | ecosystem: Environmental > Aquatic > Freshwater > River | place: USA: Oregon...
TATCTTCCAATTGATAATGGTCTTTTTGAAATTAAGTATGTTGAAGGTAAAGTTCCATTTTATCAATTAAACAATCTATATGTTTATGAATTGAGATGTGAAATCTTTAGATACGAAGATGAACTTATTGATACCAGTATTGATGAAGTTGATAGGTCAGTTCAGGATTTTGGTTATATTCAAACCATCACTATGGTTAAAGATACTGCAACTACAGCAACTGCTACGGTTTCAATTGCTTCTACACAAAACAATTCAGTTCAATATATTGATCTAATTAATGATGGAACTGGTTATCTATCTACACCAACAATTCAAATTACAAAAGCACCAGAAGGTGGAATAGATGCAACGGCAGTTGCTATTATGACCAGCAAAACAGGAAGAACGGGAAATTCTATTGACAGAATTCTTATAGTTAATCCTGGTATTGGTTATACACAAATACCATCAGTTACAATTGTCGGTCAATCTGGTTCTGGTGCAATTGCAACTGCTGTTCTTGCATCTAGAACTTTAGGTATTGTAACTATTACTTCTGGTGGAAGTCAATATTCATCTGCTCCTGTTGTTTCAATATCTACTGCTCCTGCTGGTGGAGTAAATGCAACAGCAGAAGCAGTCCTAACAGTCACTGGAATTGTAACGGCAATTCGTTACACCAATGCTGGTGCTGGATATACGGTTTCCCCAACAATTACACTTACAAGCCCTATTGGAATTTCTACTGGTGACTTTGAGTTTAATGAATCGGTTAGAGGTGTTTCTACTGGAACTACTGGATACGTAAAAGATTGGGATGCGGATACTAGAGTACTTAAAGTTTCAATAGTTGGCGGAAACTTTGCTAATGGTGAATTGATAGTTGGTGCAGCAGCAACACATAAAGTATATTCAATCAATACATTTGATGAGTATGACCCTTATGCGGAAAATATTCAAATTGAAGATGAAGCAGATGATATACTTGACTTTTCGCAAAAGAATCCTTTTGGCAATTACTAAATAATTAATAAACTCTATTGTTATGTTAGGAACTTATAGTTACAATGAAATAATCAGGAAAACCATTATTGCTTTTGGTACACTTTTTAATGAAGTGTACATCAAGCACGAAGAGCAGGATGGTACTGATTATAGTTTTATGAAAGTTCCTATTGCTTATGGACCAATTCAAAAGTTTTTAGCAAGAGTAGAACAAAAACCAGATTTGAGGAAAAGAGTTGCAATGACTCTTCCTCGAATGTCTTTTGAGATGACGAGTTTAAAATATGATAGTAGCAGAAAAGTTTCTGCTATGCAGACGTTTAAGGCAATAAAAACTACTGATAGAACAGAACAAATTAAAGTTTTTATGCCGGTTCCTTATAATATTGGATTTCAACTTAGCATTATGACTAAGTTGAATGATGATATGCTTCAAATTGTAGAACAAATTCTTCCAGCATTTCAACCAAATTTTACATTAACAATCAATTTAATCTCATCAATAGGTGAGAAGAAAGATGTTCCTGTAGTCCTGGAGGGAATTAGTATGGAAGATAATTATGAAGGTAATTATACAGAAAGAAGAGCTTTAGTATATACGTTAAACTTTACAGCAAAGACGTATCTGTTTGGTCCAATTGCTGATAGCACTGATGGATTAATCAAAAAAGTTCAAGTGGATTATTATACAGATACTAATACTAAGAATGCGTCAAGACAATTGAGATATACTGCTACACCAAGAGCAATTAAGGACTATGATAATGATAATACAACAACACTCACTCAAGACATTGATGATAAAGTAACTGCGTTTGATGTTTCGAGTGCTGTATCACTGGTTAATAATTCTTATATTATGATTGGCAATGAAGAAATGTATATTAAGAATATTTCCGGAAATACATTAAGTGTATTGAGAGGACAAGACAATACCACGATTACATCTCACACTGAAGGTGATTCAATTGATGCAATCACAACAGCAGATAATGAATTAGTTGAAATGGACGATGATTTTGGATTTAGTGAATCTCGTTTTGATTTTGGTGATGGTAAAATTTATAGCACAACAAAGGGGATTGATGTATCATTATGAAAAGTAAATTCGAAAATATAGACGAAGCACTAGAAATAGAAGCAACTTCTGTATCAAAAGAAATTGTAAAAAAATCAAAAGAAGCAATAGCAAGACCAATCTCTGGAGAAGAAAGTGATAAGGATTATGAATACACACGAGGAAATTTGTATTCATTGATTGAAAAGGGCCAAGAAGCAATTGATAGTATTATGGATTTAGCACAACAAAGTGATAGTCCAAGAGCATATGAAGTTGCAGGTCAATTAATTAAAAATGTTGGTGATGTGACTGATAAGTTAATTGATTTGCAGCATAAAATGAAGAAACTTAAAGAGGAAGATACTAGAGGACCTTCTACTGTCAATAATTCTGTTTTTATTGGTTCAACAGCAGACCTTCAAAAATTATTGAAGCAAGGTCTAATGGACTCTAAATAATTAAAAAATTTCTAATGAAAACTTTTCAGGAATTTATTTTAGAGGCAAGTTGCAATAGAACTCCAAAAGGAATGGATTGCCCATCACATGGAAGTGCAGAGTGCCCTAAAGTAAAATCACACAAAACGGTTGAAGCAATTGCAGCAAAGCATCGTTTGGATGTTTCTTTTATTGCAAATCAACTTAAGATGGGAATTCCCATCGAACACGAGCACACAAAAAACAAAACACTAGCAACTGACATTGCACTTCAACATCTTGAAGAAATTCCAGATTATTACACTCGTCTCAAAAAAATGGAAGCAAGTGCGAAAAAAGAACATAAAAAGTTCAAAGATGTTAAAGAGGATGTGACAATTGAGGATGCAAACGGCAATACCTTTCTTCGGATTATTGATATTATCAAACCAGAAAAAATGAAAGGTGTTAGTGAAGAAACTGCATCTGGAGATGAGTCTCTCCACGATTGGTTTGAAAAATCAAGTGGAACAAATCCAAAAACAGGAAAAAAAGTAAAAGGATGGACTCAAATTGGTGGAAAGTTTGCTGGTGCTCCTTGTGCCCGTCAACCAGGACAAACTACTAAACCAAAATGTGGTTCATCAAAAATGGCTGCAAATATGTCCGATGATGAAGAGGATGCAGCAGCAAGAAGAAAAAGAAAAGAAGACCCAAATCCAGATAGAAAAGGTAAGGCAAAAATGGTTGCCACAAATGAATCTGCTGGTGAAAAAGATGCTTGCTATAAAAAAGTAAAATCAAGATATAAAGTTTGGCCTTCTGCATATGCTTCTGGAGCACTTGTCAAATGCCGCAAAGTTGGTGCCGATAGTTGGGGAACAAAATCAGAAAGTACTGGTGCTCTTGACTATGACTGGAACACTCCCATTTACGGGGGAGAAGAAAGATATTGCCCAAAATGTAAAAAAATGGAACATATGCACGTATGTAAATATGGACCTGAATTTTGGAGAAAATATTCTTTTGCTATAGAGCCACATAATGATACAAAAGAAGTAATTCATAATATTTTTTCATCTAATCTGAAAGAAAAATACAATCACAAAAAGATAAAGGAATTAAAAAATATTCAAGAATTATATACACGAATACAGTCTCGTGGTTCTACTTATAGTATTGTGTTAAATTGGAGAGGAAAATATCTTTCAGTTCAAATGTTTTTCCCACAATTTGCTAGACCACCAAAAGATCAGGTTACTTATGAAGTAAGGAAGATATATCCTGGTGCGATTGTATTGTCATACAATCCATCCACAAAAGACCCAACAAAACCATTATTATTTACAGGAGATGAAAATGAATCCAGAAGACATTGAACTAGAAGATCTTTCTAAGATTTTTGAATACGAAAAAATTTCTAGAGAAATTGATACTTGTGAAAATATAGAACAAATAAAAGACATAGCAAAGTCATTTGTTAAATTGCATTTAAAACAACAAGAAGTCATATTACAAATTGGATTATGATTGATAAACATTATAAGGGCAATCCGAATTTAAAAGCGGAAAACGTCCAAATTGAATTTACAACAGATCAAATTCAAGAATATTTAAAATGCAAAAATGATCCAATTCATTTTGCAAAAAATTATGTAAAGATTGTTTCTCTGGATCACGGATTAGTTCCGTTTGATATGTATGATTTTCAAGAAGAATTGATTACAAACTTTCACGAGAATAGATTTAATATTGCAAAACTTCCTAGACAGACAGGAAAATCAACTACTGTTGTATCTTATCTTCTCCACTATGCTCTGTTCAATGACAATATAAGAATCGCAATTCTAGCAAACAAAGCAGAAACAGCAAGAGAACTTTTAGGCAGACTACAATTGTCTTATGAAAATTTACCAAAGTGGTTACAGCAGGGTGTTGGTTCTTGGAACAAAGGTTCGTTGGAACTTGAAAATGGTTCTAAAATCGTAGCAGCATCGACATCATCGTCTGCTGTTCGAGGAAATTCTTTCAATATTATTTTCTTGGACGAATTTGCGTTTATTCCAAATCATATTGCAGAGCAGTTTTTCTCTTCTGTATATCCTACTATTTCTTCAGGTCAAAGCACAAAAGTTATTATCATCTCAACTCCAAATGGGATGAATATGTTTTATAAACTTTGGCACGATGCCGAAAGAGGAAAGAATGGTTATGTTCCATTAGAAGTTCATTGGTCTGCGGTGCCTGGAAGAGACGCAGAGTGGAAACGACAAACAATTGCGAATACTTCCGAAAGACAATTCACACAGGAGTTTGAGTGCGAATTCTTAGGGTCTGTTGATACTTTGATTACTCCATCAAAACTTAGAATGATGGTTTATGATGACCCACTTACTAGAAGCAAAGGGATGGATGTGTATGAAGATCCAATAGAAAAGCACACCTATTTGATGACTGTTGACGTATCTCGTGGAATGAGTAATGACTACTCTGCATTTATTGTATTTGATATCAGTCAATTCCCATATAAGGTAGTCGCAAAATATAGGAACAATGAGATTAAACCTATGCTTTTTCCAAATATTATTCACGATATAGCAAAAGCATATAATAAAGCATTTGTTCTCGCAGAAGTAAATGATATTGGAGAACAAGTATCAAGTATACTTCATTTTGATTTAGAATACGATAATATTTTAATGTGTTCTATGAGAGGAAGAGCAGGTCAACTGGTAGGACAGGGATTTTCTGGAAAGAAAACTCAACTTGGAATCAAAATGTCCAAAACAGTCAAAAAAGTTGGATGTTCCAATTTAAAGACAATTATTGAAGATGATAAATTAGTCATCAAAGATTACGATATTATCAGTGAATTGACTACTTTTATTCAAAAAAGTCAATCATTTGAAGCAGAAGAAGGATGTAATGATGACCTGGCAATGTGTCTTGTAATCTTTGCTTGGTTGGTCGTCCAGGATTATTTTAAAGAGATGACGGATAATGATGTTCGCAAAAGAATATATGAAGACCAAAAAGACCAAATAGAACAAGATATGGCTCCATTTGGTTTTATGTCTGATGGATTATCCAATGAAGTATCTTTTGTTGATGTAGATGGTGATAGATGGCATTTAGATGAGTATGGTGATAGAGCATATATGTGGGAATACGGGTAATGAGTTTCGAAGAAGAGATTGAATTAGATAATCTACTCTTCAAAGAGAGAGTATGTAGATCTTGCAGAATAAAAAAAGACTTATTAAATGATTTTTATTTGACTAGAAAAAATAGAAAAGGGTTTCCCTCTGCATACTCATATGAATGCAAAGAATGCACTATAGAAAGAATTATTAATAGTAGGAAAAAATATTCACAAAAATTTATAGATAATTATTATCCCGATTGGTAATTGTTCGTGCATTGTTTCCCCATTTGAAGAATATCAATTTATAAATACTTCTAGGCAAAAATGAACTTCTTCACGAGGGGAAAAAGATGGCGTTAAATTTAGTATCACCAGGAGTCAGAACAAGAGAAGTTGACTTGACTGTTGGGGGAATTACCGCAGCAAATAATCAAGTTGGCGCTATTGCTGGACCTTTCCAAAAAGGTCCAGTTAATGTTCCCATCCTAATTGAAACAGAAAATGACTTACTCAATACATTCGGAAAACCAATTTCATCAGACTCACAATACGAATATTGGTTAGGTGCTTCTTCGTATCTTTCTTATGGTGGTGTTCTAAGAGTCGTTAGATGTGATGGTGACAATTTAAACAACTCAAATGCTGGAGTTGCTGCTACATCAGTAACCTTGAAAATTACATCATCTGAAGATTACAATAATACTTATTCATCTGCTACTGCTTGGCATTGGGCTGCTAGAAACCCAGGTTCTTGGGCCAATAATCTAAAGGTTTGTGTAATTGATGCAGCCGCAGACCAACGAATTGCAATTGGAACTTTTGGATTGAACGTTGGATATGCTGTTACTGCTGCATTCTCCCAATCAGTTGCTGGTGTTGGAACAGTAACAACAGAAACAGGAGTTCTTAAAGGTATTATTACCAAAGTCAATGAAGGTTCGATTGACGTAAAAGTTACTGCAAAATCTTCTGGTGCTGGTTCTACTGCATTTACTGAAACATCTTATGCGGAAGGAAGTGTAAATGCATTTGGTTCTGGAAATATTAAAATTACTGATAATAGTGGCAATTTTGTTAAAATTGAAGAATCATCGGTTGCAAGATTTTTTGGTGTAGTTTCCGCTGGTTCAACAGTAATCAATCCTGTAGATTCAATCACAAATCTTCCAAGTACAATTTTAGCAGGACAATTTATTGTTCCAGTAACTGGATCTTCTCTTGCAGATGGAACCACTTATACTGTGGGGATTGCAACTACAGTCAATGGTGTTTCACAAACTGCACTTGGTTTGAGTACAATAGCAAATGGATCTGGAACAGTACAATTTTTAGTTCTTAATGTTGCTGTTAATGGTGAAACAATTACTGCACCTTCAGATTGGTACAATCAACAAACTTTGGGATTAACAAATTCTACTGTTTATTGGAAAAATATCGCACCAAGACCAAGGACTTCTCAATATTCATCCGAAAGAAATGGAAGAAATGATGAACTGCACGTTGTTGTTGTTGATGACACTGGAGAAGTGACTGGTAGTGCTGGTAATATTCTTGAGAAATATACCAATTTATCCAAAGCGTCTGATGGCAAGATTTCACCATCAGAAGCAAATTACTATAAAGATATTATTCGTGACAATTCACAATACATTTTCCCTGGATTTGCTCCAGTTGGTTCTCCTTCTAAATTCTCAACTGTATCTGGAGTTTCTTCTGCGTCCAATACTACTTGGGGTCTAACAGCACAAGGAAATACATTTAATGTAATTGGTGCAACTACATATAACTTAACTGGTGGTAGAGATTATTCTGGAACTAGTAATGTTGGTGGATATTCAATTTCTTTGGCAAAGGTGATTGATGGATATAGAAACTTCACAAATCCAGCAGAATATCAAATCAACTTTATAATTGGTGGTCCTTCTGGTGGTGCTACAATTCAAGAATCACAAGCAAAAGCAAATGAATTAATCGCAATTGCAGATACTCGTAAAGACTGTGTTGCTACTATTTCACCACATAGAGCAGGTGTTGTTGATGTGGCAAACTCTGATACTCAAACTACTAACATTGTCAATTTCTTTGATCCATTAACCTCATCATCCTATGCAGTGTTTGATACTGGTTATAAGTATGTTTATGATAGATTTAACAATCAGTTTAGATACATTGCTTGTAATGCTGACATTGCTGGATTGATGGCTAGAACATCAATCAATCAGTATCCTTGGTTCTCACCTGCTGGTGCAAACAGAGGAGCACTCAATAATGCAGTAAAACTTGCATTTAATCCTTCACAAGCACAAAGAGATCTTCTTTATCCAAAGAGAATCAATCCAATTATCTTCTCCCCTGGTGCCGGTATTATTCTTTTTGGTGATAAGACTGCCCTTTCGTATACTTCAGCATTCGATAGAATTAATGTTCGTCGTTTATTCTTAACACTCGAAGCAACTATTGAAAGAGCAGCAAGAGCACAACTCTTTGAGTTTAATGATACAATCACCAGAGCAAACTTCATCAATATTGTTGATCCATATCTTCGTGATGTGAAGTCAAAAAGAGGTATTACTGATTTTGTTGTTGTCTGCGATGAATCAAACAACACTCCTGATATTATTGATGCGAATCAATTCAAGGCTGATATTTATGTCAAACCTGCAAGATCAATCAACTTTATCGGATTGACTTTTGTTGCTACTCGCACAGGAGTCAGCTTTGAAGAAATTATCGGTACTGTTTAATTAACGAGGTAACAAACAATGGCAAATAACGCAACTGGTGGTGGCATTTCACCAAGTCAAAGAACTCTAAATGACTTCAAAAATAGAATTTCTGGAGGTGGAGCAAGACCTAACCTCTTTGAATGTGAAATTAATTTCCCAACTGCTGCTTTTAATGGTAATGGCAATGATGCAAATGCATTATCTGAAAAAACTAGATTTTTAATTAAAGCAGCATCATTACCTGGATCTACAATCAACGTAATTGATATTCCCTTTAGAGGAAGAAATCTTAAAATTGCTGGAGATAGAACATTCGATCCTTGGACGATTACAATAATCAATGATGTTGATTTCAAAATTAGAAATGCTTTTGAGAGATGGATGAACTATATGAATAAGCACGAAGATAATTCTGGAGAACTAAATCCTGTTAATTATCAGAAGGATATGAAGGTTTATCAACTCGGTAAAGCAGGAGTTGATGTTAATATGACATCTAATAATAAAATGAATATCCTCAAATCTTATTCATTTTATGGCACATTCCCAACTTCTATTAGTGCGATTGATCTTTCATACGATCAGGCAGATACCATCGAAGAATTTACAGTAGATCTTCAAGTCCAATGGTGGGATGCTCTTGATACTTCAGGAAATAGCCTACTTGGTTCTTCAACACAAGAAAGATTTGATGCAAATTCTGTCACTTCAGACTTCTGATAAATAGTAGAACAAGGACAATAACATTACTATGGCAAAACTGTTTGGTTTTAAGTTTGAAGACAATAGGGAGAAGCAGTCTACAAAGATTGTTTCTCCCATTCCTCGTAATGATGAAGATAAATCAGACTTTTATATTTCAAGTGGATTTTACGGTCAGTATGTAGATATTGAAGGTGTTTATAAGAGTGAAGCAGATTTAATTAGAAGATATCGTGAGATGTCTTTGCATCCAGAATGCGATAGTGCAATTGAGGATGTTGTAAATGAAGCAATTGTATCTGACTTAAATGATTCACCAGTAGAGATAGACCTTTCAAATCTTCCTGCTTCTGATAAACTGAAAGAGATTATCCGAGAAGAGTTTAAGTATATTAAAGAAATTATGGACTTCGATAAGAAGTGCCACGAGATTTTTAGAAACTGGTATGTTGATGGAAGAATCTATTATCATAAAGTAATTGATTTCAAAAAACCATCAGAAGGAATCAAAGAAGTAAGATATATTGATGCTTTAAAAATTAAGTATATAAGAAAACTAAAAAAAGACAATAAAGATGCTTTTGGTACTGAGTATAGAAAAATTGTAAACGATAAAAATCAAATTGATTTTGGGAATCAAGAGATTGAAGAATTTTATATGTATGATCCAAATGTTGGGTCATCACAAAGTGCTTCATATAGAGTATCAGATGTAAATAACGTAAAAATCGCAAAGGATGCGATTGTGTATGTTACTTCTGGTCTTGTAGACAGAAATAAGCAAACTGTTCTTTCTTTCCTTCATAAGGCAATCAAAGCACTCAATCAATTGAGAATGATTGAGGATAGTCTTGTGATTTATAGACTATCAAGAGCACCAGAACGTAGAATTTTCTATATTGACGTTGGTAATCTTCCCAAGATTAAAGCAGAACAGTATCTGCGTGACGTTATGAACCGTTATAGAAACAAACTTGTCTATGACGCAAGCACTGGTGAGATTCGTGATGACCGTAAATATATGGCTATGCTTGAGGATTTCTGGTTACCAAGAAGAGAGGGTGGTAGAGGAACCGAAATCACTACACTTCCTGGTGGGCAAAATCTTGGAGAACTTGCTGACATTGAGTATTTCCAAAAGAAACTTTATGATTCTTTAGGTGTTCCACCAACAAGACTTGCTGCAGAAGGTGGATTCAATCTCGGTCGTTCATCAGAAATTCTAAGAGATGAACTTAAATTTACTCGTTTTGTTGGTAGACTAAGAAAAAGATTTTCTCAAATTTTTATCGATTTACTCAAAACTCAATTAATTCTTAAAAATATTGTAACATTAGAAGATTGGGAGGTATTGTCTGACCATATCCAGTTTGATTATGTTTATGATAATCATTTTTCTGATTTGAAGAAAAATGAATTGATGAATGATAAATTGGGTGTTGTTGCTGCGATGGACCCATATCTTGGTCGTTATTTCTCCGCAGAATATGTAAGAAGAGAAATTCTCGGTCAAACTGATAGTGAAATCAAAGAAATCAACGCACAAATGAAGAAAGAAATTAAGGATGGAATTATTCCAGACCCAGCAGCAATGATGAATCCAATGGGTGCTCCAGGTGCTATGGGTGCTCCACAAGACCCAAATGCACTTGGAGCAATGCCCCAAGAACCAGGATTGACCGACAAACAAGCAGGTGTTGAATTGGGGTCTGCTGGAGAATTATAAATAATTTTAGTTAAAACTTATTATAACTATGGACGATTTAATGGATATGATTTTGGCAGACGAATCCCCTGCAGAAGTTAGTGATAAGATTAAAGAAATTCTTTTTTCAAAATCAGCAGAAAAAATTAATGCGGTAAGGCCAGAAGTTGCTACAAGTCTTTTTGGTGAAATCGAGGATACTCAAGAATACGAGGATTGATAAGTGGATGACTTTGGAGCATATTCCAATGACTTATCTGATTTCTTTTCAACGATAAGTACTGGAAAAAAAGTTATTAAAGAAAAGAAAGAAAATCTTGTTGGGAATTCTTTTGATGAACTTTTTTTGTCTACTTTAAAAGAAGAAATTGCTCCAAAGAAAAAGAAAGAATTAAAAGAAGAAGTCACTCAAAAAGAAATAGAAGAACCAAAAGAGGAAATAATAGAAAAATCTCTTGGACTTCTTGCAGAACCAAGTGATGTTAAGCAACAAAATGACCCATTAACACCACTCAACCAAAATTTTGCAACACTTGATGATTTGCAGAATCATTATAAACTTTTTCTTTCTAGAATTCAGCAACAACTATCCACATTAGGTGGTGGTGGTGAAACTAATTTGGCATACATGGATATGCCACTTAAGTATATTACATCATCGTCTTATACAATAACTCCACAAGATTATTATATCGGTATAAATTATGCGGGAGCAGTTACAATTACTCTTCCAACACCAAGGAAGAATGGAAAGGTATACATAGTAAAAGATGAACTTGGAGAAGCATCCAAGGGAACGAATAGATATATCACAATCCTTCCATCAGGTTCAGATAAAATTGACGGACGGGATAGAGCAATTCTTGCATATGATTTTGGTTCACTTACTTTTGTTTATAGAAACGGTTGGAGGGTAGTTTAATGTCACACTTATATAATCCGTGGAAACCCGAAGATGATGCTTTTGGTAGATTAAGAACATCAAATCCATATACTCTTGGAGATTATAAGCATCTTTATGCTATTGATCCAGACTTTGTAGATGTCAAAGTAGGCACTGGTGCAACTATAACTTTTGATGTCAATCAAGCAGCAGCAATTTTGCAGTCTGGTGTCAGCACTAATGGATATACTATTCACCAGACAAAGAGATATCATCATTATATGCCTGGAAAATCTCAATTGATTTTCTCCACATTTAATTTTGGTGCGGCACAACAAAATGTTTATAAGAGAACTGGATACTTTGATGACAGAGATGGCATTTTCTTTGAGCAAGCACCAGATGGAGTTTTAAGTTTTGTAATTAGATCCTATGTAACTGGTATTGCTTCAGATAGAAGAGTTACTCAATCTGAATGGAATAAAGATAGATTAACAGGTCTAGATCCTTCTGGATTTACATTAGATGTTACTAAAACTCAATTATTCTTTACTGACTTTGAATGGTTAGGTGTTGGTAGAGTTCGTTGTGGATTTGCACTTGATGGCAAGAATGTTGTCTGTCACGAATTTTATAATGCAAATCACATTCCAACAGTTTATATGTCTAATCCAAATCTTCCAGTAAGATGTGAAGTTAGAAATACTGGAGCACAAGTAGGTGCTGGTGGTTCCTTTATTCAAATTTGTTCTACTGTAATGAGTGAAGGTGGATATGTAGAGGCAGGTAGAGAATTTTCACATACAACAAATCTCAGAACTGTTGGTGTTGGCAGTACAGTTCCAATCATTAATATTAGACTCAAAAATACATTTAAAGGTTATCCAAATAGAGCAACAGTAAAACTTGAAGATGTTTCTGTGTTTAGTAATGGAGGAAATGTAAAATATGAAGTTCTAAAATTTAGGAGTTCGGTTGGAATTAATACAACAGGAACTTGGGAGTCAGAGAATACTGAATCGGTTGTTGAATATAATGCATCTTCAACTGGAATTAGTACAGCATATTTTGAAGATTTTATGGGTGGTTATGTTGCGGGAGAAAGTCAAAACTCACAAAAACCATCAGCAACAACTGTAGATGCTCAATCAGGACCTACATCTAAGAAAAATTTCCTAACACAAAATTTTGATGCAACAGACTCAGAAATTTTTTCAGTTCGTGTAAGTAATATAAGTGACACCAGCACTAATGTTGGAGTTTCTATTAGATGGAGAGAGATTTATTGAGTTATGAGTACTTAAAATTTCATTTAGAACTTGCAAGAAATACTAAATAACTAATATAGTCCAATTATTACAATGTCCGTATATAAGATTGTACAAAAAATTACACCATTGACGATGACTGGTGCAGCAGTAACCAGTAATCCAATTGCTTTGAGGTCTGGTTTTTTGAGAATTGTTCCAGAACAAGATGCTTATGTTGAGGTTGCTCCAACTCCAACGATTAGTACTACTACAAGTGCTAGTATTTTTGTTAAAGCAGGAACTGAACTCATTTTAAAAGAAACAGCAATTACTCAAACTATTGTTGGTGTAACTACTGGAACTACCACTGTTGTAACTTTACCAGAAGGTACTTTCTCTGATTTTTCTGCTGGTGATATTGTTGAACTTACTGGTGTTGTTCCATCAGGTATCAACACAACAGCAGCAACTGTTGCTTCAGTAAACGCAACAAACAGTGCAGGAACAGGTGGATTTAATAGAGTTATTACTCTTACTTGGAATACTTCATCTCAAGGTCCAGTAACTACTTCCACTGGTGTTTTAAGAAGAACAACAAAAGTTGCTGCTTTTGGGGCAAGTGGAAAACTTCACATCACAGAAATTCAAATCGCAGGTGGTTAATCCAATGAAACTTATCACAGAAGAAATCGAAAAGGTTAAGGTTATTGTTGAAGAAACCAACGGTAAAAAGTCTCTTTTTATTGAAGGTATTTTTCTTCAAGCAAACAAACCAAACAGAAACAAGCGTCTCTATGAAATGAGAACTCTTGAAAGAGAAGTCAAAAGATATAATGAAAATTATATTCAAAAAGGTCGTGCTCTTGGAGAACTAGGACACCCTGATGGTCCTTCTTTGAATCTTGATAGAGTTTCTCATAAAATTGTTTGTTTAGAGAGAGTTGGAGATAATTTTAGAGGAAGAGCAAAAATTCTTTCCACTCCTATGGGAAAAATTGCAGAATCTCTTCTCGGTGAAGGTGTGATGTTGGGAGTTTCTTCTCGTGGTGTTGGTTCATTAATTCCAACTAACGAAGGATATTCTGTAGTTGGTGAAGACTTTATGCTTGCGACTGCTGCTGATATTGTTGCTGACCCTTCTGCTCCTGATGCTTTTGTGAACGGAATTATGGAAGGAAAAGAGTGGTGTTGGGAAGGTGGAATTCTCCGTGAAAGAGCCGCAGAGGCAGCAAAGAGAAAAATAAACACATTAGTAGACCAAAAACGTTTGGAAGAACAGAAAGTTGACCTGTTCCAAAACTTTTTATCAAATCTTTAAATTATAAATAAATAAAGATTAAACATATAGGTTAATCGGAGAGATCAAATGTCCCGTGGTAAAAATTTACAAGAAATGGAAACTGGCACTAAACAATCTAAAACTGCTGTAAATGCTGGTGCAAAAGCAGCAGACCCAATGAAGAAGTTAACCACAGGTATTCCTGATGGTCAAACTGGTAGTTGGGAAGATCTTGGAGGACCAACTCCAGAGAACTACAAACCAGATGATGATTCTGCAAAACTTTCAACTCCTGGTGCAACTCTTAAGCAAGTTAAGAATGTTGTAAATAAGGGTGCAAAAGCAGCAGATGCTATGAAAACCCTTGCTAAAGAATCGGTCGAAGAAGATGAGGATGAAGAACTCATTGATGATGAGACCGAATATGACGAAGATGAAGTAGTTTCTGAAGCAAAGAAAAAGTCTTCCGAAGAAGATGATGAAGAAGATGATGAAGAAGATGAAGATGAAGATAGTGAAGAAGATGATGCTGAGGACGAAAAAGAAAAGGCAATGAAAGAGGCATTTGCCCAAATCGAAGAAGAAATCGAAGAGGATGTAAATGCACTTCTTTCTGGTGAAGAACTCTCCGAAGATTTTAAGGTAAAAGCAAAAACAGTTTTTGAAGCTGCTTTGAATGCCAGAACCGAACAAATTGAAGAAGCAATTGCTTATCAATATGAGCAAAAACTTGCCGAAGAATTAGAAGAAATCAGAGAAGATTTAACTGACCGTCTTGATGCATACCTTGAGTATGTTTCAGAAGAATGGTTACAAGAAAATGCTCTAGAAGTAGAGCAAGGACTTAAGACTGAAATGACAGAATCATTCCTTGCCGGAATGAAGAGTCTTTTTGAAGATCATTATGTAACAATCCCTGAAGATAGATATGATGTACTTGAGAGTATGGTAGAAAAACTTGATGAAATGGAGAATAAACTCAACGAGCAAATCGAAAAGAATGTTGCTCTGAATAGAAGATTAGCTGAGTCGGTTACTGAAGTAATCTTTGCCGAAGTCTCTGAAGGTCTTGCACTTTCACAGAAGGATAAACTCGCTTCTCTTGCTGAAAATGTTGAGTTTGATAGTGAGTCAGACTATCGTGAGAAACTGGTAACATTAAGGGAATCTTATTTCCCCAGAAACACTGGTACTCAAAGAGACAACTCGGATTACATTGCAGAGGAAACTGATTATTCGCAACCAGTATCTGGTTCGATGGAGTTCTATCTCAATGCACTCCAAAGAGTTTCCAAAAAGTGATTTTTAAATTATAACAATCAAACTAAAACTTTTTAAAAGAGGTAAAACAAATGCAAATGTTCAACGCAGAACATCTGCAGGAGAAGTGGGCACCACTCCTTGACTATCAGGGACTTGATGGAATCAAAGATTCACATCGTAGAATGGTAACCGCAGTTCTCCTGGAGAATCAAGAAAAATTCCTTCGTGAGGAAAGAGAATTCCTCGGCGAAGCATCTTATGCAACTACTGGTGCCACTGCTGCTGGTACTGGTTTCGCAGGACAATCAACCGCAGGTGGACCAGTTGCAGGTTTCGACCCTGTTCTGATTTCACTCATCCGTCGTTCAATGCCTAACTTGGTCGCATATGACCTTGCAGGTGTTCAACCAATGAACGGTCCTACAGGACTCATCTTCGCAATGCGTTCACGTTATACCAATCAAACTGGTGCTGAAGCATTCTTCGATGAAGTTGATTCCACATTCTCTGGCAGAAAGGGCAATTCATCTCAGTATGCTGTTGACCCAACAGTACAAGCAAACGTAGGTTTCGGTACTACTGCTTCACAAACTGGTAGCAACCCTGGTCTTCTTAATGCTGCTGGTACTTCCCAGCAAAGTTATAACGTCGGTGGTGGTATGGCCACCTATGACGCAGAAAGACTTGGATCTGGTGGAGGTGCTGAAAGCTTTAACGAAATGGCATTCTCAATCGAGAAAGTCACCGTTACTGCAAAGTCAAGAGCACTCAAGGCTGAGTACTCACTCGAACTCGCACAAGACCTCAAGGCAATCCACGGTTTGAATGCTGAAGCGGAATTGGCAAATATTCTCTCAACAGAGATTCTTGCTGAAATCAACCGTGAAGTTATTCGTACCATCTATAAGACTGCTGAAGCTGGTGCTCAGTTCAACACTGCTACTGCTGGTACTTTTGACCTCGACGTTGACTCCAACGGTCGTTGGTCAGTTGAGAAGTTCAAGGGTCTTATCTTCCAAATCGAGCGTGATGCTAACGCAATCGCACAAAGAACTCGTCGTGGAAAGGGCAACATCATTATGTGCTCATCTGACGTTGCTTCTGCACTTTCGATGGCTGGTCTCCTTGACTACACCCCTGCACTCAATGCAAACCTTAACGTAGATGATACTGGCAATACTTTTGCTGGTGTTCTCAATGGTAAGTATAAAGTTTATATTGACCCATATTCGGGTGGTGCTGGCAACCCAGCAACTGGTGCAACTGGTGGTCAATACTACGTTGTTGGTTATAAGGGTTCTTCCCCTTATGATGCAGGTCTCTTCTATTGTCCTTATGTTCCTCTCCAAATGGTTCGTGCCGTTGGTGAGAACACCTTCCAACCAAAAATCGGATTCAAGACTCGTTATGGTCTTGTTGCTAACCCATTTGCCGAAGGTAAGCTTGATTCTGGTGCTGCTACTGCACTTGGTCAAATCTCGACCAACTCAAACCGTTACTACAGAAGAGTGCAAGTCCAAAATCTTATGTGAGTTTCTTTTCACATTTTTCGAGGGTCCGAAAGGACCCTTTTTTTTATGCCTATAAATAAAAATAAAAATGGCTTCACCCTCGTTATCAAATCAAATTGGAAATAAAAACTACTTATCTCCATTAGGTTTTAAGTTTGTATTATCAAAGTATCCAAAAATTGATTTCTTTTCTAATTCCGCAGAAATACCTGGAATTAATCTTGGTGTAGCAATTCAACCTACTTACTTAAAGGATATTCCAATTCCTGGTGATAAGATTTCTTATGATGATTTTAATTTAAAATTTTTTGTTGATGAAAATTTAGAAAATTATCTTCAAGTCCATAACTGGATACGAGGTCTTGGATATCCAGAAAGTGTTGCGGAATACCAAGAGTTTCTCAATCAAGACCCATACAATCCAGGAGTTCAGGATGCATCTTCCGGTCAATCTGATGGAAGTTTAATTATTTACAATAGCAATTATAATCCAGTAGCAACAGTTAGTTTTAAAGGTTTATTTCCAACATCACTTTCTACAATTAATTTTGATGCTACGAATACTGACGTTCAATATGTAACAGCAGAAGTAAATTTCAAGTATACTTTATATGATATAACAACTTATTGAAACTATGAACCTTGATGAAATTCAATTATTATGGGAGCAAGATTCAATTATAGACCAAGATAATCTACACGATGAGTCTATCAAAATACCTGCTCTTCATGCAAAATATTATAAACTTTATAATAACATTCTTCTTCTACGAAAACTAGAAGAAAACAAATATAAGATTTTAAAAAAAGAAAAATGGATGTACTACTCTGGTAAGGCAGAACCAGAAGTATATAAAGAAAATCCATTTGACCATAAGGTTTTGAAACCAGATATAGATAAGTATATGGATGCCGATAAAGACTTAATTAAGTCAGTATCCAAAATAGACTATTACCAAACGATGCTTAGTTATTTGGAAAGTATATTAAAGACAATCTTAAATAGAACTTATCAAATAAAGAATGCGATTGAATACATGAGATTTACAGCAGGATATGGCTAATATTATTATACAAAAAAAGAACGAGATTTATTTAAAAGTCGAAACAGAACCACATATTCATCAAGAGTTATCTGATTATTTTACTTTTGAAGTTCCTGGGGCAAAGTTTATGCCTCAATATAGGAGCAAACATTGGAATGGAAAAATTCATTTGTATAGCAATCATACTGGTGAAATCTATGTTGGTCTTTTGGATAAATTAGTTGCTTGGGCTAAAAAATGCGAATATACAGTAGAGTTCAAAGATAATAAATTTTATGGTTCT
>Ga0255065_1000167_pt1 | contig 17665 bp, 17 predicted proteins | sample Colum_Cont_RepC__2_FD_188441 | JGI IMG/M metagenome (GOLD analysis project Ga0255065, IMG submission 188441) | Freshwater microbial communities from Columbia River, Oregon, United States - Colum_Cont_RepC_0h | ecosystem: Environmental > Aquatic > Freshwater > River | place: USA: Oregon...
TCTCTGGGAAGAGGTGAGCCGCCACCAGGCCGCCGCCGAAGCCGCCGAAGCGAAGTCCGATTGGACCGGCGCCGCGCGTCATTGGCAGGACGCGGTCGATGCTTTCGCGCGCCTGCTCACGGCGCATCCGCGCAGCCAGTTCGCCGACCGCGCCAAAGAAGCCACGATGGCGACGCGCCTGAACTTCGCCCGCTTCCATGACGACATCCTGCGCGTGCGGGCCGAGGTCGGTCGCCTGCGGCAGGCCTTGCGCTCCCGCCAGGCCGACGATGCGCTCCGTCTCGCCGAGACCATCCTGGCGGACGCCCGTCGCCTTGCCGATGCCGGCACCGGTGTCTTCCGACCAGCGGACGACGAACGTCAGGAGCTGGAATTCATCGCCTCCCATGCGGCGACGATTCGCGGCTATCTGCCGGAAGCCGACCGACAGCTCCGTCCCATTCCTGGTCACGCCGGACGCATGTATCGGACGGAGATTCCCCAAGGCCTATACGCCTCCTTGATGGACTCGAACCCGAGCGCCTTGCGCCGAGAAGCCAATCCCGTCGAATCGGTAGCCTATGCCGACGCTGAACTTTTCGCCCGACGCTTGGGCTGGATCGTCGGGGCCCCGGCTCGGCTTCCCTCCCTCGCCGAGCATGCTGCGGCGGTCGGCGATCTGACCAAGCCGGCTTCATCCGACGTCGCCTGGACCGCCGCCAATACCGATGGAGTCGACGCCCGACCCGTGGGTTCGGCCAAGGCCGACGCGCAGGGCTTCCATGACTTGGTCGGCAACGTCGAAGAATGGACGTCCGCCAAGGAAGGCGAGACCCGCGCCCCCGTGGTGGGCGGCAGCGTCGCCACCGCCCCGGCCGCCGGCCTGCCGGTCCGCCAGGTCTTCAAGCGTGAGAAAAGCCGGACCCTCGGCTTCCGCATCGTCATTGAATAATCGGCTCCGGGGCCCAATCATCGCCGGACCCCATGGCCTCCCCCGCCTCCCGACTCCCGCGCACCGCGATCTTCTTCGCGGCTTACGGGATGCTGGCCGCGATCTCCCTGTGGTTCGCCTATGAGCTCCGGTTCGTCGGCGCCGACGAACCGACGACCGCGGAGCACCTCGCCTTCGAGGCGTATCTTTACGAGCAGCGCCCGGTCGCGCTGCTCTGGCTCGTCCCCTTGAAGGTATGTCTGCTCGCGCTCTGGGGACAGTTCCGCGGGGTCTTCTATTATTTCCGTCTGCCCGACGCCCTGCGCACGGCCCTCGCCCTCGCGACGGCGACCTTCGCGGCGCTCGCCCTGCCGAATCTCCTGGGCGGCGTCGCCCCGGGTGACGCGTTCAGCCTGCCGCGCGGCGTCACGCTGATCGACTTCAACCTCTCGCTGGTCTTGTTCATCGGCTTCCGCGTCTCCGTCCGCGCGCTCCGCGAGCGTTTCTCCGTGGGCACCGGTTCGCCGGCCGGCGTCGTCGAGCGTATCGCCGTCGTCGGCGCCGGCCAGACGGGCGCCCAGTTGGTCGCCGACCTGCTCGGACGTCGCGGTCACGGCCTCGAACCAGTCTGCTTCCTCGACGACGACGTCGCCAAGCACGACCTGCACATCCACGGCGTCCCGGTGGTCGGTTCGCCGGCACGCATGAGCGAACTCGCCGAGAAGTTCGGCGTCACCGAGATCATCCTCGCCCTGCCTGCCACCAGCGTCCGTCGCATCCGCGAAGTCAGCGCCCTCGCCACCGCCAATAATCTCCGCGTGCTCGTCGTCCCCTCGATGGCGGAGCTCGCCGGCGGTCGCGTCCGCGCTTCGGATATCCGCCCGATCTCCGTCGAAGACATTCTCGGCCGCGCGCCGGCGCAGCTCGACGACGCCGCGATCGCGGCGATGGTCAAAGGACGCGTCGTCCTCGTCACCGGCGCGGGCGGCAGCATCGGACTCGAACTCAGCCGTCAGGTCGCGGCGCACGGGCCGGCCAAGCTCCTGCTGCTCGACCAGTGCGAAGTGCTCCTCTATCAGGCCGAGCAGGAACTCATCGCCGCCGGTTACGGCGCCCTCATCACGCCGCTCGTCGGTGACGTCACGGACCTCGCGCGGATGACGGCGGTCTTCGCGGCGCATCGCCCGAGCCTCGTCCTGCACGCCGCGGCGCATAAGCACGTCCCAATGATGGAAGCCCAGCCGGGCGAGGCCTTGAAGAACAACGTCGAAGGCACCTGGGTCGTCGCCCATCTCGCCGCCGAATATGGTGCGGAGAAGTTCGTGCTCATCTCTTCCGATAAGGCGGTCAACCCCACCAACGTCATGGGTGCGACCAAGCGGCTCGCCGAGCTGATGCTGCGTTCGCTCCAGGCCCGGACCGGCGGCCGCACGAGTTTCATGGCCGTGCGCTTCGGCAACGTCCTTGGCTCGTCGGGTTCGGTGATTCCCATTTTCCGCCGGCAGATCGCCGCGGGCGGCCCGGTCACGGTCACGCACCCGGACGTGAAGCGCTATTTCATGACGATTCCCGAGGCGGTCGGGCTCGTCCTCCAGAGCGCGACGCTCGGCCAGGGCGGCGATATCCTCGTCCTCGAGATGGGCGAGCCGCTCAAGATCATCGACGTCGCCCGTCAGCTCATCGAACTCAGCGGCCTGCGTCCGGACGTCGACATCGAGATCCGGATCATCGGGCTGCGCCCCGGCGAGAAGCTCGTCGAGGAGCTGCAGTGCGAAGGCGAGCAGTTCCGGTCGACGACCCACCCGCGGGTCTTCCGTTTCGTGGCCGCCGGCGAGACCTCCCTCCCGCCCGAGGCCTTACGTGCGCAGGTGACCGACCTCCTTCGCCTGGAACCGGCCGACTGCAAGCAGGGCATCCGCCGGCTCGTCCCCGAATACGTCCCGTTCGCGGAGTAGTTTTTTCGCTTCGGGCTTCACAGGCGGGGGAGCCTCCGACACGCTTCGGTCATGGCTCGCGCGCTTTCCTCCGCACCTCAGGTCGGCATCATCATGGGTTCCCAGTCCGACTGGGAGACGATGGTCAACGCCGCCGACACGCTCAAGAAACTCGGCGTCGCCTTCGAAGCCGAAGTCGTCAGCGCCCACCGCACGCCGCTGAAGCTCAAGGATTACGCCCTGGCGGCCCGCCGCCGCGGCCTGAAGGTCATCATCGCCGGCGCCGGCGGTGCGGCCCACCTGCCTGGGATGGTCGCCGCGATGACCTCGCTCCCCGTCATGGGTGTCCCCGTGCAGTCCAAGTCTCTCGACGGCATCGACTCGCTTCTCTCCATCGTCCAGATGCCCGCCGGTATCCCGGTGCACACGTTCGCGATCGGCCGGGCTGGCGCGATCAACGCCGCCCTCGGCGCCGCCGCGATCCTCGCCCTTTCTGACGCTAAGCTCGCCAAGAAGCTGGATGGCTACCGTGCCGCGCAGACCAAGGCCGTGCTCGATAACCCGATCCCCGGCCGTAAGGGCAAGAAGCGCTAAGTCATGGAGCGCCCCCTGCAGCCCGGCGGAACGATCGGTATCCTCGGCGGCGGCCAGCTTGGCCGCATGTCGGCCATCGCCGCCCGCCGCCTCGGTTACAAGGTGCGCACGTTCGATCCGTCCGCTGGCGCCTGCGCCGCGGCGATCGCCGATGAGCATGTCACCGCCGACTGGAGCGACACCGCCGCGTTGACGCGTTTCTCCCAAGGCTGCGGCCGCGTCACGCTCGAGTTCGAGAACATCCCGCCCGCGACGGTCGAGTTCGTCGCGAAGTCCGTGCCGTGCCACCCGTCCGCCGCCGTCCTGGCGACCTGCCAGAACCGCCGGCGCGAGAAGGAGTTCCTCCGCGCCTCCGGTATCCCTTGCGCCAACTTCGCCGTCGTCTCCTCGCTCGCCGAATTGCAGGCCGCGGTGAAGACCATCGGCTTCCCCTGCGTGCTCAAGACCGCTGACTTCGGTTACGACGGCAAGGGCCAGGTCAAGCTGCCGACCGCCGAAGCCGACCTCGCCGCCGCGTGGGCGAAGATCGGTGGCGCCGTGGGCGTCCTCGAAGCGTGGGTGCCGTTCCAGATGGAGATCTCCGTGCTCGTCGCGCGCACCGTCGATGGTCGCACTGCCGTCTACGATCCCGCCGAGAACATCCACCGTAACCATATCTTGCACCTCTCGCTTTCGCCGGCCCGCATCTCCGCGGCCACCGCCGCCGAAGCCCGCGCTCTCGCCCTGAGTATCGCCGAGAAGATCCAGCTCGTCGGTCTCCTCGCCGTCGAGATGTTCGTCCAGGACGGTCGCATCGTCGTCAACGAGCTCGCCCCGCGTCCGCACAACAGCGGCCACCAGACTTTCGACGCCAACGAGACCAGCCAGTTCGAACAGCACGTTCGCGCCGTGTGCGGCCTGCCGCTCGGCGGCACCAAGCCCCTCGCGCCTTCCGCGATGGTGAACCTCCTCGGCGATGTCTGGCGTAATGGCCAGGAGCCCGACTGGACCAAGGTCCTCGCCGATCCCTCCGCGAAGTTGCACCTTTACGACAAGGGCCAGGCTGCACCGGGCCGGAAGATGGGCCACATCACCGTCACCGCGCCGACCCTCGAAGAAGCGATGCGTCGCGCCGAGGCGCTGCACGCCGCGCTCTGATCAGTCGAGCAGCTCCGGCTTACGGCTGAAGAGCTCGAGCGGAATCTGGCCGAGGCACAGGAACAGCAGCACCGCCTGGAAGACCGGGATGCGCGCCTTCATGCCCGCGGCCTGGGCGACGTAGTTCTTGGCCATGACTTCGGAGATCATCGCGAAGGCGAAGATGAGCGAGGCGACGCAGAGCACGACGAAGAGCCGGTTCCAGACCTTCGGCGACGTGATGCGGCGCCAAGGCAGGAAGAGCAGGCCGGCGTAGGCGATGAGGAACCAGCATTCGGCGCGCAGGGCTCGGGGGAAGGTCACGATCGCGGGATCCCAGCGCGGCGGGATCCGGGCGAAGCCGAGGTTCAGGCCGCCGAGCAGTTCGTTCAGGGCCATCAGCAGGCAGAAGACGCCGAAGCCGAGGGCGATGAAGCGTCCGTAGCGGATGCGTTGGGCGGTGTTCTCGTGCATGCGGGAAAGGTTGGGCGCGGCGGCGGCGGACGCAAATCCTCAGAGCGGACGGAACAGCGCGACGTCGCTCCACTCGCCCATGATGCGGCCATCCGCGCGGGTGCCGGCGCCCCAGGCAGCCTGGCACTTCGCTTCGAAATGGGCGCGGACGGCGTCCTGCTCCTTCGCGAGGATGCCGCTGAGGGCGAGCACGCCGCCGGGGCTGACGGAATCGACGAGGTTGTCGGCGTAGATGCAGAGGACGTCGCTGATGATGTTCGCCAGCACGACGTCGGCTCGGCCGGTCAGGCGGAAGCCCTCTTCCAGGCCGGCGTGATGGAAGGCGACCGCTTCGTCGGCGATGCCGTTCTCCTCACGGTTGGCGATGCTGACGCGGACGGATTCCGGGTCGCGGTCGAAGCCGGCGATGCGACCGCAGCCGAGCTTGGCGGCGGAGAGGGCGAGGATGCCGGAGCCGCAACCGGCGTCGGTGACGGAGACCTGCGCGGCCGGATGCGTCTCAAGGAAGTCCAGCATGCGGATCGCGCAGAGGCGGGTCGTCGGGTGGTCGCCGGTGCCGAAGGCCAGGCCGGCGTCGAACCAGATCACCGCGGCGTCGGCCGGGACGGCGTGCTTGCCGCGCATCCAGGCCGGCACCCAGTGGAGACGTCCATGGTCCCACGGCTTGAGGTGTTCCTTGTACGCTTCCTTCCAGTCCTTGTCGGCCATGACGGTCTCTTCGTAGGCCTCGGGCAGTTTCTTGAAGGCCTTGCGCAGTCCGGCCCAAGCCTCGTCGGCTTCGGCCTTCGTGTCGAAGTAGCCCATCACGAAGTGCGGCTTCCCGGGGCCTTCATGGAAGAGCATCCAGGAGGAACGGGTGAGTTCGCAGAAATGGTCCTCCAACGGCTGGACCATGTCTTCGTGGATGGGGCACTTCAGTTCGATCATCAGGAAAGCGTCTCGCTCAGGCGGGCGATCACCGCGGGGAGCAAGGCGTGCTCGGCGGCGTGGATCTTCTGCGCGAAGGTCTCGAGGGTGTCGGCCGGTTCGCGGGCGACGCGGCTCTGGCCGAGGTGGGCGCCGCCGTCGATCTCGGCGTTGACCCAGTGGACGGTGCAACCGGCTTCAGGTACGCCGGCGTTCCAGGCCTGGCCGATACCGTCGAGGCCGGGGAAGGCGGGCAGCAGGCTCGGGTGGAGGTTGATGATGCGGCTGGCGAAGGCGTCGAGCAGGGGGGCCTTGATCACGCGCATGAAGCCAGCGAGCACCACCAAGTCGACCTGCGCGGCCTTGAGGGCGTCAGCCCAGGCCTGCTCGCGTTCGGGCGAGAACTTCGTCTTGAAGGGGCCGGTGTCGAGGAAGCGGGCGGGCACGCCATACTTCGGGCCGAGCTCCAGCATCTTGCAGGTCGGGACGTCGCACCAGATCCCGACCACCATGGCCTTGCCTAGCCCGCCTTCGGCCTGGGCGCGGAGGACCGCGTCGGCGTTGGAGCCGCGACCGGAACCGAGGAGGGCGACGCGCATGAAGAGGAAGGTGTCGGCGGGGACCGTCGCCTGCAAACGGATTTTCGATTTCGGACTTTGAACCGCTCGGCGAAAAGCCGAAGATGCGGTCACTGCTTCCCCATGGACCGCCGCGACTTCCTTCACCTCACCGCCTTGGGTTCGCTGGGCGCTTACGCTCTGTCCGGTTGCGCCGGCGGCGGTGGCGGCGGTTCGGTCAGCGTGCCCTCCGTGCGTCCTGCTTCCTCGGGTGGCGCGCCGACCGGCCGGGTGATGCTCGGCATCGACGTGCTCGCGGCTGAAGGTTTCGCCCGCCTGCAGGGTCTCCGCTGCGGACTCGTCACGCATCGTGCCGGCGTCAACGGCGCCGGTCAGCGCACCGCGGACGTGCTCGCTCGCGCGCCGGGCGTGAAGCTCGTGAAGCTCTTCGGGCCGGAACACGGCATCGACGGCGTGGCCAAGGCCGACGTCAAGGTGGGCCATGCGAAGGACACACGCACCGGCCTCCCGGTCTACTCTCTTTACGGCGCGACGCGTAAGCCGACCCCGGAGATGCTGTCGGGCCTCGATGCGATCGTCATCGACTTCCAGGACATCGGCGCGCGTTCGTATACCTACGTCAGCTGCATGCGCCTCGTGATCGAGGCCTGTTTCTCCCTGCCCCGCCCGGTGCGCGTCATCGTGCTCGACCGGCCTAACCCGCTCGGCGGCGAGAAGGTCGATGGACCGTTCCTCGACCGTAAGTGGCGTAGCTACGTGGGCTCGTACGAGACCCCTTACGTCCACGGCCTCACCATCGGTGAGCTTGCTCGCTGGGCGGTCGCCACACCAGGCGTCCTCGAGATCGACGAAGCCACCCGTCGTCGCGGCCAGCTCGAAGTCGTGACCATGCGCGGCTGGCGCCGGTCCATGACGTGGAACCTCACCGGCCTTAACTGGACGGCGACCTCGCCGATGATCGATAGCCCGCAGGCCGCGCTCGGCTATGCCATGACCGGCCTCGGTTGCATGGATTCCGGCTTCAGCCACAGCGCCGGCACCGGACGTAACTTCCGCTTCCTTACCTATCCGCGACGCAAGGCCGCCGAGCTCACCGCCGCGTTGGGTGCGTCCGTTCCCGGTCTCACGCTCCAGCCGCAGCAGCTCGCGGACGGCACGCAGGGCGCCTACCTCGCCATCTCGGATTACGCCGTGTTCCGCCCTACGGCGATCTCGCTGCATCTCTTCCGTCAGGCCTGCGTCTGGGCGCCGAACCCGTTCGCCGGGCTCACCGGCGGCAAGCGCGAGCTCTTCATCAAGCACCTCGGCAGCGAGGCGTTCTTCGAAGAACTACGCACGCAGGGCGCGCGGATCGACCTCGCCCGCTGGATGCGTCGCTGGGACGGCGACGCGGCGGCCTTCCGCGCGCGCACCGCTCCGTTCCGGCTCTACGCCTGATCAGTAGGAGCGGCCTTCGCGCTTCTCCCAGTAATTGATGTAGGCCTGATTGAGCACGCCGAGACCGCCCGGCGTCGGGTAGTCGCCGGTGAAATACCAGTCGCCGCGGCTCGAAGGGCAGGCCTTGTGCAGCGACGCGATCTTCTGGAAGACCAGGACGAGCTCGCCCTTCCAGCCGCTCTTCGCGGGGTAGACGAGTTCGGCCGCCTTGGCGGCGATCTCTTCTTCGGTGAAGGCATCGTAGATGCGCTTCACGTGGTTGCGCATCTCCTTGGTCGGCTTCTTCGCCTGCGCGACGCAGTCTTCGTAGACTTCGCGGAGGAGGTCGGCCATGCCGCGTTCCTTGCAGAGCGCGACGGCGGCCTGGAAGGCGAGGAACTTGCCCATCTCGGACATATCGATGCCGTAGCAGTCCGGGTAGCGGATCTGCGGGGCGGTCGAGGCGATGACGATGCGCTTCGGGTTCGGGCGGGCGAGGATGCGGAGAATCGACTGGCGCAGGGTGGTGCCACGGACGATCGAGTCGTCGACGCAGACGAGCGTGTCGCCTTCGCGCACGGTGCCGTAGGAAATGTCGTAGACGTGCGAGGCCATCTGCATGCGGTTCTTCTCCTGGGAGATGAACGTGCGCAGCTTGACGTCCTTATGGGCGACCTTCTCGCCGCGCGGCCAGCCGCCGAGCACGAGCTTCTCGATCATGGCCTCGTCGAGTTTACCGGCGCGCTGCGCGGCGATCAGCTTCTCGCTGACCTGCGCACGGCGGCGTTTGCGGAGTTCTTCCATCAGGCCGTACCAGGCGATCTCGGCCGTGTTGGGGATGTAGGAGAAGACCGCGTTGTCGTGGTCGTCGCGGATCTGGGCCAGGACGTCGTCGGCGAGGGCGGCGCCCAAGGCCTTGCGTTCGGCGTAGATCTCGGGGTCGTTGCCGCGGGAGAAATAGATGCGCTCGAAGGAGCAGTGACGGATCTCGCCCGGAGCGTGGAAGGACTCGATCGAGTGGCGACCGTCCGCCTTCATGATCAGCGCGTGGCCGGCCGGGAGCTCGTGCACGTCTTCCTGGCTCACGCCGACGATGGTCATCAGGGCGACGCGCTCGGAGGCGACGGCGATGAGGTCCTCGGTGCGGGCGTACCAGCAGGGGCGGATGCCGTTCGGGTCGCGGATCACGAAGCTATCGCCGTTACCGACGAGGCCGGCGATGGCGTAGCCGCCGTCCCAGTTCTTGGCGGCGCGACGCAGGACGTTGCCGATGTCCATGTGTTTGGAGATCTCCGCCTGCACGGCGGCTCCTTCCAGGCCCTGGTCCTTGAACGCCTTGAAGAGGCGGTCGTGTTCTTCGTCGAGCCAGAAGCCGATCTCCTCGAGGATGGACTGCGTGTCGGTCGAGTAGATGACGTGCGCGCCGCGCTGCGTGAGCGAGGCGTTGAGCTCGGCGGTGTTGGTGAGGTTGAAGTTGCCGGCGACGAGCAGGTTGCGGGTCGGCCAGATGGACTTACGCGCGTAGGGGTGGCAGGAGACCGAGTCGAAGTTGCCGGAGGTGCCGTAGCGCAGGTGGCCGAGCAGGAGCTCGCCGCCGAAGTCGAAGTGACGCTTCACCGTCTCGGGGAACTCCGGGACGATGACCGCCTCGCGCATCTTGTCGGAGTACGCCTTGATCTGGCGGGTGAAGATCTGGGTCAGGCCCTGGGCGCCGATCTCGCGGTCGCGGAAGAGGAAGGCCTCGCCGTTCTCGGAGCCGATCTTGACGCAGCCGATCCCGGCGCCGTCCTGGCCGCGATTGTGCTGCTTCTCCATCAGGAGGAAGAGCTGGTTGAAGCCGTGCAGCGGCGTGCCGTATTTCTCCTGATACCACTTCAGGTCCTTGGTCAGCCGGACAAGGGCAATGCCGCATTCGTGCCTTAAAGAGTCGCTCATCGCAGGCCTCGGAGTTTGCCCGCCCGGCGCGCGTCCTGTCCAGCGCTTACTATTAAGAGCGCAACAACCGGTCGAGCCGGGCGAGGCTTTCGCCGATCAGGCCGGCCATGTCGGTGTGCTGCCGGAAGGCCGGGTCCCGGTGGTATTCGGCCAGGCCGTCGGCGAGTTCCTTGGCTTTTTCGGGCGAGGTCAGGGGATTGGACCGCATGGCGGCCAGCAGGTCCTTGACCCGGTCGGGCGCGGCGAGGTGGCGGCGGTGGATCAGCGACTGCTCCTCGCGGCGGTACTGGGCGGCGGAAGCGGCGTTGATGTGCTTGGCGCAGAGCTGGGCGAACGGCCGGTTCTCCTTGAACGAGCCGGGGAGGTAGAACCGGAGGCGGCCGTCGTAGCTCTGCTGGTCGAAGTCCATGGCGCGCACGCGGATAGCGGTCGCGTCGAAGTCCGGGGTGACGGCGATCACGAAGTTATAGGCGCGCATGTCGCCGAGCAGGCGCACGAGGCAGCGTTCCTCAAACTTGATCAGCTCCTTGGCGAGGCGCACCGGGTGGTGGCCGTCGGCAGCCAGCCATTTTTCGGCGAAGATGTCGCCCGGGATGCCGGTGACATGCTCCTCGACCAGCGTCTCGCCCCAGGTGAGGTAGAGCATGCGGTTCGGCGAGAGCAGGTGCTCAAGCTCGAGCCCGCAGACGCGCGAGGCGTCGCCGACCTTCACATAGAAGTAGTCGTGGTTCTCGTTATACGCGTTGACGATGCGGACGCGGAAGGGCTGCGAATTACCGAAGGAGCAGAAATCCACGCGGTCGACGTAGACGTGGCTGAAGACCTTCATGCCGCCTTCGCCGCGCAGGAGCGCGTAGGTCTCGAGCAGGCCCTGTGAAAGCCGGCCCATCTCTTCCGGCGGATAGGCGACGGTCTCCCAGAGGGTGTCCTTGCCGCGTTCGAGCAGGGGCATCGCCGCGGTGAACTCGCGCAGCTGGGCGTAGGAGACGGGCAGGGGGACTTCGCGACCTTCGCGTGACAGATACGCGCGGAGCTCTTCGCCGATCGGATACGCCGGCTTGCGGTTGGTCCGCTTGAACTCGGCTTCGCTTCCGGCGGCGTCCATCGTCAGTCGAGGTTCGGCTTGGTGCTGGTCTCTTCGACCACGACCCGCAGCGGCGCGCCGGGATGGCATTCGGCGCGGTAGGCGATGAAGCCGCGGCGGTGTTCGTCGTAGACCGGCCAGAGCAACGTGCGGTCGGTCTCCGGCACGGCGACATTGCCGAGTTCTTCGCGCGCGAAGAAAGCGAAGCGGCCTTCGTCGATGGTCGCGGGCAGGGTCGTCAGCGGCTTGCGGCAATCGAAGAGGAACATGAGCCAGTGCGACTGGCCTTCGTAGCCTTTCTCGGAGATCATGCCGAAGAGATGGAGGTCTTCTGTCGCGACGTTCACGCCGGTCTCCTCGAAGGTCTCGCGTACGGCGCATTCGAACGGCGACTCGCCGAGGCCCATCTCGAGCTTGCCGCCGATCGGGCTCCAGCAGCCGAGGTTCGGGGCCTTGGTGCGTTGGATGAGCAGGAGGCGGCCCGCCTCGTCGCGCAGGAAGACGAGGACGCTGATCTTGAAGGGCAGGGCGGCGCCGGCGGTCATGGCCTCACCCTTGCGGGAGGAGTCCGGCGGCACAACCCCGGAGTGCGTTCAGGCGGCGAGGATGGCGTCGATCTGCTTGAGTTCCGCCGAGGCGAACGGCGCCGACGAAGCCGCGGCCACGCATTGCTCGAGCTGGGCGACCTTGCTGGCCCCGATGATGGCGGACGACACGCGGCGGTCCCGCAGGACCCAGGCGATCGCCATCGACGCGAGCGGCTGGCCGCGTTCGGCGGCGACTTCCGCGAGCCGGCGGACTTTCTCCATGCGCGCGGCGTCGAGCTGCTCGGGACGCAGGTAGCCGTGCGCCTTGCCGGCGCGCGCGTCGGCGGGGATGCCTTGCAGATAGCGGTCGGTGAGCATGCCTTGCGCGAGCGGCGAGAAGACCGCGCAGCCGAGGCCTTCCTTCTCCACGACGTCGAGCAAGCCTGCCTCGGGCGTGCGTTCGAAGAGGCTGTACTTGGGCTGATGCATGACGCACGGCGTGCCGAGCTCGCGCAGGAGAGCGCAGGCCCGCGCGGTGTCCTCCGGATTATAGTTGGAGATCGCGGCGTACAACGCCTTGCCCGAGCGGACCGCCTGGGCGAGCGCGCCCATGGTCTCCTCGAGCGGCGTGTGCGGGTCGCGCCGGTGGCTGTAGAACACGTCCACGTAAGGCAGGCCCATCCGCTTCAGCGACTGGTCGAGCGATGCGAGGAGGTACTTACGGGAGCCGAAATCGCCGTGCGGCCCGGGCCACATGGTGTAGCCGGCCTTGGTCGAGATGATGAGCTCGTCACGGTAGGCGCCGAGGTCTTCGCGCAGGATGCGTCCGAAGGTCTCTTCGGCGCTGCCGGGCACGGGGCCGTAGTTGTTCGCGAGGTCGAAGTGCGTGACGCCGAGGTCGAAGGCGCGCAGGGCGATCGCGCGCGCGTTGGCGTAATCGTCGACGCTCCCGAAGTTGTGCCACAGGCCGAGCGAGATCTTGGGCAGGTGCAGCCCGGATTTCCCGCAGCGGACTTGGAAAGACGGATGGGCGTAGCGCGCGGGGTCGGCCGGATGCATACGGGACACTCAATCGCGGCGGACCGCCGAGACCAGCGGAAAACCACGCGCGGCTTGCGCGGCGAGCGGTCCTCCGCACGGTGTCCGTCGATGCCCGAGCTCGCCGAAGTCGAATATTTCCGCCGCCGCTGGGACCTCGGCCTGGGGCGCAAGGTCACCGCCGTCCGTCTCAATCCCAAGGCGCGGATCGGCCGGGGGGTCGCTCCGGCGGCGCTGACCAAGGCCTTGGCCGGGGCGAAACTCGTCGAGTCCTTCGCCGCGGCGAAGCAGATGGCCTTCCGCTTCTCCGGGGGCGCCTGGCTCGGCGTCCATCTCGGGATGACCGGCCGCCTCGAAGCGGGCGACGCGGACCGCGAGCCGACGCCTTACGACCACTTCAAACTGCGGATGACCGGCGGCAAGGAATTGGTCTTCGTCGACCCGCGGCAGTTCGGTCGCGTCCAGCTCTGGCAAGGCGACGGCGTCCCGCCGTGGTGGGAGAAGATCCCGCCGGCGATCCTCTCGCCGGAATTCTCCGTCGGCGTCGTCGAGGTCTTCCTGCGTCGCCGCGCCCGCACGGCGATCAAGCCGGTGCTCCTCATGCAGGAACGTTTCCCGGGCATCGGCAACTGGATGGCCGACGAGGTGCTCTGGCGCGCGGGCTTCCATCCGCAGGCCAAGGCCGGCTCGTTCGGACCGAAATCCGTCCGCAAGCTCCACGCGACCTTGCGCGAGGTCTGCGCCGAGGCGATGGACGTCATCGGCAAGGATTGGTCCGACCCGCCCGACACCTGGCTCTTCAATCATCGCTGGAAGGATGGCGGTCGCTGCCCGCGTTCGAAGAAGCCGTTGGTCCGCGAAGACGTCGGCGGCCGCACCACCTGCTGGTCGCCCGAGCGGCAGGTCCTCGGCGCCGAACGCCGTTGACCTTCCGCGCGGTCGGGCGAACTTGAACGCATGCGCGTCACCGGCGGCATCGCTCGAGGCATCCAGCTCCGCGTCCCCGCGCAGGGCGGCGTGCGTCCGGCCACGGATTATATCCGCGAAGCGGTCTTCAACTCGCTCGCGGCGTTCGTCCCCGGCACGACGGTGCTCGACCTCTTCGCCGGCACGGGCGCCTACGGACTCGAGTCCCTCAGCCGCGGCGCCCTGCGCGCGACGTGCGTCGACCAGCGCATCGGCGCCGAGCTTACGGCCAACGCCGCCGCGGTCGCGAAGTCGATGGGCGTCGCCGAACTGCCTTTCACGAAGATCACCGGCGACGCGACCAAGCCCGGCGTGGCCGCCGGCCGCTACGACCTGGTGTTCGCCGACCCGCCCTGGGAGCTCTGGCAGACGAAAGGCGCGGAGATCGCCGCGACGGCGGTGGGCTACGCCGAAGAAGGCGCGCACGTCCGCGTGATCCTCGAAGCGCCCGGTGGCTACGAAGTCCCGGTGCCCGAGGGATGGAAGCTGCGCAAGGTGATCGGCAAAGGCAAAGGCCAGCCCGCCGCGTCCGTGCTCGTCCGTAAGGCCGCGGAGTGATCAGCCGCCGACCGGCCGATGCTTCGCCCAGGCGCGCAGCTGCGCGAGCAGGAGCGCGCCGCCGACGAGCGCCGCGGCTTCGACGCGCAGGATGCGGTCGCCGAGATGCGCGAAAGCGAAACCCGCCGCGCGCAGCGTCGCGCGCTCCGCCTCCGCGAAGCCTCGCTCCGGTCCGATCGCGAGCACCGCCGCCTTCGCCGGCGTGGAAAGTTCCGGCGCGCCGGCGGCTTCATACGGATCGAGCGCGACCTTCCACGCGTCGCCCGTGACGAGCGCGACGGCTTCGGCGAGCGACGCGACGCGCGTCACTTCCGGCACGAGGGTCGAGCAGGCCTGTTCGGTTCCCTTGAGGACATGCTCGCGCCACTCGCCGTCTTTCCAGAGCGAGCTCGTGAGGTAGCCCGGGTCGCCTTTCGCCGACTCGAAGAAGATGATGCGTGCGGCGCCGAGGCTCGCGAGGTCGTGCAGGACTTTCTTGGCGGTCTGCGGGCGCGGGAGTCCGACGAGCACCGTGAGCGGCAGGCGCGCCTGCGCAGTTTTTTCCCAGGCGACGGAGAACGTGAGCTGCGGCGCGAGCGCGGTGATCGTCGCGAGGCCGCGCAGGCCGTGCTCGATGCCGACGTGGAACGAACCGCCGACGGCGAGTCCGACCGTCTCGCGCAGGTGGCGGGCGCGCGCATCATCGGACGGGAGTCCGCCGGCCGCTTCGTCGGAGGTGATCAGCACCAAGTTCACGGCTGCTAAAGTGAGCCGCCGACCCCGACTGGCGAGAGGGAAGGGCGCTAACGCTTGCGCGCGACCCCGACTCTTTCATGATGGGGCCATGGACCTTTCGGACTTCCGTAAAGAGTATGCCGCCCACGGGATCGACCGGCACGAGCTGCGCGAGGCGCCGTTGGCCCAATTCAAAGCCTGGTTTGATCAGGCCAAGTCCGCCGGCGTGGTGGAGCCCAATGCGATGGTCCTCTCGACCAACGGCCTGGACGGCTTTCCCTCCTCTCGGACCGTGCTGCTCAAGGCTGCCGATGAGCGGGGGTTCTCTTTCTTTACTAACTACGACAGTAAGAAGGGGGACGAAATCGCCGCCAATCCCCGCGTGACGCTGCTTTTCCCGTGGTTCGCCCTGGAGCGACAGATTCACATAACTGGCTCATTGGTAAAGACTTCCGATGAAGAGTCGGTGGCCTATTTCGCCCGTCGCCCCTACGGTAGCCAGCTCGGCGCTCTGGCGTCCGACCAGAGTGATGTCATCGCTGATCGGCAGGTCCTGGAGTCGCGCCTTGCCGAGTTGCAGGCCAAGCACGCCGAAGGGCAGGTACCCAAGCCGCCGCACTGGGGCGGGTATCGCCTCATTCCGACCCACTTCGAGTTCTGGCAGGGCCGGACCAACCGACTGCACGACCGGTTCCAATACACCCTTAAGTCGGGGGTTTGGGAGATCGTACGGCTCTCGCCTTGAAGGCCGGATAGGATAAGCCCACCTTATAGGGATATCCTTGGGTGCTTACTCTGGGGCGGGGGGTGCTCGCAGGATTGACCATTCTTCACGGAATCGTTCACCAATCGGTTCCCGCGTCTAAATGCGCCCTCTTTTCTTCCTCAGTCTCCTGGCCCCAGCCTTCGTTCTTGCGAGCGAGGAAGGCGTCAATCCGAAGGCGACCGACCTCTTCGAGATCGGCGGCATCCCGGTCTCCAACACGATCCTGACCACCTGGATCCTCACGGCCCTCATCATCATCGCCATCCGCGTCCTCGTCGGCACCCCCAAGATCGTCCCGCGCAAGGGTCAGGCCCTGGTCGAGAACATGGCCTCCGGCTTGCGCGACGCCCTTGAACCGATCGTCGGGAAGAGCATGATCGGCAAGGTTTTCCCGACCCTCTGCGGCTTCTTCGTCTTCATCCTCCTGATGAACTGGAGCGGCCTGCTCCCGGGGGTCGGCACCATCAAATACGGCGATACCGGCCACTGGCTTGACGCCATCCGCCCGGCCACCTCCGACCTCAACACCACCTTGGCCTTGTCGGCCATCTCCTTCGTCGCCTGGACTTATTTCGTCCTGCGTTACGCCGGCTTCAAGGTGCTGATCTTCGATCTCTTCGGCAATAAGGCAGACAAGAAGGAGCTGAGTTTCCCGATGTGGATCATGCTCAGCTTCATCTTCCTCGGCGTCGGCGGCATCGAGGTCGTCTCCATCGCCTTCCGCCTCATCTCCCTTTCGTTCCGACTCTACGGCAACGTCTACGGCGGCGAGAACCTGATCCACGCGCTCGGCGGCATCGCCCCGTACGTCATCCCCGCCGTCGCGGGCCTGCTCGAAGTCCTCGTCGGCCTCATCCAGGCCTTCGTCTTCACGCTGCTTTCCGCCGTCTACATCGGCCTCATCTGCAACCACGAAGGCGGCCACGACGAGGAGCACGCCCACTGACCTTTTCGCTTTCGAGGCACGTGACCTGCCGGGAGTCCCCCGGCGGCGCGCCAAGGAAAAACCAAAAACAACACAACAACATGATCATCGCTGAAATCACTGGTTCCCTCCCTGCCGCCGCCGGCTGTCTCGCCGCCGCCATCGGCGTGGGTCTCGTCGGTGCCAAGGCCGTCGAGTCCGTGGGTCGCAATCCCGACGCGTCCGGCAAGATCCTCGTCCAGTCCATCCTGGGCATGGCTCTCGCCGAAGCCGTCGCGTTCTACGCGATCTTCCTCGCCAAGTAACCGGTCACGTGGCGTGGCCCCGCGAGGGGCCCGCCACTTCTCTTTCCCAGCGCTGAAACCCACACCTATTTCAAAGTCCTCACCATGACCTTCCTCTCCGCCCTCCTCGCCGCCGACACCGCCAAGGCCGCCGCGCCCGCCGCCGGGTCCTCCGGCCCCATCGACGACATCATCAAGCTCTTCGGCGACTTCGGCGTCGATGGCCCGCACCTGCTCGTCCAGGTCATCAACTTCGCGATCCTTGCCTTCGTCCTCTACAAGTTCGCCATCAAGCCCGCCCTCGGCCAGCTCGAGGAGCGCATCCGTCAGGCCGAGCAGCTCCAGAAGGACCGCGCCGCCGCCGAAGCCCAGCTCGCTTCCGCGCAGAAGACGGCCGAAGCCCAGCTGGTCGCCGCTTCCGACGAAGCCGCCAAGATCCTCGCCGACGCCCGTAATTCCGCCAAAGCCGCCATCGAAGCCGCCCGCGCCGAAGCCCAGGCCGCCCAGACCGAAGTCATCGCCAAGGCCAAGGCCGCCATCGAAGCCGACCGCGTGAAGATGATGAACGAAGTCCGCGGCGAAGTCTCCCGTCTCGTCGTCGAGACCGCCGCCAAGGTCCTCGAGCAGAACCTCGACGACGCCCAGCGCGGGCGCCTCAACGAGGCCGCCGTCAAGCAGCTCGCCCGCTAAGCCCTTTCTCTTCCGATGTCCGCCGCCTCCGTCCGAGCCGAAGCCAAGCGCCTCCTCGCCATGTCCCTCGAGGGCGGCGTGGTCTCCGCCGACCTGGTCGGCGCCGTGCTCGCCGCGCTCACGAAGTCCCGCGCGTCCCACCAGCTCCGCCCGCTCCTCCGCGCCTATCTCGCGAACGTCCGTCGCGAGCTCGCCCGCGGCGAAGCCCGTATCGAGCACGCCGGTCCGCTTGCCGCGGCCGACGCCGATG
>Ga0255065_1000171_pt1 | contig 17373 bp, 22 predicted proteins | sample Colum_Cont_RepC__2_FD_188441 | JGI IMG/M metagenome (GOLD analysis project Ga0255065, IMG submission 188441) | Freshwater microbial communities from Columbia River, Oregon, United States - Colum_Cont_RepC_0h | ecosystem: Environmental > Aquatic > Freshwater > River | place: USA: Oregon...
GCTGGAGCAGGCACGGTTGGCGCAGCAGGGATCGCAGTTCCAGCAGCAGCTTAACCAAGAGGCTTCACAGTTTGGGCTGACGCTGAACGAACAGCAGACGGCTCGCTTGCAGCAGTATGGCATTTCTATGCAAGAGCTTGGCCTAGAGACGCAGCGCGTTCAGAATCAGGCGTCGCAGTTTGGGCAGCAGTTGTCCTCGCAGAACGCGCAGAATCTCGCGCAGAACAATCTGGAACAGCAGCGTATCAACGAAGCTGTTGCGGCGCGTGGCGAAGGCGCTCGTCAGTTCAATCTGGAACAGTCGTTGCAGCAAGCCCTTGGCATGGGGCAGTTGACTGGGCAGGTGGCCACTCCGCTGACCACAGGGGCTGCGGTTGGGGCGACAGCAACTGGTGCGACGACACTGGCCGCGCAGCAGCAGGCAGAGGCGATACGCCAGTTCAACGCAGCGCAGACCGAAGCGTCTCGTCAATTCAATCTGGAACAATCGCTACGGCAAGCGCTGGCGCAGACCGAGGCGACGGGCTACAACTACGTCCCGCTGACTACTGGTACATCGGTTGGCGCGGTGGGTGGGGTGCTGTCTGGGCAGACGCTGGCGCGTGAAGCGCAAACCTCACAACAGAACATTGCAAATCTGGAACTCGGCCTGCGCCGTCAGTTGGGACTCACCGAACTGACAGGGTACACTTACGACCCCACCGGATCGTACCTCTCTGGCGGTCAGACAACCGTTGGCGCTCGTTCGCAACAGACCGCCGCGCAGTCCGCGCAGTATCAGGCAGAACTGGCAGCGGCGCAGCAGCGCATCGCGGCGAGCCAGTACCAGAGCGACTTGATGGTGCAGCTTGTCGCTGCACTCAAGGCGGCTGGCGGAACCATTCGTTAATTCCGGAGATTTCCTATGGCCGCAGAAGGCATCCTCACCGCGCTGCAAGCCGCCCTCTCAGGACTGGGGGGCGGTCTCCAAGGCGCGGAACAGTACCGCGAAATGCAGCGCCGCGAGCGGTTGGCGCAAGACGAACTCAAACTTCGCCAGCGTGGGTTGCTCGCGCAGATGGGCGCCACGCCAGTTGACGATGTGTTACCCGAGGAGCAGGGGAAGATCGGGCCGATGGCGGCGACCCAGCCGCCCACGGCGCCCCCGATGTCCCCTGCGACGTTGGGGCAGGCGATTGCCCAGCGGACACAGGCGCCAGCCGGTGGCCCGGGGCCGACAGCCCTTCCAGCCTTTGGGACGCCTGCCCCTGAGCGGCAGATGTCCAACGTCGAACGTGTGATGGGAGACTTCCGCTCGCGCCCCCAGCGGACCTTCCGTGAAGGTGGCCAGCGGTATGCGCTGCCCCGGACGCCTGAGGAGAACACGCTCCTGAGCGTGGCGCTCCAGCAGGCCATGCAGCAGGACACGAAGGCGGCGGAGGTCGCGCAGTTGGAGGACCGTGCCAAAGCATTGGCGGCGACGCCGCAGTTTGGCGGAGACCTCAACAAAGCGCGGATGGTTTTGAGTGGCGTGGACGCCGGGGTGCTGGGGATTGAGACGGCGTCTCCGATGCAGCTTCGTGTGTCCGAGGCGAACATCCGGCAGAGTGATGCCTCCGCTGCGGCGTCACTGGCGGCGCGTGATGCAGCCAAGGCGTCGAAGTCTGGCGCCATGACAGAGCGCGACATCAACGAGGCGATTGCGCGGTATATGCAGCAGGATGTCATCCTGAAAGATGCGCTGGGGGAGGAGACGCGGCGCCCCAAGACGGAGCAGGAAATCCGGCAGTTTGCCACAACACTGCGCTCGATTGTCAACACGCCGACAGACTTCCCGAGCTTTGACCAGTGGCAGAACAGTGCGATGAACCCGTTCGCCAAGACGCCGTCCAAGAAGTAACTTTTACCGGACCAAAGGATGCCCGATCCTATTAAGTCTCGCGCAGAGTATGAGCGGCAAAAGGCGCTGTACTCCGAGTATATGCGGCAGAAGAATGACTTCTACAAGAAGGCGTATGGGGTGGAGGAAGCTCCCGCCCCAGCGCCTATCCCTGCCCCTACGGAACGTCCGGGATTCGTGGACCGCTTCTTGAATCGGGCGGCGGTCAGTGGGATGCAGATGGGCGCCGATATTGGCGAGATGATATCAAAGATTGTCAGTCCGCCAATCCCGGAAGAGGAGCTTGTCCGGCCTGCTCGGGCGCTGACGGCAGCGCGTGCAACTCGGAAACTTGCAACGGAGCTTGAAGCTAAGGTTCCGGAAGCGCAAACACTTCCGGAGTATGTTGCGTCTGGTGCTGGGTATGCCGCTCCGGATATTGCAGCAACGCTGCTTGGCGCGAAGGGTGTTGCGTCTGTGGCGGAGGGGCTGCACCCCACCTCTATGCTTGGACGACTGCTGGCGCCAGAGGCGACGGCTGGGGTTATTCGGCGCAACATCCCCGGGGCGATTGCGGCTGCGCCTCTCGTCACGCTTCCCAGTGCCATCTCCGAGGAAAGCACGCGATCAGTCACGGGAAACCTTGGCGAGATGCTCACTGGCGAGCGCCCGGGGGTAGCCACTCGGGTTGCCGGAGACTTGCTCATCGACGTACTGGGCGGCGCCGTTGCAGAGAAGGCGCTGATCAACCCGCTGGCGCGTATCCTTGGCAAGCAGGCAAAAGCCGCTCCGGTCGCTGCCGCAGAGGAGGCGCTTACTGGTCCTATCACAACGCCTGCTGCGCCAGCGCAGAAACTACTGACGGCTGGCACATTCCAGATGCCTGCTTCGACGGAACAGTTCCGGCAAGCTGGCATTGAAGAAATTATGCGCCGGACCCGCGAGCAGGTCGCGCAGGCCAAGATGATGGGACCGCAGCCTGTCCCGCCTCCGGTGGTGGAGCAGGTCGTCCCTGTTGTCCGGACGCCCACGCCCCGAGACCAGATGTTGCTGGGCGCTGGTGAAACGCCCCTGATGCTAGGTGCGGGGGAACCACAGACGCTCCTTCCGCGAGTGCAGACGCCACTCCTGCTTCAGCGCGGAGCCATCCCGATGGGGCCGATTGGCTGGCGCGAACGCGAGATGCTGGAGTCGGCAATCAAGTTCGCGGAAGAGCAGCGAGCAGGGCGTCCAAGTGCGCCGCCAAGCCCCGCTCCTGCGGCAGCGCCCGATGTCGAACTCTCCCCGTCCGCTCGCCTTGAGGCAGCGGCTCAACAGGCGCGTGCCGCCGCCGATGTCGCACCGACCATCGAAGTCCCCACCACCCTGAGTCCGCGCACGACTCGGAGGCAGAAACTCTTGCGCCGTCAGATGGCGGAGAGCCGTCAGCAGATACAGGCCGACATTGATGACCGCCGTGCGATGGCGACGCCGGACATGGAGGCGACGAGCCAACTGGAAGCGGCGGCGGAAGCTGGGCGCCAGCAGCGAGCGGCGGAACCGACCAGTCGCATCATCCCTCGCGGCGCAGCTAACATCAACGTACTGGCGCCCGTTGGCGGTGGTGGCCTTGGCGCAGGGATCGGCCTGCTAACGGATCGCCCGGACGACGACATGACCGCCACGCAGCGAGCCTTGCTGTATGGGGCGATTGGCGCGGGGATCGGATCGGTGGGCACGACGGTGGGGATTCGCGCCCTGCGTCGAGAGGCGCCGTCGAAGATTGGTGATGCGTGGACCCAGCGCCAGTTGTCGCTTGGACAGCGCGGTGTCCCTGCGGTACGGCAGGCGATAACCGAGTACGGGGAAACCGGCGAACTTATCCCTCGCGCCTCTGAGGTGGACGAGCAGTTCAAGCAGCGCGTGGCGAACTGGTTCGATCAGGTTCGGTCTGCGCCGGACGATCCTGCCGTGCGGAGCGCCTATCGGGCGTTTGCCGAGGAGACGCGCAAGCAGTACGAGTACCTGACGGGGAAGGGTGTCCAGTTTGAGTTTGTGGATAATCCGGCCCCGTACAAGAACAGCGCCGAGATGATGCAGGACATCGCGGATAACAACCGGCTCTTGGTGTACAAGACGCCGGAGGACAGCTTCCATCCGCTGCTATCGCCCGAAGAAAACGATATGTTCCGCGCCGTGCATGACTACTTTGGTCATGCCGGATACGGGCATCAGTTCGGGCCGTTGGGTGAGGAGAACGCCTATCGCGTCCACTCCGCCATGTTCTCGCCGGAAGCGCGGCGAGCAATGGCCACGGAAACCCGTGGGCAGAATAGCTGGGTCAACACGCGCCCCGAGAATAAAGCCAAGCCCGGGACGGTGTACGCTGAGCAGAAGGTGGCGCTCATGCCGGAGGACATGATGGGGCCGTACCCGTCAGAGCTGAAGATGGCACGTCCGACCAGTGGTGTCACCAACGTGGAGTACAAGAGTTCCTACCAGTTGGGATTCACGCCGGGAGAGTTCAAGCGCCTCTCCACGATTGAGAAGCGCCTTGGACGCACGGCGTTCATCAAGCGCGTGGTGCAGCCTATTGTGCAGAGCGAAGGACTGCCGGTGGAAGTGGCGAACGGGATTGGATCATGGCTGTCGGAGGGCGACCCGGGCTTGACTGAAGCGGCTCGCCTTGGGTTCCAGAACCTTCCCGGGAAAAGCATCGCCCGTGTCTTGGGGCGCGTCTCGCAAGCGGCCAAGCAGCTTGGCTTCTTCTTCCCCGTTCCAAATCCCGAGGGCAATGCGGTGGCCCTGACGCTGGACTTCGGGCGCAAGATGAGCGAGCGCGAATACAAGCAGGCCATCTCAAAGATTACGGCGGCTGACGGAGGCCAGCGATTCAACGGCACCACGATGGTTGCGCTCAGTCCCAGCAAGGCGCAGATCGTGCTGAACGAGGGGCTGGATGAATCGGCAGCGGATGAGCTGGCCGCTCTCGCACAAAAGGCCCTGCCTCGCTATACTATCCAGTCCACCACGCAGCGCGTCACCCCGATCTTCGGGGGAGGCGACACGCTGGAAGATGCGTTCCGCGACTATGCGCTCAAGGTCGGCGTCCTTACGCCAGAGCAGGCGCTCGCGCAGCAAGCCTCTATCCGTTCATATGAGAACATCGCCTCAAGCAGAGTCCGCCGCGCCGCCATCGGAGCCAGCGATGAGCTGCGAGCCGTATTGGATCGTTTCCGGGCGCCCAGCGATGCGAGCATGGGCGGCATGGATGCGGGTGCAGCAGGGGTTGCCGCTGACCGACTGGCCGGAGGAGCTACCGCTCCCGAGGCAACCGTTCGTCCAGCCGCCGCCGACGCTCTGGGAGCGGGTGGTCTGGCTGTTCAAGCAGCACCCGTTGATGAAGTCATCAAGGCGCTAGGTGGTACGGCGTTCGATGTGGGCGGCGCGTTTGGCGCGTCGCTCGGGACGCAGTTCGGGCGCGAGGCGCTGCCGAAGGTGGCGCTGGGGGTGGGGGGCTACGAGCTAGAGCAGAGCGCGGAGGATCCGCGCCTCAAGGCCACCGGCCAAGGGCTGCAACTGCTCAGTATGGCCTCGCTGGGCTACCGTCCGTCCAAGGCGGCAATCCGCTCAGGGGCCATAAATGTGCGCGATGCGCTCGCGCAGTCCCCGCAGGGACGCACGGCGCTCAACCTCATCAGCCGCGACATCCTTATCGACCCGAAGGTCAAGGGGGTCGTGGAACTGGCCGAGCGGGAGATGGCGAAGTACCGCGCCATCGGCCTTGATCTGGCGCGGCAGGCCCGAAAGCTCGGACCACAGGGGGACCGACTGGTCTCCGACATTGTGGAGAACGAGCGCATCGAAAGCCGTGCTGGGATGGACGACGAGACGATGAAGGCTGCGATGGCCGTGGCGCAGAAGGTGGCGCAGGAAGTGTCGGGGCTGGGCCGCGAGAAGGTGGCCACGGGCATCATCTCCAAGGAGACGTATGACCGCCGCATGTCCTCGTACCTCAAGCGGTTCTACGCTGCGTTCAAGGGCGCCGAGGCGATGCAGCCCGTCACGATCCGGAAGGGGAACAAAATCTTCCGCATCGAACCGGAGCGGGTGCGTAACGAGAACCTCTCGCTGGAAGAGCGCAACGCGCTGGGCGAAATCCGCGAAGCGTCGGTGCGCCTTGGGGAAACCTTCACCGAGGGTGGCCGGAACATTGCCACCTCGCGCTTGTTCAATGCGCTGGCGGGAATCGACGGCGTGATTCCGCCTGTGTACAAGCAGGCGATGGACGAAGCGGAGAACGCCCGACTGCTCTCCGAGGCGGCATACGCCAGCGGGGACGCGGAGATGGGCAAGGCAGCACGAAGCGCCGAGCGTGAAACGAAGCGGCGGATGAAGGGACTGGCGCAGGAGATTGCGTCCAGCGACAACGAGTACATCGTCCTCCCCGACACGCCGAAGCTCAGCTTCCTCCGAGGCGCGGTGGTTCGCAAGGACGCGGCAGAGTATCTGATGACGATGCCGGACCTTGGCGTGGAGCGACTTGGCACACGCGGTCTGTTCGGTGATCTGACGCGCTTCTGGAAGAAAGTGCATACGGTGTACAACCCGGGCACCCATGTCGGCAACTTTATCTCCAATGCCTCCAAGGTCCACATGGGCGGGTTGCCGCTCTTGGAACAGCTCAAGTATCTCAACGCGGCACTACGCGATCTTCGCACCTACGGACCTGCGACCAAGGCGCTCGCGGAAGCAGGGGTACTGGAGCGCGGCATCCCGACGTATGGCGATATGGCCGTCAGTGGGCTGGCCTCACAGAAGGGCACGCTCCAGCAGTTGGTGGAGACGACACGCCCAGAGACACGGCAGGCCCTGACAGCGCGGGGCATCACACCGCGTGGGAATGCGCGGAAGGTTGCTGGGTGGGCATCACAGAAGGCGCAGCAAGCCTATGCGCTGGAGGACGGCATCTATCGCGTGGCGCTGTACAAGAAGTTCCTCGACAACAACATGGCACCGGACGAGGCGCTGCGTGAAGTGGAGCGCGTTCTCCCCGGATACGACACGCGCTCGCCGTTGCTGACGGGGATTAAGAACACGGTCTCGCCGTTTATCATGTACCCCGTGAAGTACATCCCCAGCCTGCTGGAAGATGTCATGGACCATCCGGTGCGCTGGGTGACACTGGCGGCACTGTGGGGTGGACTGGATCAAGTCAGTCGCCGGATGTACACCCCAGTGCAGGAACGCGACCTGCGCCCTGAGCAGCGCCAGAGCAAGTCGCTGGGCTACCTCATGCCCGGGCCGATACAGGTGGATGCACTGATGCGTCCGCTGGCCAAGGCCTTGGGCGCGGAGCCGAAGCGTGGGGAGCAGTACACCTTTGACATCTCGCGCTTCACTCCCGTCAATCTGTTTTCTGGCAGTCCAGCGCCGGGATCGGTGGTGGGCAAGCTGCTCCCTGAAGTCCCGGGCGCGTCCATCCTCCAGCCGTCTGGCTTTATCCCAGAACTAGCCTCTCGCGCCTTCAACATTGATCCCTTCACGGGGCGCAAGTGGATGACGGGCGGGGAGACGCCGATGCAGAAGGCACAGATGATTGCGGAAGATGTAGTTCTTCCGTTCGTCACGCCTACGGCTGTCTCGTACTACGGGAAGAAGATCCTGAAAGACGCCATCCCCGGCGAGAACCGCGCCGAGTTGCTGTCTGATGTGATGGGGTTGGCTGGCGTGCGCCCCCAGCTTGTGCGTCCCGGGGTGCAGGCCAAGTACGAGCGGCAGGACTTTATGGAGCAGCTTCGCGCTGTGAAGGCCAAGCGCGACGCCAAGCTCCGCAACACGGAATCGCCGCAGCGCCGCAAGGAACTGATGCAGGAAGCCGCAGCCGACTTGCAGCGCATCCGCAATAAGTATTACGCGAAGCGTATTGAACTCGGCGGGGGGAAGGACGAATGACGCCAGCCCATGTTAGCTTCAGCGTGGGAGGCGTGTCTGCGATAGGCGCGACGTTCCTTCAACACGCGACTGGAGTGCCGATGAGTAATATTTCGTTTGCGGTCCCGTTGGTGTCTGCGGTTATCGGCGCGGCGATGAGCTATGCGGTGCTCCGCGCCACCGTCACCAAACTGGATCGTGATGTGCGGGATATGCGCCGTGACATGAGTGAGATCTACTCCCTCTTGCGCGACGCGATGACCAAGATCGCCCATATCGAAGGGCGCTTGGATTCCAGTTCCACCTAACCCGAGGTTGTTATGACTGGACTAGTTCTGTCGCTGGCCACGCCGTTCCTCGTTGGACCGCTCACCTTCTTGGCGATGCAGGGCATCAAGACCGCGAACGCCTTCGTGGATGTGCAGTCGCCGTGGTTCAAGCGCCTGCTCGTCGCGGTGATCGCCTTTGCCGTGACGATGGCCGCGAAGGTGACGGGCGTGGAGGTGGTGTGCTCCGCCGAAGCCACGACCAGTTGCTTGGAGGCGCTGAGTCGGGATGAGGTGAAGGCGATGGTCGCGGCGCTCGTGGCCTATGCGCTCCACTTCCTCAAGGCGCTCCAGAAGAAGGACGCCTAAGTGTCCACCCAGCGGCCATCACCGTTTGTCTTTCCACGGGCGTGGGCGTGGCGAGCCTCGCCCAACTTCAACACGCGCCCATCTGGGACGGCCATCTCTGGGATTGTCCTTCATGCCGACGCCTCCAGTACGGTGGCGTCGAGCATGGACTGGATTCGGCGGAGTGAATCCAAGGTCAGTTACCACATCCTGATCGGGCGCCGAGGTGATATCTATGCCCTCGTGCGCCCAGAGCATCGGGCATGGCACGCGGGGGCCTCGTCATGGGACGGCGTGGCCGACTGCAATGACTATACGGTGGGCGTCTGCCTGAGCAATCGGAACGACGGCACCGAGACGTACCCTATCGCCCAGCGACAAGCAGCGATGGATGTGTGCGCCGCGCTCTGTCAGCACTACCACATCCCCGCGACGCGCATCACCAGCCACGCCCACGTTGCTACTCCCGCTGGGCGCAAGACCGATCCGAAAGGGCTGGACCTGCTAGAGTTTATCACGGGCGTCGCGCATCGGCTGGAGCATTTGCGAAGTTGACCCTTGCGCGGGAATGACCGTGTGGTTATCCTTGACTCCCGTTCAGTCAACAACGACTGGATGGGAGTTCTTTCATCACGGGAGTAACGTATGCCGATCCACAAGCTGGCAGATGGGCCGATCACCATTACGGTGGCGCAGGTTGAGACGGTGCAGGGGAACTTTGGGCCGCAGGTGAAGTTCACGGCAGAGGACGGCACGAGCGTGTACGTCAATGAACTTCCGGCCACCAAGCAGTTGGCGCGACTCAACCTCACGATGGATGATGTTGTCGGCAAGGCGATCCATCTGGAGCAGGTGAAGAAGAACGGCACGACCTTCACGAACATGGCGCTGGCTGGCGCTGGCATGACGGACAGCCCTCGGGCTGCGGCGCCGGTGGTGTCTGCCGCGCCGAAGCAGACCATCGCGGAACTGGCTGGCATCTACAGCGAGTGTGTGAGCTATGCGATGGCCACGCTTGGGGCGAAGTGCGAGGAGGCGGGGATTCCTGTGGATGCGGCGGCGATCCAGTCGGCAGCGGCCACGCTGTTCATCAAGGGGACGCGCTGATGACGCGGCTGGACCTGACGCCGATGCAGCACGCCACGTTGCTGGGGCTGGTGGGACTGGCGATTGCCGTGATGCAGAATAACGAGGAGCAGGGTCGCGCCTTCATCAGCACGTTGACCCAGCCCGGGGTGGAGGAGACGGCTCGGGCGATTGTGGAGATGTTGAACGGCGACGAGCCGGGGCTGATTACATGAGCCGCCTCACGAACGTCCACGGCCTGCCACAGAGTATCGTGGCGGCTGTGACGGCGGACCCCTACACGGGGGGCGGCGACATTTCCGCCACCAAGCTGATTGATGCGCCGCAGGTGGTGAACTTGGGGCGCCAGCACCACAACCAGATCGTGGTGGATGTGTCGGAGCGGGTGTGGTCCCTGCTGGGGCAGGCGGTCCACACCATTCTGGAACGGGCGGGTCTCCAGCAGGAAGGCATGGTGGCCGAGCAGCGCCTCTTTGCCAACGTGCTGGGGTGGCAGGTGTCCGGCCAGTTCGATGTGATGGATTTGGAGTCGAAGAAGATCAGTGACTACAAGGTCACGACGGTCTATAAGGCGAAGGGCAACGACAAGTGGACGCAGCAGTTGAACGTGCTGCGGTGGTTGGCGCACCAGAACGGCAACCCCGTGGAGGAATTGGAGATCGTGGCCATCTTCCGCGACTGGCGCAAGACGGAAGCGGAGCGGAGTGCGGACTATCCTCGGGCCGCGATCCAGACGATTTCCGTGCCAGTGTGGGACTTGCAAGACGCGCAGGATTTCATTGAGGAGCGCGTGGCGCTACACCAAGCGGCTCGCAGCGGCCAACCGATCCAGTGTACGGACGAGGATCGGTGGTACTCTGGCACCAAGTGGGCCATCGTCAAGCCCGGTAATACTCGGGCGCTCAAGGTGTACGACAGCGAGCCAGATGCAGGGCAGGTGCCAGACGGATACCGCGTGGAGTACCGGCCCGGAGAATACAAGCGGTGTATGCACTACTGCGACGTCGCCCCATTTTGTTCACAGTGGAACGGAGGAAACGATGCCGGTTGCTAAGAGCAAGCGATTTGCCCATACTGGGCGACGCCCGAACGAGGAGCGCCGCCAAGCGGTGGCCACCCTCTATCAGTCTGGGCTATCCATTCACGCGGTGTCGGAACTGATCGGCGTGAGTCCGCAGGCGGTGCATAGTATGCTCCAGCGCATGGGTGTTCAGCTTCGCGCCCGGGGTGGCAACCAAGGCAGCCACTCCAGACACCGCAAGTAACCCTCTCCCCCGCCATGTCCTCGCTCTCCATCCTCCCTGCCGCCGCCGTCGCGGACGAGCGGCTGACGGACGCCCAAGTGCGCGTCCTCTGTGCCATCGGCACCTACACCAACAAGCTAGGCGGCAATGTCTGGGCCAGTGTCCAGACGTTGGCCAAGTCCTGCAACCTCAATCCGCGCACCGTGCAACGGGCGCTGCCCGTGTTACTGGAACACGGCTACCTCCGCGTGCAGGAACGTCCGGGGCGCACCAATCTGTACGGCATCGTGCTGGACCGACCCCTGACACCAGAGTCACCCCGGGGTGACACGGGTGTCGTGGGTGGGGTGACTCCAGTGTCACCCAAACGATATACAGAGAACGATAAAACTAACGTAGCGCAGGAAATCACCAAGGCGGTGTGGCGTGTGTATCCGCAGCGCGATACGCCCCACCTCTTCCCTCCGGCGCTTCGGGCGATCACGGCCTTGCTCAAGGACGGCGCTGTCCCAGAGCGTCTGGTGCGAGCCGCTGAAGCCTATGCACTGGAGTGCGCCAAGAAGCGGACGGAGCCACGGTACGTCCGCACCATCAGTCGGTTCTTTTCGGATGGCGCATGGGAGCAGTACGGCACGGAAGTCCGCGTGCATGGCAGGACCCGAGAGGAGTGGGCCAGAAGTGGGCAGGATGTGCTGGAATTTGATCGGATGGCGGGGGCGGCATGAGTCACGCGCCCATCTCCGACGAGTTACTGGCGGCGCTGATTGATGCGCTGGATCATTTGGACCTGTACCTGATGGCGAACTGGGATGAACACCAGCGGCGTCGGGTGCGCGAGCGGTGGAACAAGGTGAACGTCTTGCTCCACGCTGAACAGAAAGCCCGTGCCCGATCCCTTCCCCCCACTGGAGACACCCCATGACCAAGAAGCCCCTTGCGGTACACTCGGACGCGGCCAAGCCCTACAACGCGGCGGAAACGCGCCTGATGATGGCGCTGTCCCGACAGTACCGCGCATCACTGATCCACACGGCGATGCCCACCGCGCCGGTGGATGCGATCTGGGTACAAGACGGCGTGTGTGTGGGGTGTAGTGAACACAAGTGTCGGAACATAACGCGAGAGGAGATCCGCACACTGGGCGACACTTATCTCATCACCGAGCAAAAGCTCTTCGATGGGATTGATGCGTCCACGAAGCTCGGGGTGCCGTTCTATGTCGCGGCCTTGTTCATCCCCGAGGAGACGGTGTACCTGTGGCAAGTGACGGACACGCACGGTGTGCCGCAGTTCCAGTGGGACGCGGCGCTGACCACGACGCAGGACACCTGCGAAGGTGGCACCGCCACGCGGCTCAATGCGTACCTGCCGATGCACGAGGCGAAAACAATTTTCGTCAATTCGATCCGAAACTACTTGCGGAAGATGGACTGATGCCCCACAATATCCCACTCCCCGTCCACCGCTACGTCTTTGTCCTTCCTGCCTTCGTGCGTCCACAGACGGAGGCGCTGACGCCGCTGATCCCTGCGGTCTGGTGGGGCGTGAGCGTCCAACCGAACCGCACACTGGGGTGTCATGTCTTACTGGAGGATGGCGCACTGGTGGTGGACCTGCCGCTCAATGCCTTGTGGCACGACGCCGCGCAAGTCCCCACCGAAGATGACACGTTCACGGTCGGCGCCACATGGGACAGCTATGGCTGGGACGCGGAGGTGGTACAGTGCGACTACCTCAGCGATATGCCAGCGACGGTCCTTGACGAACGCCACGCCATGTGCGGGATGCACGGGGCGCTGTGGTTTGCGGTGGACCACACCAGTGATGGGTTTAGTATGGCGCCAGCCCAACACAAACACCTCTGGGTGGTGGCGCTCACCACGGGGGGATTTGTCTGGGTGCCACAAGATCAACTGCTGTTGCACGACAAGTCTTTTACGACGGTCAACGGAATCCCCGCCATCAAACGACAAGCGCAGGTCTGGAGCGTTGAATGAACACGTTGGACGCAGCCGGAATCCTCAAGCATCATCTGCTCGGGAGGAAAGAGTATGCGGCGAGAAAATCGGGAACGCGCCTCGCGTTTCGCTGTCCGGAACACGCCGACTCCACCGCCAGTGCATGGCTCGGCGACCACGCATGGGGCTGTAGTGCCTGTGGGTTTTCCCGAGGGCTATCATCGCTGGCCGAGAAGCTGGGTGTGGACCTCCCTGTTACGCAGGGCACCGGCCTCACCGTGGCAGAGTACGCCGAGCGCAAAGGACTCGCCCTCGACACCCTGACGAAAGCCGGGGTGCGCGACGCGCAGGGCAAGTATGGGCAGGCGGTGGTGGAGATCCCCTACTACGGCCCAGACAAGGCGCTGCTCCGCACCAAGGCGCGGACGCGGAAGGGCACGTTCTGGTTGCCGGATGGGGTCGGCACCCCGCTCTATGGACAGTGGATGCTGGCGGAGTTGGGCGGCCCTGTGCTGCTGGTCGAAGGCGAGTCGGACTGTCACGCCGCATGGCAGCGCGGCGTGTGTGCGGTCGGCCTGCCCGGGGCGAGCAACTGGAAGCCGGAGTTTGCGCCCCTGCTGGCGGGGCGTGAGGTGTTGGTGTGGCAGGAGCCAGACGAGGGTGGGGCCACGATGCTTGCCAAGGTGAGCGGGTCACTCCCCAAGGCGAAGGTGCTCCGCGAAGTGACATACAAGGGCGCGACCATCAAAGACCTGTGCGACTTGCATCAAGCGGTGCAGGCGCACGGCGAGGCATGGGAGACCGTGTGGGCGGCGCTCGTGCGCGAGGCCACGCCGATTGGCGCCGAGTCAGCGGTGGTGGCGTTCGACAGCATCACGGGTGGGACGCTCGACCACCTGCTGCAAGAGAAGCTGGCGCCGATTGACGCGGTGCCCACGATGCTGGGCGAGTGGAACGCCCTGTGCCACGGCGGTGGCGGCGGTGTGGGGTTGGCCCGAGGGTGGTACATCACCATCGGCGCGAACACGGGCACCGGCAAGACGCTGATCGGGCTGAACTTAGCGGCGGAAGCGGCGAAGCACGGCGAGACAGTGACGTTCGTGTCGCTGGAGATGGGGCGCAGCGAGTTGGCCACGCGCCTGTTGTCTATCGTGAGTGGGGAATCCACGATGGTACTGGAGCAGGGTGCCGCGTTCGATGCGAACGCATGGCGCCGAGCGCAGCAGGCGATGGACGCCATGAAGCAGACGACGGGCGGCGAAGTGCTGATGAACCGGCGTCCCATCTCTCGGCTGCAAGACTTGGCCGCGTGTATCCGGCATCACGCGGAGACGTTTGGGAGTCGGTACTTCGTGGTGGACTATGTGCAGTTGGTGTGGACGGCCAACGCCCACAGCATCCAAGAGCGCATGGAATTAGTCAGTCACCAGTTGCGGGAGCTTACGCACACGCATAACGTGGTGATGGTCACGCTCTCCCAGTTCAACCGGCAGACCTCGGCGCTCCGAGCGGAGCGGCCTGTCTCGCAGGGCTTGATGGGTGGCAGCGCCTTGGAGAACGACAGCCACCAAGTGCTGCTGTTCGATCACTCCCGCTTCACGCGCAGCGGCAACCTCGCAGACACATGGCTCCTCGTGGACAAGAACCGACACGGCCCCGTGGCCGACCTGCCAGTACAGTGGGACTACCGAACACTCCGCCTCTCGCGTCGGATGCCCAGTATCAGGGAGCAGGAAGAGATCCACGGCACGATGCTCCCGAAGTGGAAGGATCGCAAATGACACACAAGGCAAGGCGAAAAGCCGCTGTCTCGGTTCAGGAAAATCTGATATTTGGCGCTGCTCATGGGTACATCGTGCAGCCAGTTGAGCCATTGGACACATATCCACTACTGTACACCAAACATTATGCTGGACGTATTCCCTCTATCAGTTATGCCTATGGGTTGTTTCTTGACGGTCGCCTTGTCGGTGCGGTGACATATGGAACTCCTGCAAGTTCTACGTTGTGTCGTGGAGTTTGCGGCGATGCATACCAGTCTCAGGTGCTAGAGTTAAACCGACTTGTGTTAGAGAGCAACGCCAAAAACGAAGCAAGCCGTTTGGTTGGTGCATCATTGCGCCTCCTCCCGGGTCCAAAAATTATTGTATCATATGCGGACACCGCGCAGTCTCACACTGGCGTGGTGTATCAAGCCACAAATTTTTTATACACGGGAATGTCGTCGAAGTTTAAAGACCCGCGTGTTAGAGGACTTGAACATCAACATCATGCAACATACGCACATGGTTTAACAAATCAGCAAGTAATTGAAAAGTTTGGTGAGGACAACGTGTATTTTGTAGAACGATCTCCCAAACATCGCTACATCTATTTTGTCGGAGATAGGCGACAAAAACGCGCCATGCAGAAAGCGTTGCGATACCCTATTCTTTCGTACCCAAAAAGCATTGCTCATGACCAGCCTGACCTTTCGCGTCCCGTGGGAAGCGTTGTGTAGCGACAACCGCAAGTACGTCACAGGCTACATCCTCTCGAAAGAATACCGCGAGAGCAAGGCGTTGATTGGGGCGCTGTCACTGGCGGCGGCACGGAAGGTCCAGTGGCCGCGCCCAGCAGGACGGCTGGGGTTGCGCGTCACGGTAACGGAACCGGATCGGAGGCGGCGTGACTTCAACTGGAGCAAGAACTTGAAGGACGGCATCACGCAAGGCGAAGGCGTCTGGCATGATGACTCGCAGGTCCGCGAAGAACACTGGCTGTTCGCCGCCCCAGACAAGGCGACGGCTGGTGCCACGATCACTGTCTGGGAACTTGACGAGGAACCCCGCCATGAATCTCCCGAAAGCCATCTCCGACCACGGCCCGACCGCGCTCGCGGATATTGACGCACGAATCAGTGTCATCCTGAAAGAACTCGCGGCGTTGCAGACGAAGCGCGTGAGCATTGTCATGCACCTCTCCATCGAAGAAGCCATCGGGAGTCTGTCTCCGATGGTGCTGGAAGAGTGCTTGGAAGAGGAGGCCGACGCATGACCCGCGAGGACGTGCTAGACGCGTTCAGCGATGGCACCGTGACCAAATACTACAACGTGCCCGCGATGGCCGACGAAATCGTGCGGCTGCGCCGCATCCTCGACGCGCTGCGCGAGCCGAGTGAGGCGGCGATGCGAGCGGGAAACCTTCATATGCTGGCAATGTACCGTGGAGAAAAGAAGGGGAATAAATACAAACTCCCCTTGTGGGGAGTGATCTCAGATATTCTCCCTGCCGCCGTCGAAGCTGCCGAGAAGGAGGTCAGCGATGATGCGTGATGACGACGACGACCGCCCTGCGGGGCTGACGTACCGCCAGTGGCGGCAGCACCTGCGCGACGATACGCCAGAGGAATGGTGGCACCTGCTCGACCTGAGCGACGCGGCGTACGAGGCGGCGTGTGCGAAGCGCGACGACGAGGCGGCGGGATGAGCGATCTGCCGAAGTCCCTTCGGCGCATTGAAGTCTGGTGTCACACCATCCTCAACGCGATTGCCGCCTACCGCGAGGACACTAACGCCCGGCGGAAAGACCAAGCCCTGCACCGCATCGAACGCAGCATGGTGCAGGCGGCGAATGTCATTGGCGTGCATCCCGCCGACGCCATCCAGTATCACACCCTCATTGCGCGTCTCCGCGAGGAGAACGCTCGACTCACGACCCTACTCGACTCATGACCTCGACTCGCAAGCTGTACCTCACCAACGGCACCAAGTACAAGCTGGAACTCACCGACCAGAGCATCACCAAGGGCGTCTGGAGTGACGACAAGTTCTGCTGGGTGTCGAACCTCGGACGCAAGCGCATCCCCGTCGAACTGGTGCGGCGGGTCTCCATCCTCGACAGCACCGTCACCGACCGCTCCTCGAACTTCGGCTGGTTCTCCACGGCGCGAGTGTACCTCGGCAAGTGGGCGCCGAAGGCACGGAGCGAGTGGGTCAATCCGATCCGTAGTCGGGCGCTGGGCCTTCAGTCGGTCCCCGTTGCCGACGACGCGGAGTAACCCCCACCAACAGCCAACCCCCCAGCTACCGTCGTGGTAACTGGGGGGCTGGTGGTGCGGAACCCCCGCCAAGGAGCGTCGCACCAGCAATATACTAAGCGCGTGGCAGTCTGTCCATCCGCGTGGCAAGGGTGGCGATTTGCGCCAGCATAATCTCACGGATCAGCGCCGTCGTGAAGTCGCGCTGGGCGTCCTTGAGATCGTCGGCAGTCGGTTCGTCCGGCTGATCGTACAACGCGGCGCAGGTGTCGCACCATCCGAATCGGTCGCAGGCGGGATGCTCTTTGCAGATAATGCAATCGGTCGCAGTCTTGGACATGGCGGTATCCTCTGGGCGGGGGGAAGGGGCTGGCCGTGTGCCAACCCCTGCAACACAAGAGCAAGTATAAGTGACTAGCTCTTCACTTGTCAAGGGAAACGTACTCCGACGATATCATCTAGGTCATCGCGCACCATACGTGTCTGCTGCTCTATGATATTCTGGACGAAGCTCGACACAAAGGTGGCCACTTGTTGGTGATCTCCAAGTTCAATTCTGGAAAACTCGCGCTGGAAAACTTCCGCGAGCATGGCTTGGTTGGCCAGCAAGCTTTTCTGAACGATGTTCTCTATCGGAGAGGTTGCACGCGAGATGAGCAGGCCGAGCATATCAGAGGCCAGC
>Ga0255065_1000187_pt1 | contig 16429 bp, 31 predicted proteins | sample Colum_Cont_RepC__2_FD_188441 | JGI IMG/M metagenome (GOLD analysis project Ga0255065, IMG submission 188441) | Freshwater microbial communities from Columbia River, Oregon, United States - Colum_Cont_RepC_0h | ecosystem: Environmental > Aquatic > Freshwater > River | place: USA: Oregon...
ATTTCTGTTTTTTAAATATGATTTTGCAACTGCAATTGCAGCAGGCTTACTAAAAGTGTTTTCGACTTGTTTACTTTTTTTACTATCGATTACGATATATCCAGCGGACTTACTTTTCCTAATGATCATAGGCCCAATGCGGATTGTGTTTCCTGCTTTAACAGGAATAACATGCTTATCAAGTTGTTGATTGATAATTTCTTCGAGCTCTTGTAATGCTTCGTCAAGGTTTTTCATTTGGCAACACCACTGTACTTCCTTTATACCTGATCTTTCTTAGAAGACTTTTTCTTACTAAGTTTTCGCTAACGTGCTGTTCTCTTTCAGATAATGTTTCAAAGTAACATGGTTTTTGTAGCTTGTCAAGCAACTTCTTCTCTTCATTTGTAGTATAAATTTCAAGATCAGTTATTTTCATATTGCCATGTTCTTTTTAATATTATCTTTTTTGTATAAAAGTTTAGTTGGTTGTGTCGGATCCTTTTGTGCATCCGGGTTATCTAGTTCTACATCATTTCCTCTTAGACTAGATACTTTATAGTTGGTTTGTCCTGTTGCGCTAGGAAGTGTTATTGTACTGCCTGGCTTTAATAATTGATCTTTTGCTATGTCCAATGCTTTATCTTTGGCTGTTCCTGCAACTTTGCTAGCTGCTTGTTGACCTACACCTTTAGATGGTGCGCTGGCAACAGATCCAACTGCTCTTGCAGCAGAGCCTACACCTTTTGCTACAGCACCGGCGGCGTTTGCGGCTGCGCCAACTGCTTTTGCTCCGAGTTTAGCAGCGCCGATTCCAGCTCTAGCAGCGGCACCAGCAGCCATGCCTACACCTCTAGCTGCACCAACCAATAGAGGAAGTATTTCATCTAAACGATCGTCTTCGGTTATAAACTCGTCTGCTTTCATTTGTATTTCCTCATTTATCTGTTCATTGCCTGTACTCGTCTACTTGCCGGATTGACTCTTTTGGTTTTTCTGGCCTTGCGTGACATCTTGTCGCCAATTCTAGATTTGAGTCTTTTGAATCTTGCACTCTGTTTAATATCCAACGGCGCAAAACACGCAGTCATTTTACTTACGATACGTCCATTACGGCGTCCGCCAGAGCAGCGATATTTGCGAACCACTTTGTTTCCATTGCGTCCCCATATCTGCTTTTCTATTACAGACTCTTCGTCTAATGTTTGAAATAAATCTCTTAACAGCATATATTATTTATCGCAAGTTAAAACTTTGTTAAACAAAGTTATTTCATAACAAATTTAATAAAACTGTTTATGGAGTCAAAGATATAGTTATCTTTGTTATCGGGCTGAATGATATCCGTATCTGATAGCAAAAATGGTGTTGAATTTTTTATTGAATTACATATTTTGTTGTATATCATTGTGTTATTTTTATAAGACATGTGACACTGCCTTGCATCTATATAATCAATGTTTTCGTAATCTATATTCCAAAAAATTGATTCTGATTTATACACATCATACAATGGTATCGATTGTGTGTTAGATGACGAAGCTACATCGATGTATACTGTATCTGGACGTTTTCTCATTACATCCTCAATCATTAAGTTATCAAACAGCTCAATTCTAAAATTATCTTCTGGTTGTACATATACGAAATAATCTCTAACTATAGACGACATTTTATCAGTTGCTGTTATACTTGATGCATTGTAGTAATGATGCCATGTTTTGTTGTGCAATGAAAGTCTTCCAGGAAACGTTTTTAGAAAAATTATCTTATCATAATTTTTGTGTGTTTCTAAAAACGTTTTGTATGAAAAGTAGCAGTCTGTGCCGCCACGTGCATAATTTGTAACACTAAACGTTTCTGATAATAAATCAACCCAGCATTTGTATTTTAGTGTGAGATTATTTAAGAAGGTGTTGATATCGGTGTATCCTAATTTGCCGAACGCTGTTTTAAATATTTTTGTTTCGTGCTCATCAAGATTGCTTGAGTCTTGTAACGTTCGGTGGTTGTCTGCATAACTATCACCGTATATGGCTATTTTCATTGTTTATGCTGACTTAACCGTTCATAAGAACAACTATAATTACCGATAGTAAACTGGCTATTACCGAACCTGCTGCTCCTACTACAACTTTGATCAATGCAGTATTTGAATTTTTCATAGTGTTAGCTAGTTCTTCCAGTTTCTCTTCGACTTTACTAAGACGCTTGTCCAAGTTGTCATAACGTATTGCGCACAAATCAACATGTGCTTCTAAACTGGTTCTTTCAAGATCTGTAGTGGTCGACATTTAATAACTCCAACGGTTGCGACAAGAATGAGCCTTTTCGTGAGATTTAAATTAAATGCCTAACTGTTATATTTATGCTATTAGTCAATTTTTTCGAGTGTTGTGTTGATGTTATCGCCTTTGGTAATAAATGCAGACACAGCCATTTTGATTGTTTCTTCTAGTTGTACAATCACTGGTACAAGGTTTAAATCATCTAACAGTAGCTGATGTAGTTCATCATAGTATCCTTCGTATTCAAAAATTAGATGCCATACCTTGTGTACTCCTTTGTAATTGCCAATGTGTACATCTGTTGTTTCGCAAATTGATTTTTTTATTATAGGATTTGAACGCAATGAAACTGTTTGCAGTGCCGTTAGATAATTCTGTTGTTGATTTACTTTGATTATATCATCGCCTTTGCGAGCATGTGCATCGGTGATATCTATAAGTGTAGTAAGTTTAAATTTCATATTGTACTTATTGGTCATAAAAAAAGGGTCCGTTAAATACGAACCCTTTTAATATTAGTTTAAAAACTATTAGTCTTCGAAAGTTGCAACAACTGCTGCTGTTACACCACTTGCACCGTAGTTTGAACCAGCAGTGATACCTGCGCCTTGTACTGCAAGTGTTAGAACGTTAGTTGCTTTGATAGTACCTGCAACTGTGTTGCCTTCTGCTTCTGCTGCACGGATTGCTGCAAGCATTTCAGCGTTGCTGATTGAGCTCTTGCTCATAGTTACGATTTGTGTCTTGCCACCAAGACCGTTTGAGGAATATACCTTTTCCCAGTTGTCATTTACAGCCATTTTAAATCTCCTTGTTCTCTAATGGTGTACTTCATGCTCAATGAAGTGCTTATATTATATTTACCATTGATAGAAAAAAACCAGCGTATATGGTATTAAAACGAGGTTTATAACATTCTTACACTGAGAAGGTTTAATCCTGCAAGTTCTTTTATTCTGTTGAGTTCTTTGCTTTCGGCACTGGGCTGTATCTCAGTCCAGTTTTTATCTGCTTTGAGCTCTGACAACATTCGCTGTGCTTCTTCAGGAGGTAGTGCGTTCATCATAGATTCGACACTTCCTAGGTCTTCGGCTTTCGCAGACTTGTTCAACAATAGCTTGGCAATTTGATCTACGTCAGTTGAAATTACACTGTCATCCTCGCGATTTAACAGACCTTTAAATGCGCTCCACTTCATGCCTTTTTGTTTTGCCAACCAAGACAATGCCAGTTGTTTGTTCTTGCCTTTGTACGGAGATCCTTGCGGAATGTTGTGTATGTGAAACTTGCTCACAGTATCCGCATTTGGTACTACCATAATATCAACTTGGTGGGCTGTATCTTTTACTGGAACTCGCACATGAACACTGACACCAGTCTGTGCAGTTTGCAGTCCTGCTTGATCAAAAAATGCTCGCAGATCTTTTCTTATTTGCTTAGGATCTTCATTTTTAAAATAGTTTGCCAATGAAGATTGATCCACAATAAGATCCATGTCTCCACTTGTTTTACCCGGTGTCGGTGTTGCAGTGCTGCCTATTGGAATAGCAGCGGCGCCAGTCTTTGATAAAACTTTGTTTACTTGTTTTACTATTGTGCCAATTTGACTGTGATCAAATGGTGTTACATCTGCAAATACATTACCGCCCATGGTTAATTCTTCTTTGTTTCTATAATTTTGTCAACCCCGGCTTTGAACTTTTTAGGGTTGTTGCTGCGTATTGCATTGATAAATCTACGCTCTAGGTCAATTGCTACATCTGGTGAATAAGTCTCGTGTATTTTAGAAAGCAAGTTAATTGCGCTTTCAATTATATTACCGCCAGTTGTTTGAATACGTTCGTCGGCATAGTCTCGTCTACCCACGCTGTTTAATTCTTCGAGTATACTGCGAGTTTTCTTTTTCATTGTTACAAATCCTATAATGTATTTAGTTACCTTTGCATATAAATATCTACATAAGTGAGGGCACAACATGATCAAGGATCTAAATTTAAAAGAGCGTAGCCTCTTATTCGCTAGACTATCTGCCATCGCATACGGCGATCTCAAAGAAGTAAAAAAGCAAGCCAAAGAATTAGGCTTCACTACTGTAGAATTTTACAATAAAGACGGCGCACAAGCATACCGTTTTCAAAACAGACACGATCTAGTTATTGCATGTAGAGGTACTGAACCCACTTGCTTCAACGACATCAAAGCAGATTTAAAAGCAATACCTGTTATGGCAGAAACAGTCAGTCGTGTACACAGAGGATTCAAAAAAGAAGTTGACGATCTTTGGCCTATGATTGTCGAGGACCTATTGGCCAAACGTGCCAAACAATCACTGTGGTTTACTGGACACAGTCTTGGTGCTGCAATGGCAACCATTATGGCCAGCCGTTGTTTGTATTGCGAGAAACTGCCAGATCCCGAAGAACTATACACATATGGTTCACCACGTGTAGGTTGGAAAGGTTATGTTGTGCATCTTGGTGTAGAACATCATCGATGGGTCAACAACAATGATGTTGTTACTAGGGTTCCACTCGCATTGATGGGTTATAGACATCACGGTACAGAACACTATATGAACGCATATGGGCAAGTACGTAAGAACACAGGATGGCAGCGTGTAAAGGATCGTTGGCGTGGATTTGTTATGGGTATTAAGAAGGGCAGTATAGATAATTTCAGTGATCATAGCATGGTCAACTATATTGCCAATATAGAAGCATGGAACAAGGAGCAGGATTAACCCTGCTCCTTGAGTATCTCGATTACTTGTTAGCCCACTCTTCTTGAGTTGCTGCTAATTCTGGATCTGGAACAAGACCGTATTGTGCAAGAGCACCGTCTGGGCCGGCCATGTCGTCACTTACAAAGAACTGTACATACTCTCTAAGTCCTGGGATTACTTCAAGATGTGCATCCTTAACATAGAAGTAAAGTGGACGGCTAATTGGATAATCACCACTTGAAATTGTTTCTACGCTAGGAAATACGCCGCTTACTGTAGCAACTTCTAGCTTGTCAGTGTTGTTCTGGTAGAAGCTAAGACCAAACACGCCAAGTGCTGTCTTGTTTGCATCTAGACGTGCAAGTGTTTCAGTATAGTCACCGTCAATGTCGATTGCTGCGCCGTCGGTACGAACTTTGACACATGCCTTCTTTTGATCGTCATCTAGCTTTTCAACACCCAGTGCTGCTTTGCAACCTTCTTCCATAACCTTCACATCAAACACTTCACGTGTGCCATGCTTGGTTCCTGGAATATAAGCAAGAATTTCTACACCTGGTAGAGCAGGATCAACATCACTCCAAAGTTTTGCAGTGCTGTCAGCATGTAGTGCTGTATAGAGTTGAGCTACTGTTAGATCGTCAATGTTGAGTTGATCAATGTTTGATGCAAATACAATACCATCGTAGCCAATTCTAACTTCTGTAATAGTACCGACAGTTTCTTCGCACTTGGCCCATTCTTCATCTTTCATCTTTGAACTGCTGTTAGCAATATCAACTGTGCCTTCACCTACGCCTTCACATAGTTTCTTACGACCTGCACCCGATCCGCCACCTTCTACAACTGGCGACGGAAATTCAAAGTTTTCGCCAAATGCTTCTGCAACAATGGTTGCATATGGAAGAACTGTGCTTGAGCCTGTAACCTGTACGTTGTCACGTGCAAATGCACCTGTGGCTGTTAGGGCTACCACTGCCACTGCTGTTAGTAATGTTTTCATGTGTGTTATCCTTTTGTTAACAAAATAAAACGCAAGGAGACTGTTTTGCTTTTAAAGCTATCTGTGTGTTTGTGTGTCTCATTACGTTATTATTTAAAAGATAATGTAACATAACTCTGTAACAGATTTATGAAGATTTTATCAAACATTTAAAAAACCATTCATAGGTATGCATTTTCTTGCAGGACGGTATGCAATAATCACGCTCGGTTTTGTCAACATTTTATGTTAAATATATAGGTAATGCTGCAAGTGCAGCATTTCACACATATATAGAGAGAAAAAAATGTTAACACTAAAACTATTCAACGATTGGGTGCATTTGCTGTCATCTAAACCTTCAGACAAGGATCTGGCAACTTGGGCCCGCATCGAATATAAAAAAGATTCACTATACGCTTATCACTACATGCTCGAGCACGGTGTTGCTCCGGGTGCAGGAGCAAGATAATGATTGCACAAATTCGTACTTGGCTTGCTCGCCGTAAGATTTACAAACAAACTGTTAGAGAGCTGAATTCAATGACCTATCACGAACTGCGTGATCTTGGCCTTGCACCAGAAATGATTCCAGCAATTGCTAGTGAAGCTGCTTACGGAGCAAGAAGATGATGGGTATTGTAATGCTTAAGAACATGTTCAAAGATGTACTAGGTACTCGTAGTGAAAAGCAATACGTTGAAGAATATCTTGCAGACAGTATCAGTTTAGAAGACCTAGAACGCAGACAGCGTTCTATCAGCAGAGGTGAAGCACCTTGGCAGGTTAGAGCCAATCAGAATCTGAAAGGATGGATATAATGTTAGACCCAGATCACAGCTATCTTCGTGACAAAAACGAAAAGAAAGCAGGCGGCAAATAATGGCACATATTCCATACTACGGTGAGGATTTGGCACCTAAAAAAGATCACAAGCCGGTTGACAACAATAAATAATTGTACTATTGTTTACAGATAGCAATAGCTTACACACAGGGGATTGAACAATGATAAACATATGCAATCCATACACACACAAAAGGAAAACTATTATGAACGACATGACAAAACAATTTGAACAGTTTGCAGAATTTATGAAAGCTGCAATGCCCACTGTCAAGCCAAACAAGAATGGATACGAGATTCGCACCAAGGTATTGGAGTTTGCTCAGAACCAAGTGTGGCAAGACTTCCATGCAAAGTGGGGTGCCTTTGAAACCAGTATTTCAAAAGAAAATGGCGAAGTTGTTACCAAGGTTGCAATGCCAGATGCTCCAGGCACTGAGAAAGTACTAGAAGCTGCCGAAAAATTCTATGAGTTTGTAAGCGGCGTTAAAAATAAATAAATTACATATATTATTTTGAATGATCCGGGCATAGCCTGTTAATTATATTATGAAGCACGCCCCAGTTAGTGTAACACTAGCTGGGGTTAACCTTTTTTTAAATTTCAGTAATCTCATAACCTTCTGCGGGTCTAATTAATATTATACCTCTGTCCAAGTTACTGCACAGGCAATGCTGGATATATTTTGTCCGCTGCTCACAGCAATGTTCAGATTATCCCCCGGAGGTATTGTCAATTCTAATGCATCAAGATCAAAGGTACCCGAACCATTGATAGGTAGAACATATTCGGCAAGAGGCGTCTCATTGGCAATAGTATAGTCTCCTGTGCTGGTATCTTTTTGAATACAACTGTAGGTTCCTATGCTGTTGAAAGTATAACCTGTAGTCTTCACACCGTTTAATAAAATATAAAGTATTACAGGATCGTTACCCTGAAATGCTACCGACAGTACTTTGAGCTTGACTTTACGTAGGTTGATCTTGTCTTGATGTACAACGCTGTTCTTTAGAGTTATTAGTGCATGTGTTGAGCTGTTGGTTAAGTTAGTTTTAGAAACATTAGTAGCAGTAGGAAAGGCATTGTCTACTTGAAACCCTTCTACTGCTGCCAACATACTAGCACCACTGGTATGAGCGTCTGTGATTGTGTTGGCAGACAGGTTGGCTGCGATATAGCCAATCCTGAAGCTAGGGTTATCCAAGTGAACAGTATTATTCCTGTTGCTGTAATGTTCGTGATGGAAGAAAATCATATCTCCGTTGATGGGGTTTTCTATGGCAAATCTTATTTCTCCAGCACCTAGCCAACGAAACTGTATCTGATAGATGTTGAGTTTGCTGGGATCTAGTGTGACGCCACTAACACCTGTACCATCCAACTTGTCTATATTGAATTCATTTTGATAAGTCCAATTGGTGACATCTGCTACTCCGAGCTGTACCGCAGCAATTGTTCCTGTGACTGTGCCACCCACTGAATAGGTGTTTGGCGATTTAGGACCTAATGTTGTAGACACAAAAAAGACTGTGTTGTCGCATTGTTCTGTTAGCCATCCCGAAAATGCTGTAGCAGAGATTTCTTTGGCACTGGTTGCAGTATTGGTAGAACTCAAGCTAACGTTGGTGGTAACACCATTCAAGGTAATAGTGGCTGTACCCACTGTGTTCGAAACAACTGTAAGTTTAACTATCTCGGCCTTGCCGCCGTTTTGCCTCAATATACCAAATTGTGTACCATTGTATCCTATGCTTAGACTCTGTTCTTGTGCAAATAGACCTGCTCTTAATGTAACACCTGTTTGTGGATTTTCAAACTGTGCAGTAAATCTAGCCATTACTCCTTGCCCCGGACGATAACGTATGACTCTGTTACTGCGTAACACACTATACCCACCTGCGGATGTACCTGTGTGAACCTTAAACAGAGTTTTAGCTGTATCCTGTTGAATGCTGCCGCCATTTGCTGTGAAAGTTTCAAACTCCTTTGGGTCAAATCCGTACAAGGCGTCTAACTGTATAATTGGTGTTAGTGGAACAGAGATAGGTTCACCAAACGCTGTTCTGCTGGCTGCTTCGTGATCTGCAATCGTTCGTATAGCAGGTTGTCCCTCACCGTTGTAGTCCATAGCATGAACTAAATCGTTGGTGTTGGGTTCGAAACTGTGTTGGTAATTTGTGCTGTTGGGATTTAAATTAGGCATTAGGGTGTGTTCCAAGGTCGTCGAGCAACCAAGCCACCTACATTAGCATTGTCTACCAATGTATTACCCGAATACGTTGTAGGTAACTGTGTTATGTCATATGTATCGCTGCGTTTAACAGCGGCAATATCTAGTTTTTGTTTTTGTCTAAACTCTCTACTACCGTTTTGGTTGGTTGTACAAAGTATAGTATCTCCATCAATGATTCCTAAACTTGCTATACTACTAGTACTATCTCCATATACAATACTTAATGTATCTGTTGGATCTTCGATTTTGCTAATCGTATAAAAGTTAGTATCCAATCCTTCGTTAGCGGCAATAGCAGCGATAAGGTCGTCAATGGTTGTAGTATCATCAAATCCTGTGATACTGCCATATGCTCCTGTAAGTCCTTTGTAGGTTAGATCTATCAGTGCCATTATTCATACCCTCTTGGATCTTTGACTCTTATGTCTTTAGGATGTTTGATACCGTTTGGTCCACCACCAACATCAGTCGTAACGCTAGCTACATCTGTAACTATTTCGTTAGGTGTGTTGCTGTATTGTGTAGGAGCGTCTCGATTTGCAAGCACTTGATGTATCTGTCGAAATCTAGAAACCAACTCTCCATCTGCGTTTGGTGTAGGTAACAGTTCAGGTGCAGACTGTTTATAACTGTGACCTCCGTCAATTTGATCGATCAAATCCAATACATTTCTAATTAAGTCAGTTGCTCTCATTGTATACCGCCTAATCTCTTGATAGTTTCTAACTCATCTGACTTTTTGTTCTTGTTCATATAGGCAAGAATGTTTTCATAATCGTCCATGGTTACCACACGGTCTTGACTGATACGGGTGACTATCTCCGTTATAAAATGCAAATCAGCATCATCCTTGACTGCTTCACGTGCTAATTCCATCAAACGCAAGAACAGTGCTACATTCAATCTTATAACATCATCTTCCATAACAATTCTCCTGTACTTTATTTATGGTTAAATAGTGTATGTGGAAATTTATCAAAGAGTGCTGGAAAGACTGGTTAGCAGTTGAAAATGAGCTGTTTAAAGCAGGAATATTCAGAATATACACAGTTTACGGTGTGTTTGAGTATTATAACACTGCGAAGAAGGAGAACGACAATGAATCTAAAACGAGCGATGTGGTTTAGTTTAGGAATTGTATTTTTATGCGTAGCTTACATAGGTGTTGTAGTTCCAGGCATTCCGTGGAGTACTCCTGCTGTTGTTGCAGCATATTGTTTTGCTAGAAGCAGTGATCGCCTGCATCGTTGGATTTACCGTCATCGTCTGTTTGGTCCGTTCTTGCTTGGATGGCAAAGCAAACGTATATTTCCAACCAAATTCAAGTACTTTATGATTGCATCAATGTGCTCCAGTTTGATCATCATGTGGTTCACAACAGGCAACATCACAGCCATACTATGGACCGGTGCGTTCATGGCTGCGGTTGCAGTCTGGGGATGGAGATACCCAGGATCAGAAGAAATTTATCAACGTAGAATACAACAAGGAAAACGTATTGCATGGCTAAGTTAATTGCATTTGGATGTAGTTTTACTCATGGACACAGCTTACCAGATCAGCCCGAGTGGCGTTCAATATTAAAAAATCACGAGCCTAGTTTTTTAATCCCAGCCAGTAAACAGTATGCATGGCCTGCCGTACTAGGAGCAGAGCTCAACATGCCTATGGACAATCGCGGACACTGTGGTAACTCCAACAGAGGAATACTGCACGATATACTTACAACCACCATAGACAGCAACGACTTGGTTGTTATAATGTGGACCATGTGGAACAGGACCACCATATTCCAATCCGAGGATCACAGCAAAAACTTTGATGTGCATCCAACACGAGGCAAGGTGGATCCGTTTACACGACTTTACTACAGATATGCAAACGACTACGAGTTGCAGTTCGACACATTTCACAGCATCTACACTGCTGACTGTTACCTACGTTCACGAGGTATAAGAACCATACACACCACAATGACAGTTGAACAAGAGTCACTGACTCCGCCAAGTTGGTTTCCTAAACACATTGAGTTTGTTAAACCGTTTTGTAGAGATCACACCATAGTCGACTATGCAGAGGATGGTGCCCACCCGGGTGTGCGTTCACACGACGGATGGGCCAAACGTATGCGCAATTACATAGTTTCGTCAAAACCTACCCAAGTTGCCCAGCTAGGGTGACGTAGGGTAAAGTCCAGCTGTCTACGCTTGCGAACCAGTTCAAAGTAACCCGGCTGATACGGAGCATATCTAGGCTTGATATCAGTTCTGTTGCCTTTTTTACTGTTGCAAGGACCACAGGCTGTGATGATGTTGTCCCAAGATGTTTTACCACCACGGCTCAGCGGCAGCACATGGTCCAGCGTTGCAGTGGCGTTGTTGACATCTACACCACAGTAGCCACAATGATACTGATCACGCAGATAAACGTTGGACTTTGAGAACCTCGGCTTTTCTTTTCTGCGCAGATAGTCTTTGAGCATGATCACCGCAGGAACACGAGTTTCCCAACGCTGGCTACGCACGACCCAGTCGTCATACCATTCTAGTACATCACACTTGTCGTGATAGATGTACATGATGGCATCACGCCAGCTTACTGTTGAAATGGGCAGCAGGCTAACCGGCTGTCCGTCTGCGTTAATAACCAGTGTATCGCTCATTCTACATAACTCCAATTTGTTGCCGATACTAAAATACAAGTAATGTTGTCTTCAGCAAAGTATGCTGTGATTGTTTGTGTTCTTGTTTCTGGGTTGATCCAGGTTTCGATTACAGTTGTTTGACCGCCAAACACACGGTCCTTGTAAACAATATATAGATCTCCCAAGCTGACTGAAAAAATAGTTTCGCCGTAGCTGGCCACAGTTTTTTCAAACTCTTCGCGGTCTGCCACGCACGGACCTACTGTTTGCAGTACCTGCTGCGCATCAGCAGAGTTTACCGATGCTATCATTGCTAACCCTGCTAGTGCGTATTTCATCATATGTACCTATCTATTATCCGATTTAAACTGTAATCAACTGCTGCCTGCCATACCTCGTCACTGGGCTTCTCAAACACTATATTGTTGGGCAGTGCGCTTGTCAACCAATAGTTTTTCTTTATTTCAAAATCCAGTTGCCCAGGTGCCCAAACACTGATGCCTGCCACAGCTCGAAATCTCCTAGGCTGGTGTGTTTCCAGCTTCTGTAGCATGAGATCATCGCTGCTGATATCCAACCCAGTGCCAGTGTGCAGAGTGTTGCTGCTGGTAAAGTCATCGGAATGCCACAACAATAAACTGCGTTCGTTTACTGGACCGCCACGATACACCGGCACAGACAGTGTGCTTGCATGAGGTAGCAATTGATTCAACGTGTACTCTGTAGGACGATTTACCACTAGACCTGCTGTACCGTTTGCGCTGTCTTCGTAAATGTACACCACAGATCGATGAAAGAATCCTTGTTCCAGTGCTGGCGCAGCAACGAGATATTGCCCTACACGGTTCCGGTTTAACTCCAATCTGGGGTGGGACCTCCGTACTTGGCTCCTCGCACTCTGCGCTGGCCAATGGGCTTGCGCTTGGTTCCTATCTTTGCAGGAACTCGGCTATCACGGTTGCGCAAGCCTTGACTTCTACAACTGCTCAATGCGCTGGCACCCAAGCTGCTGTTGCTGCGAGGGCTGAGGCACAGCTCTTTGCTGGCTTTCCATTCTTGTGCTAGAGTTTCTGATAAATCTTGTATTCGCATACTGTTATTTACCTTGCGTTGAATCGTATTTGACCAGCCCAGGGAGCCCAGTCAGGCACTGATCTGCTCCACTCTCTGTAGGCTCTTGGACGCACCAAGCTCAAGTGATCTATTCTCTGTCTATTGGCCAGCCTATAGGGTTCATACAACTGTGTCAACTGTGCGGGTGTGTACTCGCGAGCAAGCCTTGTGACTTCCTGTGCATAGAGCTCCACACGAACTGCCAAGTCTGTGGTTTGATCATAGCTGAAGTCAATGGCTTCGGGAAACAGAAAGCCCAGGCTTCGCAGTCGTTGCACTGTTCCTGCACCGCCAAAGCTCAGTGTCAACTGTCCACGTGCCAGCGGAGCATAGGTCTTTTCTGTGATGAACACTGTGTCGGTTTTGGGTTCCAGTGCCAGTGCCATAGCACTTTGATCCTGTTCCGGTGGATATTGGAACAGAGTCTCGTTGTCCATTGCCGTCTGGTCCAAGACCCGCACAGGTCTAGGGCGGTTATCTCGTCGTATTCTATCTTCAAAACTGTAGGCTACCACATCCGGTCTATACTCCAACCAACTGTGTGGATTGTCGGACAAGCTGCCCAACTCTTCCAAACGATCCATCACAGCCTGTCTATGCGGTCTTGGCTTGCGATTCAACACTATATAATGATAGTGAGGCACCACAGGTGTGAGTACCACGTTTCTAGCAGTGGTGATGATCCAATACTCCTGGAAGTGACGATTGTCCGCATACACCCAAGTTTCATCACGCAAGAACCACTGCGGTACTCTGCTGTTGCGGTTCAGAAAGTCATCCGAGTGGTGTTCTTCCCACTCGCCTATGAACCACTGCACACCCGTCCCACGGAGTTGAACTATCTCCGGGCAGGTGAGCAGATCCTGTACTGTAATGGCCAACTTCATCTGTAGCGATCTGCTGGATCTTCAGGTGCAGCTGGTTCAGCCAGTTTAAAGGTCAACACACGTCTTGTGCCTCTTGTGGTTCCTATCACTATTTCTCCACTGTTCTCATGATATTCTATTTTGGTTATACGTGCTGGGCTATCATTGGGTCCTACCAATATGGTTTGTCCTAGCTCAAGATCCACTGATATTCTTTTGAGTGTGCTCATCGCTGTCTCCTTTTTGGTATTTATAACCCCGTGGCGGTGTTAAATACTCGTATGAGTACTATACGCAGAATACCACTCAGTCCCGGCCCTTGGCGAGTCAGCAATGTAGATCGTGGCACCGTAATAGATCAAAACGACTGTATAGTAGCACGACTGCCCAAAGCAGGACCACTGAGTTTTGAGACTAGAAGTGCCAACCTCAGTGCAATCGTACACGCTCCACAGCTACTACAGGCATTGAGAGAAGCAGCATACTGGTTGCACGTCACAGGTGTACCTGCCAATCCTGAATTCTATGATCTAATAGATCGTGCCAGTGCAGGCATGCCCGCCATACCAAGACTCAAAACCGCAGATCCACGTGATGCTAACAGCATAGACGCCCACTATATCTCGCCTGAGATCACAGCCCAAGCAAAGCCTGACAGCAACTCCGATCGATCAAACTGACTGTAGCTGAGATGTGCCAGCCAAGCAGTCAAGTGATCCTGACACGCTGGGCGCATATCTTCCAAACCCGCCAACCCTACACCGTACAAACTTGACACTGCACTCTCACCTAAGGCTACCACAGGGATTGAATGTCGTGCGGCTTCTACCAATGCAACACTGCTGTAGCCAACCACTGCCCACGCATCCTCACGCAGGTAATCCACGAAACTGTTCCACAGCAATCTATCACAACGATGCGTAGGACGCTGTCTTACACGTATCTGTCTTGAACTGTAACGCCCTATCTCCGCACAAGTATCGCGGATCCACGCAGCCTGTGATCCTAAATCCCATCTATGACAGGCTTTCTCATCCGGCGGTACCAACACTATACTGGTACCCTGCGGTATCACAGACCTATCCACAGTTAAACGCTCTAACCTATCTAAAGGTCTAGGTACTATAGGATTCAAGACTTGATAGCTGTTGCGGCTGAGTCTGAACACACTTTTGCGCTTGGCCGTATCACCAAAGTATGCACTGTCTGTGTTGTAGAAGTCTAGCCCGTGAGCAGTACAATGATCATGTAGACCACGCTTGTAACAGCCTGCCCAAGCACGGGCATGTACAGTATCTTCCAGCATGGTCCCCACATCAACAAACACACCACCGGATCCACGACAGAAGTCACTGATGCCGTAGTCATTGCCTGATCGTTCTACACATATAAAATTCATACAGTTATATATCCTTTAGATTGACCAAACACACCAAGTATAATACAATACTGTTATGAAGTTCACAGAAGAACGCACACTTAAAATACAAGACAGTGGTTTCTCTTGGGCGGAATATCGCTGGGATACGGGCAGCAATCTATGGCGCTATCGCAGATGCAGTGAAGGGTTCTTCAGTCGCTATGACCTGCCCAATGCGTTCACTGAAGCTGAACGATTGTTGTTAACGATAAAGTATAGTAAACAGTAAAGGCCCTGCACTTGTACTATTGCATAACCAATCCCCACACACTAAAAACTCTCCACAGTCTACTGTACATTGATCAACCCTTCCCTGATCATTATCGTATAGTGTACCGGAACGACAGAACCAATACCTGGCTACTACTGCACTTAAGTGAATACAGTATAAGCGAAGAACTGTTCTATCGACGATACCAAAGCTGGCTAGAAGACTAGTTACTACATATACAAAGGCCCCGCTGTTGCTGAACCACACACGCCGATAGTACACACAACTGATCTACTGTAGTAACTATACTGTAATGCAAAAGGCCCCGCTGCTATGAAGCTCTATTTGCCGTTATACACGCGACACTGAGACACTCTAGCTAAACTACACTGCGAGAGAGAAGCTGTCGGGTAACAGTGTATACACTCTAGAGAAAGAATACAGTGTAAGGCAAGAGTGTACACACTCTAGCTAGAGTAGAGTATACAGTATAGTAGAATGAGACTGTATAGTAGAGATTGAAAAGAATACGTAGCATAGAGATTGATACTATACTAGAGATTGAACACTGTAGGTTGAACACTGTAGGTTGAACACTGTAGGTTAAAAAATACGAAAAGTATTTTAACTATGCCTCTCGTGACCTCAGCCAAAGGTTTGCAAAGTGCTAGTAAAGGTTTGCAAACATTAGAAAAAATTCCCCTGAACCTGGTCATACGGCACCTATCGGCATGTCGTTAGACACCTAGCGGCGTGTCGTTAAGCACCGTACGGCGCCCCGTAAGACACCTAGCGGAGGTATGACTCTGTTTTCATAATAGTTTCACAGACTGTACCGCACAACCAATTCGTTATAGTTTTCAACGGCTTGCACTGTGAGGTCAACTTGGTTTAACCGTACAGTATAAGTGTTTGATAATATTGGATTTTCTCGCTATACTGTATAGTATAATGATTTCAATGACTTAGCTTATACTGTAACATCACGGTGTAAGTCATTGTTCTTATTGTACTATTTTTTCTCTATACAGTACAATAGGTTACGTGGTGGTTCTACATCGCGGTGTAACCAGTTGAAATCATTATGAGAACTGTTTATTGATTTGATTTCAATGACTTACTGC
>Ga0255065_1000191_pt1 | contig 16338 bp, 21 predicted proteins | sample Colum_Cont_RepC__2_FD_188441 | JGI IMG/M metagenome (GOLD analysis project Ga0255065, IMG submission 188441) | Freshwater microbial communities from Columbia River, Oregon, United States - Colum_Cont_RepC_0h | ecosystem: Environmental > Aquatic > Freshwater > River | place: USA: Oregon...
TGTAACTTTATGACTTTTGTGTAACTTTTTCAATAAAGGTTGTCATTGAGCCTAATAACCGATAGATTGAAGTTATGGAACTAAGAGCAACTATGGAAACTCAACCAACAAACGTATTGCGTAACTCTAATTTCAAGTGGCAAGACCAAGCAGGGTGCGTGGGAATGGATACAAATATCTTTTTCTACGACAGAAACGCAAAAGCCCAAATCATCAAGGCTCGCAAAATCTGTGGAAACTGCCCAGTAGCAAATGACTGCCTAGAGTTCGCTCTCGCCAACAACATTGAGGATGGAATGTGGGGCGGTAAATCAGGTCGTGAGCGCAGGAACATTCGCCAAGTCAGAGCCCGAAGCCGAAAGGTAGCGGTGTGATGGCGACGTGGTGGCCCCGCTTTGCATACAGACTTATGCTCAGGTACGGAAAGGGGATTATAAAATGAATAAGCGTTTGGCGTTCGCCATTTTAGTTACTTGCTTTGCGTTGGTTTATTACTATCAGAACTCACTGTTCTGACGTCTGTGTAGAACGTGTCAAGAAGTGCGTTCACACTCGGTGTTTGGTCGCCAATAACACCCTGAAGTTCTCTGATGCTCTTCAGGAGCGTCGGCGCAGTCCCGGCTTTATTCGCGTTGTCGTGTTCCATCTCAAGAATTCTTCGTTCCATCGCACGCAGGCGTTTCTCAAAGCCCTCAAATTTATAACTCAGCGCCTCAATGCGCTGTAGGATTTGGTTATCTTCAATCATATGACAACTATACATAACAACTCTTCTCTCAGACTTGACACTGACCATTTAGTTTTGGATTTCCCGTACGACCGAGAACTCGTTGAAGACGTCAAACGGATAGACGGGGCAAAATGGGACAAGGTTGCACGTGTCTGGAGAGCGCCGATGAAAAGCCTCGCTGCCGTTCGTGAATTTGCGTCCACAAACAACTTCAGCATTGACAATGATGTGCTCTTGTTCTCTTCACCCAAGCGTGTGGTTTCAGAAGCAAAGCGTGGTGTGTACTTAGAGGAAGACTTCGTATACCTCGCATTTGATTACGACCCTGTGATGGTTCGGTCGGTCAAGCAGGTTGCAGGAATAACTTGGCATCCCAGCTCGAAAGCTTGGCGAGCCCCGCTGACATCCCTCGAAGACGTGATCCGTTGGGCAGAAACATTCAATCAAAATGTTGATGAGGAAGCCACCCGTAGGGTTGGTCAAATCCAAAGTTCGCTATCAGAACTGAGAGACGCCTCCCGTGCCGTAGACGCAGCTGTAGACATTCCGGGGCTAGTCGGAACGTTGATGCCGTATCAAAAAGCAGGAGTTGCTTACGCTGTTGAGGCACGCAAATGTTTTATCGCCGATGAGATGGGATTAGGCAAAACGGTTCAGGCAATGGCGGCTCTACATCTGGCCGGCCGCAGCGCGGGAGCCCCGTGTTACCCAGCTGTCGTCTCATGCCCAGCGAACCTTGTGTTGAACTGGAAAGCGGAATACAACAGGTTCTTACCCGATGTTCGTGTCGCTGTCGTCAAAGACCGAAAGACTTTTCCTGATGAAGGAACATACGATGTGGTTGTAGTCGGCTATTCCAATATTACCTCTTGGGAGAAGCGCTTGTCAAATCACAATGCTTACGTGTTTGATGAAAGTCATTACTGCAAGACACCAACCGCTCAGAGAACAAAGTCCGCAAAGAAGATTGCCGGCTCAGCCCCGAAAGGCGCGATGATCCTGTGCTTGACTGGAACGCCCGTAACCAACCGACCAGCAGAATACGCATCTCAACTGGACATACTCGGACAACTAAATAAGTTCGGTGGTCTGTGGGGTTTCTACCGTAGATACTGTGATGCATTCAAAGACAAGTGGGGGCAGTGGCATCTTGAAGGTCATTCTCATCTTGACGAACTCAACGATAAACTTCGTAGCGTTTGCTACATAAGGCGCACAAAAGACCAAGTACTTACTGATTTGCCACCCGTCATTCACAACCCGTACGTCGTCGACGGGACTCCAGAGCTCGCAGCTGAGTACAAGAAGGCAGAGGAAGACATCATTGCCTACCTAGTAAACAGGGCGAAGGAGATAGCCATGGAGATGGGTAAGAGCCCGCACTCGGCAGGTGTAGTGGCACGCATCAGGGCTGAGTCCAATGAACACCTCGTAAAACTGTCCGTGCTTCGCAGGATCGCTGCCAAAGGAAAGATGCAGGAGGCCCAGGACTGGGTGCAGTCCCGAGTTGACGCCGGCAAAAAAGTCGTTATTGCGGCTCACCATAGAGATGTGGTTGATGAACTTGCTAAAAAGTTTAATGCTTGCAAGATTCAGGGTGGTATGAAGATTGAGGACGTTGAAGAGGCAAAACGAAAGTTTCAGAATGACTCATCCGCCACCGTAATGGTTTTGAGCATCCAAGCTGCAAAGACGGGGCATACTCTTACTGCTGCACAAGACATACTCTTTGTTGAACTGCCTTGGTCGCCAGCAGACATTGACCAGACTTATAGTCGTTTGCACAGGCATGGGCAGAAAGGTTCGGTCACTGCGACTTACATGTTGATGAACGGGACTATTGACGAAGCCATCTACAAACTCACCGAGAAGAAGCGCAAGGTAATGAACTCGGCTGTTGATGGCGATGTCTTTGATGATGACGATGCCAGCACGGCGCAACTCGTTTTAAGTTTCTTGCCTCAATAGTTGCAATTGTCCCCTATAGGGGATATACTGAAATTATGACAACAATCATTAAACCACTAGAAATAAACCTAGAAATCCCACCACTTCGTGAGCGCAAAGGCATGCCATGCGGAGTGATCGTGCAAGGCTCGCAAGTAGAGATTTGGTTCCACTCACCTACTGGCGACAGTAGCGACACGCATATCTTTAGGATGCCTTGTGTTTCGCCACAGCAAGCAGAGGTAATTGCAGAAACTTACAGGTTAGTTTTCTCCCTCTAAAGGTTGTCCCAAGGGCTTGGGATGCGCCCCCCGCTCCCAAGTCCTAGGGTCAGAATTCTCGTCCCATTCCTCAATTGGTATTAGCCGATTCGGGTCAGGTGGTGGGATGTTTCTAACTTTCTTGTCCCCGCTGCACTTGAAGCCCCGTATTCGGTCAGGCTTTTGGTTTGGCATTAGCCATTAACTCATCAACAATCAAGCGAGAGTACTTTCTACGCAGTCGCCAGATCTTTCCGTTGAGGTCTTGCATCGCAACCGTATCTCGTGCTTTGCTCGCAATGTCATCATCGTAGATGTTGTACTTCTTGAAGAGGATCTCGTCCAAGTCGGGGCTCTCTATCAAGATGTCTGAGATCCAACCCGCACGTTTGTCCATCGTGATCATCAGTTCACACAAGCCTTCGTACCCGAATTCGCTATGAATCTTGTTCACAACCATTTGACAGTAGTGTTTACGGTAGGTTGCTTCGGCGTCGTTTGCGCCTTCCATGAAGTTAGCGACAAACTCCGATAGTTGAGCCCGTGTTAGGTCGTCCATTTCCTCGTTGTCAGGATTGTTTGGATCAAAGAAGTCGCTCACAATATCAACCCATTTCTGAATGCGTTTACTGCTTTCATTGTCTTTCTCCATTATTCCACTCTTGTCTGTCAAACCAAGGACAGAATAATCTCCTGTGCAGTTGCTTTCTTACGAGTTACCCACGAGTTGTAGTCCATTGATGCGATAGCGCGCTCCTCTGGCTTGGCGTCCCGATAATGATCCAGGTACTCAACAACGGTGTTGTATGCAGACCAGCCATTGAAACCAAACCCGCCAGCATTCTTTTCGTTCAAGAACAGGGAGCGGATGACTGTGTGGATTTCCTCACGGTTTTCTTTTTGACGCTGTGATTCGCCATTGCGCTCAGGGAAAGTTCCTTCAATAATCTTTGTCAGCCGCTGAGAAGATTGCGGGACATTGATTGCCAGCAAAGCTTCGGCGTTTGCTTTGAAAGCGCTAGCCCACTCTGTTGATAAGTTCAAAACTGTCTGTGCATCTTCAATTGCTGAATCAGCATTACGAGTATGCCGTGCTGTGAACGTGGATCTGGCTGCCGATAGCCCCGCCATGACCGTGTTCTTGCAGACCGCACGGATTGATGTATTCGCATAGGTGATCGGGGTGCGACCATCATGTCCGTTTCGCACGAGCATGTAACGCTCAATCTTGTCGTTGATACCCGTTGGGTCAATAATCAAACCACCCAAATCAAGGCAGGCAAAGAACTCACGACCTTCGTCAAGAACGCCACATGTGTCTACGACTGCGTCGCCTTTGGAAGCGCCAACTACATCCAACGCACGGTTTAGGCACTCACGGTTCTGCTGAACCACGAATCGTGTGCCAACCGTAGAGAGCCCGTCAAAGGTTCCATCAGGATTGCATCTCACCGTAGCTCGGGAGTCTGAGATGATGACGGGGCTTCCGTCCGGGTTCCGGATGAAGTTCCCCTCCGCATCTATGGCTGCGACCGATGTAAGTGCAACATCGAAGTCCGCTTCTGCGGCAGCAAGCATCGCCTCTGCTGTTTGAAGCCCATTCATTTTTGTTCCGAGTCTGTGCCAAGGCACCTCGTTGGCGTAAGCCATCTTTGCTTTTCCGCCCTTTATTTCAATTTGGTGTGCCATTGTTTTCTCCTCTGTATGGATTTATCCAAGTCTACAGATAAATCCGTACGAGAACAACTGCTTCTTGCAGCTAAGTCTTGGGCGGGGCAACTGGATCGCCTGATCCAGTTGAACCGACCGACCGAGCGCAGCGAGGTGGGAGGCGGGGCTGAAGTCTTCTCCAGGCCCTGAAGGGATTAGTTTGCGTAGACTCGCCAGTTGGCTAGCTTGCCCTTGGAGTTGTCCATGATGTACTTAGCCACCCGAACGTTGCATACAGGGTCTTTAAGACCTGCCATACGCCCGTTGACCGCATCGTCTCCACACACAAGCTTCGTAACCGAGAACCAACTTGAGTTGATTTGTAGTAAGCCCGTGTCGTATGACTTGTCCTTGTTCAGGTGGTATGTCATATTCCCGTTGGCGTCCCACTTAGCATTCTGTGCCTGAGGATTACAACCGCTCTCACGCCAAGCAATATAAGAGAACACCTCGACTGGCTCAAGCCCATGTTCTTTGAACAACGGAATCCATTGAGGACAGCGCTTTGATAGGTCATTGGGAATGTTGTACCCATTAGAGCTTTGTTTCGTCACGGTGTCAGGAACGTGCTGGGTTGGGAGGTTCATCGATTCAAGCTTCTCCAGATGCTCCCGCCGCGTGATAGCCCCGTAGTTGCCGTCGACACGTACCGTGCCAATGACCTGTTGAAGCTTTTTCACCCTTGCACTCGTTTCGTTGAAAGAGTACGAAGCAAGTAGAACCGATTTTGGGGTCGACTCAGACCTCTCGGTGACCATCGCTACCACTGCTAGCGGCTGAGCGAAGACAAATGTTTCGGCATTTGTTTGGACTGGAATTACTGTGCCAGTTCCAAGCGTAACTAAAGATGCAAGCCATCCAAAAATGGGTTTCAATATTCTCTCCTGTGTTTGACGGATAGGGCAACAGGTATTTAGTACTTACCTGCCTATGGCATTCACTCGTTATGAGATGTATCTATATTACCAAATGATTACACCGAGATCAACTTTTGTTGAACGACGCCGGCTAAAGCCCCGTATTTACGCGGTTTCCTCATCAAAAATATTTGTTGGAATACCCAAAATAATGAGTCCAGTGACGTCGCTGACATCTGTAACCCGTAATGAAAGAGATTCCCAAATAACTTCCATAATTTCACGAGATGCTTCTTTTTCGTCTTGAGTTGGAACGTCATCCTCAGACCCAAGTTCAACCAACACATCTGTAATGAATTGTTTCACAGCAAGTGTTGCTTCTGCTTTGCTCAATTTCTTAGCCATTGTTCTCCTCTTTTCTGTTCATGTACTCTGCTCGTTCCAAGGACGTAAGTATATTCTTGTACTCGGTCTTCGACACCGCATCGCAGTCCCGTTGTGCCCGAAGCTGTTTGATGCCTTCACGCAATATCTGTAATTGGAAATCAGTCAAATTGATTTTATATTCCTTGCGTAGGGACATGCTTGACATCCTAGCGTGCACTGATAGAGTGTCGGCGTACCCAATTACGAGAGTAGGAGAAATATGAATAATTCACCAATTACTATCAGCGGAAACGTTGTTAGAGATCCTGAGTTGCTAACTCTGTCAAACGGATCACAAAAACTGTCATTCGCAGTTGCCGTTAACCACAGTTACACAGGTAAGGATGGCGAGAAAGTTGAGAACACCTCATTCTTTGATGTGCAGGCTTGGCGTTACCTCGCAGAGAACAGTGCAAATGTCCTTGAAAAAGGCATGGGCGTAATCGTTAGCGGTCGCCTTGAACAGCGCTCATGGAAAGATGAGAAGACGCAAGAGAATCGCTACAAGATTGAACTTGTTGCAGATGAAATCGGCATCCTCACGCGATCAGTTGAATCAGTTGAACGTCGTCGTGCTGCCGCTGGGACACCGAACGCCGGAGCTGCTGTAGCCCCGAAACGTACGAAGCCATCAGCACCACAAGTACCTGCTGACGAACCATTCTGATTCGTTAACAACTAATTAGTTAGAAGCCCCCATTAAGTTCTGGCAGAGACCCGAACATGGGGGCTTTTGATTATTATGCTCGCTTCGCTCGCACCCCCGCGTCCCCAGGACGCGAGGGCCCCGTTATTTTGGATCAATAGATGAGTACAGAACACAGAAAAGCTCCAAGAAAGAAAATCTTAGAGATACGCAAAACTGGCACATGGGGAAATGTGCAGTACGTTCATATACTTGAGTGCGGGCATTCAGAGAACAGAGCCCGTGCTTCATCTGCAAAAGAACTTGCTTGCGTGATGTGTCTGCGCATGAAAGCAAAAGAGATAGAGATGACTTCTCTCTCAAATCCATCGGTATTCGATGAAAGCTATGACACAAATGTAAACATAAAAGAAACTCGTGCACAAATGATTCGTGCAGGGATTGCATCAAGTTTAAAAATATCTCACGAAGCGATAGATGTTGTCATGAGAGATGTAAATGGAAATTTAGAAATTTCTTCTGTTGTCCTCTTTCTTTCTGCAACTGAAGCCTCTAGGATTGCGGGACTCGCGAAGTGAAAGGACCTCTCGATGACCGAAGGAATAATGCCACCAGAAGGTGGAGCCTGCAAAGGAAAGCCCGTTGAATGGTGGTTTCCAGTAAAGCTTCCATCAATGAATAGAGCACAAGTTGCCGGCTTGAAAGCAACTACTGCAGAAGCATTGAAGATTTGTGAAGGATGCTCAGTAAAAGATCCTTGTCTCGACTACTCACTTGAGTGGGAGCCCATGGGAATTTGGGGTGGTTACGCAGAAGGCGAACGACACTACATACGTAAAGAACGAAACCTAAAACTCATGCGCGACGCCCGTGTGCTATTTGAGGGACAAACAATTCGTCAGATCCGCAAAGAGGTTGAGCAGCAAAAGAAAATGATGCAGGCGAATGGCTAATCACGTTCCCATTCACGTAGACAATGTGCTCGGTCGTCTTGACGGCGTGCGCCCAAACGGATCCGGATGGCAAGCTCAATGCCCGTGTCGTAATGATGATGACAACCCGTCACTGTCTGTGGGTATAGGCCAAGAGGGTCAAGTACTTTTCTTCTGCCAACGAGCAGGTGGATGCGATGCACAAGAGGTCTGTTCGTCTCTCAGCCTACGCATGAAAGATTTATGGCCAGAATCCGGTGCTGATACATATGTCCCGCCTTTGCGGCCAAAGACCAATAGGGTAGATGTCGACATGCCTTCTGAACCCAAAGAGCCCGATAAGTGGAAAGAGGTTGAGACCTACGACTACACGGACAGATATGGCACATTGCTTTTTCAGAAAGTGCGCCTCGTAAATCAACACGGAAAGAAATCGTTCCGTCAGAGGAAGCCCGATGGCAATGGCGGTTGGGACTACAAAGTATGGACCTACGAAGATGGAGAAAAAACTGGTCCACCTCAGGTTTTGTACAACTTCCCTGCTGTGGTACAGGCTGTAAATAACAACATACCCGTATGGGTTGTTGAGGGCGAGAAAGACGCAAACACTCTCATCCGTTTGGGTTACGTAGCGACAACCATGACCGGTGGCGCTGGTAATGGAAAGTGGCTTGAGCTACACACGCTCGCACTTATGGGTGCAACGGTAGAAGTAATCGCAGATAACGACGAACCTGGTCGGCTTCACGCAGACAACATTAAGAACGACCTTGAAAAAGCGGGATGCGATGTGCAGGTCTGGATTTCTGAAACACACAAGGATATTACGGACCACTTGAGCGCTGGTAATGCGATGGACGACTTAGTCCCCATTGAGGAGTACGGCAGCGGAATGGTTCCAGTTGCAGAGGCTTCCGTTGAAGAGGTTGAAGCACAGTCCCCGTCAACCCGTGCCATTACTGACCTACGTGCCTTATTGGAAGACGAGACGCTTTCTGACGCACAAAAGATTGCCAAGTCAAACAGGTTGCTGTCAAACGCATTTACTGACATACCACTTGACGCTGGTCGCTTGGTTGTTTGGGAAGAATTCCTTAAAGAAGCAGAGTCTGATACCTATGACTGGGCAATACCGGGACTTCTTGAACGTGGTGAGCGCGTGATCGTGGTCGCCGCTGAAGGTGTTGGTAAAACAATGCTTGCACGACAAGTCGCAATCCTTGCATCTGCTGGAATGCACCCGTTTACCTTTCAGAAGATTGAACCAGTAAAGACACTTACGATCGACCTTGAAAACCCTGAGCGAATTATTAGGCGCGCATCACGCAAGATCATGAGCGAAGCAATGAAGGCTGGTTACATACGCAACCCACAAGCGCATCTATTAACCAAACCATCAGGACTTGATTTAATGAAGCAAGAGGACCGTGCAATCCTTGAGCGAGCGATAGATGAAGTCAGACCGCAATTGCTGTGTATCGGACCTTTGTATAAAGCGTTCGTTGACCCAGGTGGTAGAACATCAGAATCTATTGCAGTGGAAGTTGCTAAGTACTTAGACTCGCTGCGAACCATCTACAACTGTGCGATGTGGATTGAACACCACGCCCCACTCGGCACTTCGATTACTTCTCGTGACTTGCGCCCATTCGGTTCTGCAGTATGGTCTCGTTGGCCTGAATTCGGAATCTCTTTACAGCCAGACCCAACAGCAGGTGGTGCCTATGTGTACGATGTGCGTCACTTCCGTGGTGCCCGTGATGAACGCCCGTGGCCTACGAAAATGCGACGTGGGCTTAGATTCCCGTTTGAGGTGTTAGATTATATGAAGGTAACAACATGAGCGACGCTGGCGGAAAAGCCCTAACAAGAGAGTTTCTCTCTGAACGAGATATGCGCATATTCAAGATGCGGCAATCTGGCGTGTCAGTGGCGGAGATTGCCAGAAGATTTAGCCTGTCTACCAGCGTTGTCAACAAGGCCGTACAGCGCACTTTAGAGAAGATGAACCGCGAAGCCCTACTCGCGTACCCAGAGGTCCTTAGAATGGAACTGGAGCGCTTAGACGCCCTTCAGGCAGCTATCTGGCCCATGACTCAGCACAGAAGAGAAGTAATGGATGACGGAACCGAGGTTCTGCATGAACCAGACCTCAAAGCAATCCAGCAAGTTCTATTAATTGGTGACAGGCGATCCAAGCTTTTGGGCATGGAGCAGCAAAGCGTGAACGTAAAGGTGAACGTTGAAGGTGAAGTAGGCGTGAAAGCGACACTTGCAGGTGCTCCTGGACTGACACCCGTATCCGCATTTAGCCCTGAAACGGAAGCCCGCAAGCTTCTTGAACTAATGGGCATATCCGGAGTGTTGCCAGCGGCAACGGTAAAAGAACTACTAGGTGAAGAAGACATCGTCGACGCTGAAGTAGTATCTGAGAACGCTATTGCAATTGAAGAGAAGGTTGAGGAAGATGGAATCTGAAACAAACATGGAAGGCAACTGCAACATTCGTGCTGCCATGGATAAGGCTGCTGAGACAATGACGCCAACCCGTAGAACGATTGCCAAAGAGGGTGATGCTCCCGTAGGCGCACAACAGTTGATCCGTTGCACCGAAGAAGAGAAGGACAACTGGAAGACTGTCGCTGCCAATGAAGGAATCTCCGTATCTGAATGGATACGTAACCTCTTGAATAAGGAAGCGCTTAAGAAGCTTGTATGTCAACACCCGGCGGAGATGCGAAAGTCATACCCGTGGTCTGAAAAGTGCAATGCTTGCGGTGAGAGAATCAGATAGCACTTATCTAATTTAGAGATACATGCACAACTAGCAATCTCTTAATAAGTTTGCTGCCATACTGATTGCATGAAAACGCTAATCACATTCTTTGTACTTGTAATACCAGCAATCTCCATCATGCATCACTTCGTTATGAAGTCCGTGGAGAGCTATGACGGATACGGCGATCGCTCGCATCAAACCCGTAGATTCGATCAGATCTCATTTGAGACCTACATGCGTGAACAGGGTCAGCGCGTAGGCAAGTAACTGATCAGGTTAGGACTTCTTTTGATTCCTGTATCTGTCTAGAAGCCTTCTGCCCTTAGCTGCAAGAGCAGCAGCATCTTCAGCATTTTGAGGAACAGGCTCACCCCAAGCAGCCGCTGATAAAGCAAGTCTTGTGGCTTTGCCATTTTCGTCCTTCATAGGGCCCGATGGGTTGGTGAAGAACCTTGTCAAGAACGAACCCTTGCGACGCATCTTTTCTGGTGTGTCAGCAGGACCCATGACACCCGGTTTGAGATTTGATCCTTGAGTGCGCTTAAAGTACTTGCGACCCGCAGCAGTAAGACCGCCATCTGGATCCTTGAGTGGTTTGCCTTCCTTTTTCTCAATTGGCACGCAATTTGGAACGAGCTTTCCATTCTTGCCCTTCTTCATGCCGATCATTTCATAACCTTCCCAGCAAGGGGCTACTTTGCTTTGCATGTCATCAAGCTCTAACTGCTGTTCTACCAATTGAAGGTACTCGTAGTCGAATTCTTCGTTATTCATTCTGGCTCCTTAACTGAAATATTGATTGGATAAGCGCTTCCTAATTCTCGCATTGCAATTTGGCCCTGAGTAGGAACTGTTTTGAACGCATTGTCACGTGGACTGTAAACGTCAATTTGTTCCATCTCAACAACCTTGTTTCCTCTGTCATTTACATAAATTCTCTTTATACGGAAGTTTCCTTGCGTAACACTCTCCGTACCATTGCCTCCAGAGTAATGAGGACCAACAATCTTGAGAATTGCACTTCCTTTGCCTAATTCTCCGCCCATAACAAGGAAGTCCTCGCCTGCAGTTGGAGTTCTTATGTCCTCAACACGATCCGCAACATTTGTAAGTGGAATTGGAATTACGTCTCCAACAGCCATGCCTTCTGGATCTTTTACAAGACGCCATTTTGGTTCTTCGCTGATTTTTGAATCGGCAACACCTTGCATGACACTTACTGCTCTTTCGATAGCAAACTGAATGCTCTCTCTGTCATATTCGTCATACTTGGCGACATCACCGGTAAGGATTGCATCGAATTCAGGATTTACCTCTTTGTCCCAGTTACCACGACGCCCGTAGTGCATGAATTCTGGTGGTGCAATCTGATAACCGAATAATAGTGCTGATATTTGTCTATTAAACCAAGCATCGCCCTCATGACGAACTGCACCATTAAATGAAGATGTATCTAAATGCTCCAGTATCGCTTTGGCTGCTTTTTGTGGATAATCCTTATCTGCAGGATCGAACTCATCAGTCCACTCAAAAGAGTAATCACCTAAAGTAAAACGATGGACTGTTTCTCCAAACTCATTAGCTCCAACCTGATGCTTAACTGGTCTATCCCAATCCATGATCGACATCTCTTTTGGTGCAATTTCAGACCTTGACACAACATCACCGGCTGCACGCTGAGCACTTCTTCTGCTTGAGAAACCAGCGCTTGGCTTTTTGGCTGAAGGAATCAGTGGATCCATAGATGATTCGCTCTTCCATGGTCTTGATTTCGGGTCAACCCCTACTATTGCATCAAGCATCTTCTCCAATTGGGGAGAAAGAAGGGAGCGCAATCTGTCTTTTGGTTCGGTGTATGCAGTAAAGCCTTCGGCCCACATCTCTTGCATGTTCTGCTGTCCATAGGCTGAGTCAACATAGGGCTGATTGGTATCTGTTGCGAAACGCATATCTCTACCGGAAACTGGTGAGGTGAAGTTGTTGGCAATATCTACTGCATTGAATCGATAGTCATAGTCAGCAAACATGTCCATGTCTTCTCTGTCTGCATACAACCCGTCTAGGTGTTTTGCTGCCATATAAGCCAGGTAATGTCCATACTCATGCCTGATAGTTCCAGTGGCTGTTCCATCAACAAGCCACTTGCGACCTCTCTCATCAAGCCTGCTTCTGGATTGGAGAGTAATTCTGTCTTTACCTTTGATGTCCTCAAAGTATGGTCTTGAGAGAAGCATGGTTCCTTGTGATGACCTGAAGTATCCACCAAACCTGTACTCAATTACTTTTCCATCATTGGTCTTATCTTGAATGCTGAACACTGTGGGTGGGAAACCGAAGTTATCAACTATCCACCTGAACGATGGTGACTCATTGAGTGTTTCCTCAATGTACTTACGTGCTGCTTCCTTGGCTTCCTCTGAGTAGTCATACAGTACAAGGTGCTTATCTTCTACTTCTTGCTTGAACTCATCATCTGTTATCTGTCCTGACCTGTACCTAGCACGCAGTGCAAGGGCTTCTGCATTGATCTCGCTGTAACGATCTTCAAGTGTTGCTCTGAATCTCTTCCTTACCTCTTCATACTTGGACTTAGGCTGATCAGGATTGCGTATGCTCCATACCTCATAGCTACCTACGTTGTACTCAACCATCATGTCTAGGTGTGCTTCAGGACTATCAGGCACTGATGCTTCTGCTATCTCTCTAGCACTCATACCCTTGAACCGTTGAGGGTGACCATACTTACCCTTGAACTTATTGACACCCGATGGCCTCTGACGCAACCTTGATGTAATAGGTATACGTGCTCTTGTTGTAGTGGTGGCTGTACGTGGCTTCACTGGCTTTACACTGATGACTGGCCTAGGTATGCCATATGGTGGAGCGTTATCTGATCTTGCTACATCACCCGTAGTCGAACCCGTACGACCTGCGTTAATTGCACTAGGCATAGAACCTAAGGTCGTTACATCTCTAGTGCTAGGGGTAGCAGGCCTTTCGAATGCAGTACCTTCTTGCACTATGCCATCACCATCACCATCTTGTGCATCAGGATCATATGACTCATTCAATCCACCAAGAGTTAATCCTTTAATGGATACATCATCATCATGATCATTTGATCTGACATGACGAACGCCTCTATCTGTATAGTCATATTCAGGCTGATAAGAGAAAGGCATGTGACTATTGTATGTCAATGCTTATAGGCACGAAGCTAAGTATTCATACACATATGAGGTGTATGCAACGATTATGAGTGTGGAAACTCTATAGTCTTTGATTCATCTGTAAAGGGATTATCAGAAGCTGTATCATTCTGCTTGTTGTATGACTTTTCAATATCATCTAGTTGCTTACGAAGCTTTTTGAGAGTATCTACAACATCTCTACTATGGCCTGAATTGCTAGATAGGTTTCTGTTTGATTGAGGATTGCTGTCACTGCCTTGTGTCATAGCAACATACTATGCAAAATCTACATCTGACATATGCAATAAATGCAAATGGTTAATTCATGAACATGATGCAGTAATGGCATGCTGTTTACATGCAGTACATGGTCTAGATGCAAGCAACTATTAGTGCATAGTTAAACGATGTCGATAGCCAGAACACCAAGCCTTCATACGGGACTTCTTGTAAACTTTTCCGCATAGGTGGGTATGCCCGGGCACGCGTACGAAACTAAATGAGGTTTCTCAATCTTTAGTTTGATTTATCCAACCCAATCTTCTCTGCCCCAGAACTTTGGGTTTGGGTGGCGGTTTGCGAACATGTCTTTGTTTTCCAGGATTGGTGGTATTTCGCCTGTTTCTGCGTATTGTCCGAGTATGTCGTTTGGGTCTTCTGGTTCTTGCCCTGTATATGTGTTGATGATTTCTCTTGCAGCATCTCTGAATATCGAGTTAAGGCCGGCTTGTGTTAATCCGAAGTTTAATGCGATTGATCTGTTTGCAATATGTTGCATGTTGATGGTGTTGTTCATGACTGTGCCTTTGTATATGCGCAGTATGAGTGATCCATCCCAGTAGGCATGCCAGACTGATGAGCCGTCTCCGAACTCGTCTAATACGTATACCCGTTCGTTTGACTCTTTTGATTGCATGTTGCTCCTATAGTTTTATTTAATGCTGCATAAGCATATAACTATAAAAATATAGAGAGCGAAACTACTCCGGATAGATTTATCTAAGGATTGCGTTTTCCAAAGTACTTCCGGAAAGCATCTCCGTCGATAATTATCTCTGGTTCATAGACGCTTATAGAGGTGAGAGCATCTATTACCTCAATCACAGATATTTCAACAGTTGGATCTTTATAAATCAAACTATTGAGATAGTTCAGGTAAGCACCAACCGTTGCAAAACTCATTGCGCGCGCCATTTTGGATCCAATTCCACACCATAAATCTTGCGGAAATCTGAATAGATCGCCTTCACAGCCTGGGGTGTTCCGTGCGTTTTGTATTTAGGCTTATCGGGCATGCTGTCGGGTGGGAAGATGACGAAAGTCCTCTTGGCCCGCTCAACCCTGAAACCGAGTCTTTGTAGCTCTTTGAACAGCTTGTTAACTTCAGCTGAACCATGTTTCCTTGCCATATTTACTCCTGTTAGTAGTAGGTGACAAGCACGCTATCTAAAAAGGACATAAATACCAACCTGAAAATAAAAAATTTTTTTGGGTCTCTAGGGTTGTTTGTCTTATTTATTATCTGTAAATTAAGGACTGTTCATTTACTACACATAGAACAGGATTACTTATTATGTCTGAATATGCCAAACTTAAGAAAAAAGGTTTACCTAAAGGTCGTCGTCCTCTTCCAGCTGAAGAAAAAGAGCGCCGTAATGTCCTCAATCAGAAAAAGCAGGAGTCTCGCCGCCGTGCTGGCATTGTTTTGCAGCATAAATACGCAGAAGAGTTTGCTGAACTTTGCGAAGCAGAATTTAAGGCTCTTTTGTCCCAATAGTTAAAACGGACAGACTTCGATGTGCTAAATTATTTGCGTCCGGGGTTGTGCTAGCCGCAGGGAATCCCGCCGGAGATCCTGGGGCTGGGTGCTCCATGACCCCGGATAACTAAGTTGACTACTTCTTCTCTTTTTTGTCAGTAGTTGTAGGGCCACCAACAACCCATGCTCTGCATGTGCGTTTTGCTGCACACTTGAAATCAAATGCTTCGCAATATCCTAATTGTCCAGCGTCGACAATGTCCATAGCGTCGTTGCCTTTTTCATTGCCAAGCGAATCCTTGATGCACGAGACCATGCGAGGAGAGCGAACAAACATAATGCAATTACCGCAACGCTGTTTTTTGGCTTCATTTGGATCTATCTTCCATTCATCGGCTAGTTTTTTCCAGTAATCAGTGTTTGGCTCGTTTGGATTAACAGGGCCATACATTGCCTTGTCAATAGCGCTTTTGCGGTTCTTGAGGTTTAAGGCAATATCTTGTGTTGCCGGTGGGCACGAAGGCTTGTCGGCTTTGCTCTCAAATTTGAAGCCTTTGATTTCACCCGAGTATGTTCCCCATGTGTGTTCCACGTTAGCTCCTGCTCTTTTTAGAGTCTTTGGCTCGCGTGATTGTGAAATCACTTGTATTCAAGACTAGGTTCTTGAGAATGTGATAAGCGTGCGCAGGCGTCACCTCTTCAGGATCGACGCCAATCACCTTTGCGGCTTGCTCTATGTATTGCTTTCTCACGGGTCAATTGTATATGACCAGAAGGCTTTACTTAGCAGCTTGACCCTTGAGCCAGCCAACAATGCGCTTTCCGAGTGATGTCTTCTGGATGGCGCTAGCCACTTCCTTGACCTCTTCAACGGTAGCGATATTCGCAATAGCCTCAGCTACTTCTGATGCAGGACTCTTCTTCTTTACAACGGTTGTTGTCTTCGAGGAGATCTTGCGACCAGTTGCCTTTTTGGGAGCAGCCTTCTTTGGGGCTGCCTTCTTCTTTGCTGTAGTTTTCTTTTTAGTTGCCATTCCAAGAAGGTTAGTAAATTGTTTATGCAGATATTGCAACTATTCCCGAAAGTTGAGTTTTCCGTAC